>Ga0209792_1000028_pt1 | contig 314949 bp, 291 predicted proteins | sample EBPBio142005_DNA_FD_185860 | JGI IMG/M metagenome (GOLD analysis project Ga0209792, IMG submission 185860) | Wastewater treatment Type I Accumulibacter community from EBPR Bioreactor in Madison, WI, USA - Reactor 1_6/14/2005_ DNA (SPAdes)... | ecosystem: Engineered > Bioreactor > EBPR >...
TCCAGGATACCTAACCCTTGTAAGTCCACGCCGAATATCGCTGCATGTAATGCAACATTGTTGGCAGCAGCTAGCTGCATAGCGTTCATTACTATTCTGCCGGTATCGTTCGCGGATGGCGAATTATTTTCTACGCCACTTAATACGGCGATCTTGATTCCATCTAAACTCATGGTATAATCCATTTTCTGCGTGAAGGGTTTTTCATAATTGAATTGCCCCAGTACTGCATCAATCGTGTAATAGCCATCACCTTCAGCCAAGGGCACAATAACATAGATATGCTGCCAATGCGGCTGTGAATACCTTGTAATACGGAAACGGTGAGGGATGCCCAGATTACAGAGGATAGAAGAACAGAAGATGGAAAAACAATCACAATCAATACCAGACTGTCGGTCGTGCCATGCCCTTGCAGGCCTGCGTAATTCCTCCATCCCCTGCCTATCCAATTTGTACTGGATGTTGTAATACAAAAACTCCCAGACGTTTCTTAAGGTATCTTCCAGCCTGTCCCTTTTCAGTGTCTTAGCTATTTCCTTTGTATCGGTAACATACTTCCACACAACCTCTTCAATGACTTTCAAAGTGTCTGCAACCTCACCATTATCCATAACGACCGTATCCTTCGCATCAGCTTTCGGAAACAGTTGATTATACCTCGCTCCATCTGTTCGCAGGATGCGCTGACCACTACTGATCTCAAGATCGGGATGATAATCCCTGTTAAAAATCTTCATCGTCATTGGTTGATAATCGTTTTAGGTGTCTCAATGGTCATCCCTTCCACTTGCATAATCACTGACATGGAAATGGGCTGCTTGAATGATTTCAACAATCCCTTCGTGCCTCCCCTGCTAAACAGGTTGATGATACTGGCAATATTGTTGATGCCCATTAAAGGCAATACGGTATTCCAGGAAAGCGGTAGTAGAATTTCTCCTACCTCCGATTGCTGATTGGCAGCAATCGGAAAGCTTCTGCTTCCGGATGGGCTTTCTGCTATCATTCCTCCCTTGCTATTCCACAGGCGTACCACAGGATTAATAATTGTTACGGAAACGTCTGATGGATTATTCACTTTTGCTATTGCTGCTATCTCAATACCTGAAAGATTCACTTTGTGAACGCGGACTTTGGATAGCGACACAGAAACATTGGCAGCCAGTTTGTTCAGTTGCAACAAACGACCGGCTATTACCAAAGCACCAATGCCCAATCCTATTTTTACCGCGGTATGCATCTTATTTTTTCTTCCTGCATTTTTCAAATAAGTAATCCATTCCTCTCTTCGTACAATAGCCTATCACAGCACTCATAAATGCGTAAGACACTACGGCAACACTCCCGTCCATTGTCAAACTGTTCAATAAAAGATGAGGTATTGCCTGTGCTTTGTAGACACCACCGATGGTGCCGAAAGCGACCGTCCATAAGGTGGTGGCTTCATTTATTGGCCATTGATCATTACCGGGAGATGGAAAATGCATTTGTAAAATGCAGGTCTGTTACTGCAAGACAACAAGATTACGACCGCTTTAAAACCACTTGAAGCTGTTCGAAGCTCTTTGACGACATTTGAAGTCATTTGAAGCTGTTCTACATGCGAACAGAATATTTTTTGTTCAATTAGATGACACTACGTAATTTGAAACCTTCATGGTGATAGGGTTTATAGGGGCTCGGCTTGTCTAAGTCGGGCTTTTTTATTGCCTGCATGCTGAAAAACCGATCCATCAATAGAAAATGTTAGTAGTGACTTTCATTGCGCGTATTTCGTTGTAGCATTTGTAGCAAAAACGTGCTGCGCCAATACAGGCGAGGCTTTACACTATTTTTCCTTAGTAATTCTTTGTAGCAGGTTTGTAGCAATATCAGAGCATTTGTATATATACGTTTGCTACAATTTGTAACAGACAATCTGAAATACAGAAAACTTGTAGCACGCTGAAACATATACCCACGTTCACTTTCAGGCAGTTTTGCTACAAATGCTACAATTTGCTACAGGTTTTCAGGTGCTGTGAAATTTCACACATTGATTTTTCCATTTTTCCTAAAGGATTAGAAAAATTAAAAAACTGTTTGCTAACACAACGAATGTAAAAACTGATGGGTAGGGACAAAAAAAGCCCGCTACTGTTGTAGCGGGCCTGATATTCAAATCAGTTATGTACTTATTAAGGTGTGCCGATGATTGCAACGATCGTCTCCACATCTGCTCTGGTTAAATTCTTCTTATGCTGAAGTATCTTTTTCACCTCGACACCCCTGGGACATTTTTCTAGCATTCTGCGTAAACTTTGTGTAGCTGTTTTAGGTGTGAAACTATTAGGAAAATAGATGTAGGCTAGCTCTTTACGTGTATACGGCTTAATTACAAACATTGATAGTGGTTATTAGTGCTGCAAAATTAAAAGCAGCTTTTTTCAATTCCATCAACTGTCTAAAACATTATACAATTATTTTCTAACATCACAATAATACAATGTTTTAATACTTATTTACTACAGTATATTACAAGAATATTACGATACGTTACAAATTCAGGAGGGTCTATCACAGCTTTCGTTACAGTTATTTCACGGAAGAGCTTCAAATGGCTTCAAACAGCTTCAAACAGCTTCAATGGTTCGATAAGTTTCGGGAACATTGCCAACGATTTAAACAGCGATTACCGAAATCAACAGTAACACTAATACAGGATTATCACTTATAACCCAACGAATCGAAATGTCAAAGGATAAAATATTACGCGAAGTAATTGCAACAGACAGACAGCAAAAGGAAAACGAATTTGAGGATGTATTTAAAGACCGTGTATCCCTAAATGAGCTTCGCAAAATATGGAATGATCGCAATCACCAGTATACCGACGAGGAACTCTGCCAAATCCGCGAATGGTTATATGTAATGGCAGGAGCTGTATTACATACCATTGAAAACAATACCCCTGAAGTCCTGAAAAACATCCGTAATACCAAAACCAGAAAGCGTATCAACAGAAATGCGCTGGTATTCGTGCATCAGGATAAGCCTACATCTTAATACGGCTATTACAGCCAGAAATATCCCATATATTACTTAACACATTGATTATCAATATTTTGTATCTTTACAACAGTAAGGGTAAAGGACAGATTTTATCTAAAACTTACAACTAACCGAAAAACAGGAAGACGATGAAGAAAAGAAAGGCCATACTATACATAAGGGTGAGCACAGACGAACAAGCAGAAAAAGGTCACAGCCTTGCTCACCAGGAAGAAATGTTACAACGGTATTGCTCAGTAAACAATATTGAAATAGTAGCATTTTTCAAAGAAGATTATTCAGCCAAGACATTTGAACGTCCGCAGTTTAAAAAGTTGCTGGAGTTTCAACGAAAAAGTAAGGGAATGGCTGACTTGTTATTGTTCCTCAAATGGGATAGGTTCTCACGTAATGCACCGGAAGCTTATACCATGATCTCTAAACTCCACTCTCTAGGGTTAGAGCCACAAGCTATTGAGCAACCATTAAATATGGAGATACCTGAACAGAAGTTTTTACTGGCGTTGTACCTCACTGCACCTGAAGTAGAAAATGACAGACGTTCTATGAACATTTTGGCAGGGGTGCGTAAGGCAATGAAGGAAGGACGTTACATAGGTTCTGCACCTTATGGATATAAACATGGTCGTACTGAAAATAATAAACCGACCATCGTACCTTCAAAAGATAAAGAGAAAGTACTGCAGTCCTTTGAAATGATGGCGACTGGTTTATACCAGATCGAAGAACTACGACGTATGCTCAGTAAAAAAGGTATGCCATTAGGGCGCACACGTTTTTGGTATATGATGCGTAACCCTACTTATATAGGTAAGGTATTTGTAGCTGCTCATAAAAATGAGCCTGCCTGTATTGTAAAAGGTGTACATGAAGCGATTGTCCCGGAAGCCTTATTTTATGAGGTACAGGATATTTTAGATGGCAGGAAGAAAAAAGATCAGCCTATTACTATTTGTCAGAAAGACCAATTGCCTTTGCGTGGCTTTTTAGAATGTGCAAGATGCGGTAAGCCATTAACCGGCAGCGCATCGAAAGGAAGAAGCGCGAGGTATTATTATTATCACTGTAAATTCGGATGTAAGGAACGTTTTCGCGCAGAGGAAGCTAACTCACTTTTCAATGACATACTTCATGCGGTAAGTACCAATGAAAAAGTATACCGCTCTTTGGAACTGATACTAGGTGGCGAGAATAAAGAAGAAGCTAACATAAGAGCTAAGGAACTCGCTGAGTTGAGAATGAAATTAGATACGTATGAACAACGAATGGAAAGAGCACAGTTACTCATGCTAGACGGTAAGATGGATTTTATAGAATACCAACCTATCAAGGCAAGATTAGAAGAAGATGCTTTTCGTCTTAAATTAAAGATTGAAGCAATAGAAGAACTTCAACCAAAAGATGAAAACAATGTAATGGAGTTCGGATTTTATTTTTTATCAAATCTGGATAAACTCTTTACCAATGCGGCTTTGCCGATAAAACAACAAATAATTGGTTCGACCTTCCCTGAAAAGTTGATTTATGAAAATAATCAGTTTCGAACCGCTTCCGGTAATAATGTGCTATTGCTGATGGCCGCTACCAGCAAGGCTTTCGCCATAAAAAAAGAAAGCAGATTAGAAAATTCTAATCTGCTTTCCCGTAGAGTGGAAGCACACGGGATCGAACCGCGGACCCCCTGCTTGTAAGGCAGGTGCTCTGAACCAGCTGAGCTATGCTTCCTTACTGTGTTCCCTTGCTCGGAAACGGAGTGCAAATATAGAGACGAAATTTGTTTCTCCAAAACCTTTTTCAAAGAATTTTTATCATTATATATTTTCAAGCCTGCGGATTGCTTTACTGTTTAGTATTTTCGCAGCCTAATAAGAATTATCCGTATGCAAACACAGTGGCAAGAAATGATTGAGGCGGCTTATCAAAACCGCGAATTACTGAAAGACGAAAAATACAAAGACACCATCAAGGCAGTGATAGAAGAGGTAGACAAGGGTCGTCTGCGCGTTGCATCTCCGTCAGATAATGGTTGGGTAGTAAACCAATGGGTAAAACAAGCCATCCTCCTCTACTTTGGCATACAGCCAATGCAAACATGGACAATGGAGCCATTTGAGTTTTATGATAAAATGCTGTTGAAGAAAGACTATGCGGGGCTTGGGGTACGTGCAGTACCACATGCTGTTGCACGTTACGGTGCATACATTGCAAAGAATGTAGTACTGATGCCATCTTATGTAAACATCGGTGCATTTGTAGATGAAGGCACTATGGTTGACACCTGGGCTACTGTGGGTTCTTGTGCTCAAATAGGTAAGGGCGTACACCTGAGTGGCGGTGTAGGTATTGGTGGTGTATTGGAGCCACTGCAGGCTTCTCCAGTTGTTATTGAAGATGGCTGCTTCATAGGTTCTCGTTGCATAGTAGTAGAAGGCGTGATTGTAGAAAAAGAAGCAGTATTGGGTGCAAACGTAGTGCTCACACAATCAACAAAAATCATTGACGTTAGCGGCAGCGAACCTGTTGAATACAAAGGTCGCGTACCTGCACGCAGTGTGGTAATACCGGGCAGCTATACAAAGAAATTCCCTGCAGGTGAATACCAGGTTAGTTGTGCATTGATAATAGGTCAACGTAAAGCTTCAACAGACCTGAAGACGAGCCTGAACGACGCGCTGCGCGAGTTTAACGTTTCTGTATAATTATAACACCGAAATTAGCCACAATGTATTATGCACTACTGGCCATCAACTGGCAAAATTTGGAGTCGAAAATTGGCGGAGAAAAAATCTCTAACCTGTTGTGGTGTGCAGGTATCATTGTGGCTACTTTGCTTGCAAAAAAAACACTGGCGCGCTTTATAGCCCGTGGCATATCTTCTGTCACTAACAGGTTTACAGACAAAAAACATGGTAATACTTTTTGCCAACTGATACAAAGCCCGTTAGAGTCTTTGCTGCAGGTTGGTTTCTTCTACATCGCTATTAATCAGTTGAATGGCATCCTCAATAGCTTTTTACTGCATCGCATGAATGACAAGCACGAAGAGCTTGCAATTCGCTTCAGCGATTTAGCAGACCATGTGTTTCTTTTCCTTGCCATTTTGTTTGCTACTATAGCACTTTCGCGCATACTTGATTTCATATTTCATGTACAACTGGACGAAGCTCATGAACGTGAAAACAAAGAGCGGCAACAACTACTGCCGATACTCAAAGATGTATTGAAAGTAGTACTGTGGACCATAGGTGCATTCTGGGTACTTGGTACAGTATTTCATGTCAACATCCCTGCCCTCATAACAGGCCTTGGTATTGGTGGTGTAGCAATAGCATTGGCCGCTAAGGAGAGCATAGAAAATCTGTTTGGCGCATTCACCATACTTACAGATAAACCATTTCAGGTTGGCGATACTATAAGGCTGGGCTCTGTTGAAGGCACTGTAGAGCGTATTGGCTTCCGTAGCACACGCCTTCGCAGTGCAGACGGCTCTGCAATTACTATCCCAAACAAAAAACTGGTATACGAAAATCTGGAGAACCTGACCAATCGTTACAGCCGTAAGGTGAAACTTAACGTAAGCCTTCGTTACGGCATCAGTTTTTCTATACTGCAGATTTTGGTAAAAGACATACGCAGTTCGCTGCAAAACACACTATACGTTACAGAACCGATAGAAGTACTTGCTGATGGATTTGGCGAAAATGTTTTCCAACTAATTATTTCCTACTCATTACCTGTGCCATTACCACAAGGATCTACACTCAACGACATTAAGCACCAGGTAAATATGGGTGTATATAATGTACTTGCAAAACACAATGCACTACCTGCCACTACGGATGGCACCACGTCTCCTGCTGTTAATGATGTACTTGAGGAAGAAAACGACAATTCCGCAAAAGAAGAATAATCTTCACTAAAAAACATTAAAATCCTGTATAGACAAGCCATACAGGATTTTTTTATCGCGCTTATCTTTTGCAGGCTTGTTAATCAGTCGTTAACCAGTTGCAAAGCCGGGGTTAACAAGCTTCATTTTTTTGGCGAAGGGGCCTTTGAGGTTGCATCTTTGTATCACAATAGCAAACAAACACAAACATTAATCAAATAACGCAAACAAATTCAAACAAAATGAAAAAAGTAATCGCAATCATCGCTCTGGGTATCACAGGTTTCGCAGCAAAAGCACAAGTTGCTTCTACAGCTACTCAAACAGTTAACCTGAACCTGAGCAACGCAATCGAACTGACTTTCACTGGTAACAATACAGCTACAGGTGCTGCTGTTAACCTGGCTTTCAATACGGTTAACGACTATGCAAACGGTGTTAGCTCTTCTAACCAGGAACTGAAAGTACGCTCAAACAAAAAATTCGGCGTAACTGTAAAAACAAACAATGCTAACTTCTCATACACAGGTACTACAACTCCTGCTCCTGTAATGCCGGTAGCTGGTGTTCTTGACCTGCGTGTTCCTGCAAACGGTACAGGTGGTACTATCGCTTCTCCGTTCAGCGCTACTGCATATGCTGACCTGAGTGCAACTGCACAAAACCTGTTGAGCAACTGTAACAACGGTGGTAATCAAACTTTCAGCATCCAATACAATGCTACACCTGGTTTCGCTTACCCTGCAGGTACTTATACTGTAGATGTAGTTTATACTGCTACGCAACTGTAATCAATCAACAAGATTTTCATAAGCATAATATAAGAGAAAGCGTCCCCTTAGGACGCTTTCTCTTATTTGGCTAACTACCTATCTATCTGAATGTATAAGCTTCAAACTCACCCCAATACGCAGTTTTTTGCGTATTTTGCCGCGTAGTAAGGCAAAACAGATGTTGTTTGCGGCAGATGCTTAACAGTTATTTCGGTTTGGAACTATTGCACACAACAGTTTAAATGAGTAAAACCCCAACATATCATTTATTGAAGGTATGTCTTATACCTATACTACTTGCCGTCTTTACTACTACCGTCAGCGCACAGCTAAGTAAAACAATTTACAAAACCGTTGTAACCAACGATACACTGGTAGCCATGGGCAATCGCGACTTTATGTTCAACAACATAAACGTCACCAACCTTACTGACAAAAAAATCAGCATCATTGTAAACGTATATGCACCGGAAGGTTGGGATATGGTTACCCAAAAATTAGTAACGCTAAACATAGAGCCTAATGGCAATACCAGTTTACCTATTCGATTGGTGCCTACCAAGTCTAAAACTGCGGCTTGGCAAACTGTACGAATAGAATATCAACTGAATGACGGCATTGAAAAGCTGACAGATACTTTCAGGGTTCGCGTAAAGGAGTTCACAAAGTTCAAGGCTACATTACCGCTATCCAGCTACTCTATGGCGGGTTATGAAAAGAATATCAAATTTCCTGTACAAATAAAAAACACAGGTAATACTCCCAACAATTTCACCGTCAGGTTTATCAATGCCTTCCTACAGCTCGACTATAAAAAAGACTTAACATTACAACCATCACAAGACACGACTTTTTATATACCATTACATATTAATGACAGGCAATGGAATGCACTGCGTCGTGAAGAAATAAAAGTGCAGATAGGTGTAGAAAATGGCGAGACCATGAACATGATGCAGCTGATAACCCGCATCGGTAGCTCCCTGAAAGATAACAGCTCTGCATTTCTGGATATGCCACTGCAGGTAGAAATAGGTGGCACCTCTCAAGGAACAGACGATATACAATACTATGGCGCACTGCATGGCGCAGTAGACCTTACCCCACAAGACAAAGTTGCGTTCGACTTGCGCAGCAAAACACTCAGTAAGGGCCAAGCCGCGGACAATAGCATCATGCGGGTTGAATATATAGGACAGAAATGGAGTGCGTCTGCAGGTAACGTAAACGAGCTTACCGATTTCTATATGGATGGTTACGGTGCCAAGCTGGGCCATAGCTGGTTGCAACAACGAGACAATATTGGCGTGTATGGCATGTTCAAAAGCCGTGCGGGCGATAGCAAGCTTGCCGGCATGAATTATCAGTACGGAGGGTTGCACCCAAACATCAAGATAAACGGCAACGCTACTGCCAACTTTGATAATGACCGAAAACTTAACAGCTATTTGTACAAACAAGGCGGTGAGTGGAAGATAGGTGAAGACGGAAAACTGGTAGTAAGCGGTGGCGTGGGTATGGAACAAAGCCTTGCCAACCTTGTAAATACAGACAAGAATACACAGATAGGAACATCTGTAGGCTACAATTTCAATATAGAAAAAAAGCACATCGCTGCAGTCTCTACTTTACAATTAAACAGCAACGCATATCCCGGCATCTTTAAGGGACAGCGCGCACAAAACCATGATGTACGAGCCATATTCGGCAAATTCTTTACCGGCGGCTTTTACGAAACCAGTCTGCGTAAAGCAAACTTTTATCAGGACACTGCATATTTCTCAGACGTATTCAACCTGAAAACAGAAACATATGGCGCACGCATGGGTGTAGGTTTTAAAGGTGCAAACCTTGTGATATCTGCGGCTAATCAGCTACAGATAAATAGTGATACAGGCATTCATGCACAATATCGTTTTCAATACCTGAACCTGAATGCATCTATATCTCCGTTCAAACACCTGTTTCTTACGCTCAATTCTTATTATGGCGTTGGCACCATACCCGGGCAAGAAGCTACTACATCCGTTGTCATCAACAGTAATCAGGGCAACCTGCAATATCGATGGATAAGCATTGCTGCTCGCTATGATAATGGTCCGTATTACTACCATGAGTATATCGCCTACATCAAAAATCCTGAGGAGTATAAACGTATCATAATAGGTCCGTCGTTAGAGTTGCCATTATTCAAAAAAAGGCTCAGTATCCGTTCTCAGTTAAACTATGCAAAAACGATTCCCGGCAATACAGAAACATCCAACCTGCTAAGTAATATCACTTACACAAGCCTTAGGCATGGTTTCGACTTCAATGTAATTGGCATCATCCCTATCAAACAATTACAGGCTACACCATATGTCAGTGCATCGCTGCGTGTCAGGTTGCATACACCGTTCGTGCTGATACGTAAGTATTATAACATGAAGTTGGTACTCTTTAAAGACTCTAATAACGACGGTGCAATGAACCCGGGTGAAGAGCCGATTGAAGGACAGATGCTGGCAATAAAAGGCAGCCGTTTCATTACAGACGACAGGGGCGTTGCATTGTTCAAAAACGTAGACAAATCTGAAGAAGGTTATAAAGTAGATTTCGGTTTTGCGAGTAAAATACGCGGATGGGTGCCGAGTGGCGGACCTGTGCAAATACTGAAAATGACAGGCAACAAAACCTTCTTCATACCATACAAAGCCAGTAAAATACTGAACGGACAACTGAAGCTGGAATTGGATGACAAGTCGAACCTGTCATTCAAACTATCAAACATTAAAGTGACTGCCACTATTATCAGCCAGTCCGATACGCTTACCTACTCTACCCTTACTCAGGAAAATGGTGAATTTTATTTCAACCTTCCGGGTGGTATGTATACTATATCACTGAGCCCATTAGCATTCGATGATAACTTCCGCCCTACTACTTTCACCCAACAAGTAGACCTTGTCAATAATAGCGAGAAAATGATATACTTCGATATCAAACAGCGTAAACGTTCCATTAACATCAAAAAGCGCGATTAAGCTTATCCACCTTTACTTGTTAACCGCTTGTTAAGCGCTTGCAAAACAAGCGTTAACCAAAGGGCTTTTTTTGCACTATACATTACAAGCGACGCATATTTGTAGCATCAAACAAAACTTCTACTTATATGAATACGCAAGAGAGAAAAATCGCTGCATTTGCCCGAATGGCAGAACTGGTTGTAAAAAAACATATCAGGGAACGTGCACTTAACTCGTACGACTATCTGGGCAGCATGATTAATAACATGCAGATGATAAACACTACGTTGATGACAACGGCAGTAAACGTCATCAGGAAAATGAGGGAAGACAAGGAAGTAAACCTTGATTATATGACGGGTGAATTCCGCAAAATCATTCAGCACTCTGTAGAGCAATACACAATGAAAGCCTAAACCGCTTATAAAATAAAGAGCCCCGAAAATTTCGGGGCTTTTCTATGATTTGCTGAATTGATTAAGCAATTTTTTCTACCTGCATGTAGTTTAGTTCTACCGGCGTAGCGCGACCGAAGATTTTCACTACCACTTTCAGTTTCTTCTTCTCTTCGTTCACTTCTTCTATCGTACCGTTAAAGTCATTGAACGGACCATCTGTGATGCGTACAGTTTCACCGACGATGTATGGTTCTGCATAGCCAATACCTTGTTCGCTAACCTCATCCATTTTACCGAACATCTTGTTTACTTCACTTTTGCGCAGTGATGTAGGATGGTCCTTACCAAGGAAGTGTATAACGCCCGATACGTTTTTGATTGTCTGAATCATATCATCCGTCAGTTTACCATCTGCTGCTTCCAGCATCAGATAGCCCGGATACAATATTTTTTCGCGCAATACCTTTTTACCAGCCTGTACTTTAAATACTTTCTCTACAGGACACAATACCTGATGGATAGCTGCACCCCAGCCATTTATTTTTACCTCTTTGTCTACGTATTCTTTGGCTTTTTTCTCTTTGCCGCTGATAACACGCAGTACATACCACTTCGATTCTTGTGTTGTAGTAGCTTCAGCCATAAAAATTGTTTGCTTTACTTACCTAAAATACCGTACAGGATGGTCAACAGACGCTCTGAAGCGAAGTCCATGCCAAAGATTACAATTGTAGTAATAAGAAGACCTACCATTACAATCACGGTTGTTTGCTGCAACTCCTCCCATGAAGGCCAGCTCACTTTGTGAACCAACTCATCATAAGCCTCCTGGATATATGTGCCAAACTTGCTCATAGAATTTTGTTAGCTGTCTTGCTGATGCGCTAACGGTGCATTCAGCAAGGCAATGTTAGCACGGGCACGCGGATTCGAACCACGATCTAAGGTTTTGGAGACCTCTATTCTACCGTTGAACTATGCCCGTAAAAAAAAGCCCCCTTATCAGGGGCGAATGCAAATGTAAGAAAATTTCGTTCAATTTTCCCAAAAAAATCGTGGCATCTTCCTATCTATTCCATATCTTATTTTATATAATGCACGTAACCTATTATTACTGCGATGTTATAGTACCTAAATTCTGTTTCAGTGGTCTCTCCCATCAGTATTATTCCGTCTGTCGGCTGATTGATATTGGCTGCCTGCAGCACCTTATTTTTACCATATGCTGCCGATACGCCCACGCAGATATCGCTCTTCGGCCTGTTGGCCATTACCCCTATGCTACCATGCAGCAAATTGGCACTGGTAAAAGAAAGCTGGTTGCCGATATCATCTGCAGCAGGGTTAAAGAATGAATTATCTGTACGGGCACCCAGCAGCAGGCTATATTCTTTAAAGAGCTTTTGTTCCAGACCCAATGCAATATTAAAAACCGGCAGCGCACCACCTGATACGCTCAATAATTCTCGGCTGCTACCTAATGAAAGGCCTTTCGGTCGGATAAAATCCTTGGGTTGTGGCTGAATGTATACATATGGGCTGATGCCGCAAAAATACTCGCCCGTCATGTGTATTTTGGTTGTTCTGAACGATGTGCTTAAACCACCGGATATACTCCAGGAAGATTTATAGCGTGCTTTTAAATCATCTTGCCTGTCGTTGGCTACAAATGTGCCACGCTCGCCTGTTTCCGGATCTATCAGCACATTCGTCCCCGTCAGGTCTCCATCCATTGTAGCCTCGCTATACAAATTGATGCTGGGCAGTGTAACTGCAAGCCCTGCATTTACCTTACCAAGATTGGCTGAAACCCCCACTTTACTAATAATGCGCACTGCCAGATAATCTACGTTATACAAAAAATTGGACGTAGATGCCTGAAACAAAGAACCTGTATTGGCTATGGTTCGGGCAATAAAATTGTAGTTATACTTACGCTCTCTGTAAGCACCAAATTCAGACAATCCAATCGCTATTTTGTCATTAATCCTGTAAGACAATGTAAGCCCGCCCCATATCTCGCTAAGGCTGTTATTCAGGTCCAGTTGAGATACAAATTCCTCATTGCCGGGGCTATAGTCATCGCTCAGCGCATTCAGTGAACCATCAAAGCGTTGAGAGCCTTCAAACTTGTACCTCGCTTTGTCTATCAGTGCATAACCAACTGTCCAGCGTTTGTGCTTTTTGTCTTTATATACACCAGATAGTATCAATGGAATGTTATTGGGTTGTATAGACTGCATATCAAGGTCCTTACCGGCATAATCTCTGAACAAACTACTGGACAGTGAATAAGCATTGGTGGTAATAGACAAGTTGGGGATGGTATTAAAACCCAACCCACCGGGATTGTTGTAAATAGCACTGTTATCGCGCGATGTTGCGGCATCACTACCACTCAGCAACGAGCTTTTAGGACCGTACTGTTGCGTCCAGTAATGCGTGTCTTGTGCATTTGCATTGGTAAGTAATGCAGTCAACAAAAAGAGTGTCGTAATAATGCTGCGATTCATAATTCGCATTTTCTACTTTGTATAAAATGAACGCAGACATGCGGCCATAGCCATTACTTCTGCTGCAGTGTTATAATAATGCATACTGATGCGTAGCAAGCCGTTGCGTTGTGTTACAACAATATTATGTTGTTTTATCCAATCGCCCAGTCCATTTTCGTCTTTCAGTATTACTATAGATGCTCTATTTTTTGTTGAGAAATCGCCTATCAGTTTCACAGGAAGATCTTTGATATTATCCAACAATAGCTGTGTCAGTTTTTCGTTTGATGCTGTTATTGCAGCCACACGAAATTCCTGTTTATGTTTGATGGCTGCATCAAGCACCGTCAATCCGTACATATTAGGGTGTCCCAGTTCGTAGCTCAGTACAGATGGCCTGTATTGCATAATACCATCAATCATTCTGTAGCTGTTGTTGCCACCCACAACAGGCGGATATTTTTCCAGAAATGTTTGTTTGATGCTCAACACACCTGTACCAAAGCCCGCATTCATCCATTTATAATTGCTGGCGGCATATACATCTATATTTAAGTCCGAGAGGTCTATTACTTGTGCACCCATACTTTGTGTGCCATCTACAAAAAATAATACACCATGCGCTTTGCAAAGCTCACCTATGCGTTTTATATCCAGCAAATAGCCCGATGTCCATTGCACATGACTGACGGCTACAATATCCACCTTGTTATTTACAATAGCATCTTCAATAGCGGCAATATCTATATTGAATTCATCAGGCGCATCTACCCAGGTAATATCAAACTTATTAATGCGGAATGGTTCCAACAGCGATGGATAGTCGTGCTTGTATAACAATACTCTTTCATCTCCTTTCAGCGATTGCACTACAGCATTCATAGCCCAGGAAAAATTGGGCACCATTGCAACCATATCTGCCGATGTATTCAGAAACCCCGCTATCGTTTCTCTGAAGGGTGTTTCTTCCTCAAAACGCCAATGCTCTGCGCGGGTACTGCTGTTTGTTTCCAGCGCTTTGTATAGTGCTGTTGCTGCGGCTATTGTTGTAGCAGGCACAAGGCCACATGCTGCTGTATTGAGGTAGATAGTTGTATTTGTTGACATAAATCTAAAGACTACAGACAAATATCGAATATTATAAAAACAAAACAGCCCCGGAATATCCGAGGCTGCTTATTATTTAATCAAACAGTATTGCTACTGTACGATATTACTTGATGATTTCAGTTACCTGACCTGCACCAACTGTACGGCCACCTTCGCGGATCGCGAATTTCAGACCTTTTTCCATCGCGATTGGAGCGATCAGTTGTACGTGCATGTTCACGTTGTCACCAGGCATTACCATTTCTACACCATCAGGAAGTTTACACTCACCTGTAACGTCTGTAGTACGGAAATAGAACTGAGGACGGTATTTGTTGAAGAATGGAGTGTGACGACCACCTTCTTCTTTGCTTAATACGTAAACTTCACCTTTGAATTCTGTGTGCGGAGTGATACTCTTAGGAGCGCAGATAACCATACCACGACGGATATCTTTTTTCTCAATACCGCGCAGCAGCAGACCTGCGTTATCACCAGCCTGACCTTGATCAAGAAGTTTTTTGAACATCTCAACACCAGTACAAGTAGAAGTCAGCGGAGAATCATTGAAACCTACGATTTCAACGTTTTCACCAACTTTAATGATACCACGTTCGATACGACCTGTAGCAACAGTACCACGACCAGTGATAGTGAATACGTCTTCTACAGACATCAGGAACGCTTGATCAACCGGACGTGGAGGCAGTGGAATGTATTCGTCAACTGCGTTCATCAGTTCGTCAACTGCAGCAACCCATTTGTCTTCACCAGCCAATGCACCTGTAGCAGAACCTTTGATGATTGGTGTGTTATCACCATCATATTCGTATTTGCTCAACAGTTCACGGATTTCCATTTCAACCAGGTCAAGAATTTCAGCATCATCAACCAGATCTACTTTGTTCATGAACACAACGATACGTGGAACGCCTACCTGACGAGCCAACAGTATGTGTTCTTTAGTTTGCGGCATCGGACCGTCTGTAGCAGCAACCACCAGGATCGCACCATCCATCTGAGCAGCACCTGTAATCATGTTTTTCACATAGTCAGCGTGACCTGGACAGTCAACGTGCGCATAGTGACGATTAGCAGTTTCATACTCTACGTGTGCAGTGTTGATAGTGATACCGCGCTCTTTTTCTTCAGGAGCAGCATCAATCTCATCATAACCCCTTTTCTCTGCCAAACCTTTGTTTGCCAGGATAGTAGTTATAGCTGCAGTCAATGTAGTCTTACCATGGTCCACGTGGCCAATGGTACCGATGTTTACGTGGGGTTTTTCCCGCTTGAACGTCTCTTTTGCCATTGTTATTGTTGTTTAAAAAATTTGAATATTCGTTTCTAAAAAGTGTGCAAATATAAGTTATTTTTGATTCAAATAAATTTATTTTTCCTTTAGGGCTATTCTTTTGTCAAATTTCTTATTTATTTTTTAACAATGCCCAATTCCACTTACCTATGCCATTGCTATAAGTCAGATGTTGAACCAATAGAATTTCATAACATATAGACATGCAGAAACACCACGTTGTGGCTGCGGATTTAATGCAATAAAAGAAAAAGAAAATATTTAAGAGAGCTGTTGAGCAGGATTGAACTGCCGACCTCTTCCTTACCAAGGAAGTGCTCTACCACTGAGCTACAACAGCTGCAATAAACTCAAAATGTGGTTGAAAGAGAGCGGGAGACGAGATTCGAACCCGCGACCTACAGTTTGGAAGACTGTCGCTCTACCAGCTGAGCTACTCCCGCTTATACTATCTGTCAATAGTATGCATCCATTTAGATATATTTAAATGAGTGCATACCATTAAACAAGATGTGGGCAGAGAAGGATTCGAACCTCCGTACTCGTGAGAGAACAGATTTACAGTCTGTCGCCTTTAGCCACTCGGCCATCTGCCCGTGTACAAAATAAAAAAAGAGCCGCTTGCCGGAATCGAACCAGCGACCTACTGATTACAAATCAGTTGCTCTACCATCTGAGCTAAAGCGGCTTCTAAATATTATTAAGTCTGTAACTTTCAAAGAACTGCCGATGCAAATCGGGATTGCAAAAGTATACAACAAATTGATTTCTGCAAATTTTTTTCAAACATTCGCTCAAATGTTTTTTGATTTAATAACTACTATGCCTCAAGCCCCAATGAAAATCAAGTCTTATGCAAAATCTTCTTATAACTTGATAGATGCCAAAATACTAATCGAGTCCTGAACAACTACACCTGCATCTAAATATTGCAAATAATACGTACAGCTAAACTCCGTTCCAGTTTCGTTTACTTTGCCATTACCAGATGTGATAGTAATGTATGTACCGGCTATTGTTTGATCTTGTACAAAAATAAATTTGGTTGGCACATCCGATTCTGTTGTAGCACCTGCATATTTTCTTGCAATCAAACCTTTTATTCCTGTATACCCTTTCCCCATAAAGTTATCCAGAACTATATCCAAAGCCTTTGCTCCTTTACTTATCTTCATTACATACAACGACACCTTACCTATATTGGATGCTTTAGTACTCCCAAATACAGTCTCTTGCACATCCCAATCTCCAAGATATCTGCTCACAGATGCCCTCTCACACTTTTCTCCTTCATACCCGGCAACACAATAACAAAATCCGTTGATACAACTCCCGCCGTTCTGACAAACTATACCAGTACATTTATCATCTGTTGACTGTGTTGTTTCATCTTTTTTGCAAGAAGTATATAGCACGCTAGCAAATGCTAACAACACTGCTATAACAGTTGTCAACACGTTTTTACCTTGCCTGTTGTTCATCAATTGATTATTTATGCAAAATTAAGACTCCTATCTTTTCCAAGAAAAATACACCGTCACGGTTGTGTCTTTAGTTGTAGCGTCGGGCTGTTTTATTTTACGCAGATAAGAATAATTACCTGTTATTATACCACTAACAGAATCCAATGTACCGGTACCGCTTTTGATGCTAGTAAAAGAGTCCAGCTTTTGCTCTGCGAAAGAAAATACACGGTATGCCGATTTTTTGCACAAAACCAATGCGCGCACTGTATCCGAAAAGCCTGAAATATAAAAACTGTCTCTCAACCCGTCTCCGTTTACACTTATATCGTACGTAAAAGCCGGCTTGGTAGTTTTATTAAAGCTGTCTCTGACATTCCATCTACCCGCAAATTTCTCATACCATATTTTACTGCAACTAGCACCTTCAAAGCCCGTGGGACATGTACAAGTACCATCTACACATACGCCACCGTTATTACAAACAACGATGCCGCACTTATCTTTTATACAAGCATTGTACATCACCAAAGAGGCAATTAAGCAACTGAACAAAACCGTAAATAATCTTCGATTCATCGCAACAAATATAATCTATTAGCAATAGCACAAAAAAAGAGCGCTGCAAATGCAACGCTCCGATATTCAATTTATTGTTTCAGTTAAACCTGTTTCAATTCAGACACCAAGTCTTGCAACACCTTCTTGGCATCGCCAAAAAGCATAGATGTCTTTGGCCTGAAGAAGAGTTCGTTCTCTATACCCGCATAACCAGGCTTCATACTACGTTTGTTCACTATTACGTGTTCTGCTTTCTCCACTTCCAGTATCGGCATACCGTAGATAGGACTGGCAGGATCTTCTTTTGCCGCAGGGTTTACCACGTCGTTGGCACCAAGCACCATCACAACCGTTGTGCTACCCATCTGGTCGTTAGCATCTTCCATTTCCAACAGCTTTTCGTATGGCACATCAGCCTCTGCCAGCAATACGTTCATATGGCCCGGCATACGGCCCGCTACAGGGTGGATACCGTAAAACACTTCTACACCTTTATCCTGCAATACTTTTTCCAACTCATGGCACACGTGCTGTGCCTGTGCTACCGCCAAGCCATAGCCCGGAATAATCATCACTTTAGATGCATAAGCCATCAATACAGCCGTATCGTTCAGTGATATTTCTTTGAAGTTGCCCTGTTCTTTTGACGCTCCGCCTGCTCCTGCTTTTGCACCCCCGCCAAACGAACCAATTAATACATTTTTCAGCGAGCGGTTCATGGCTTTACACATCAGTATCGTCAGGATAGTACCTGCCGAACCTACAAGTATACCACCTGTCAGCATTACAGGGTTATTGTACAGAAAGCCACCAAATGCTGCTGCCACACCTGTAAAGGAGTTGAGCAATGAAATAACCACCGGCATATCTGCACCCCCAATCGGGAATACGAACATGACACCATATACCAACGACAGAGCCAGTATTACATAAAATAACATGATAGTTGCTTCAGGCCTCATTGCCACTACATATACTGTAAGCGCTGTGATGACACCTAACAACAACAGGTTTACAATATGCTGACCATTGAATGAAAAGTCTTTGATTTTACCGTTCAGCTTGCCCCAAGCTATAATACTACCTGCAAAAGATACACTACCTATCACCATACCTACGATGATGGTTATAAACAGTGTACCCGGTATCATCTTCAATGCAGATGCCCCAGCTTCTTCATACAAATCTGCAGGTATAGATGTGTGGTGTTTAAACTCAATAATGGATATCAACATGGCACAGGCACCGCCCATACCATTGAATAGGCTTACCATTTCGGGCATAGCCGTCATCTGCACTTTTTTGGCCGCCAGTGTACCTACTATAGTACCTATAATGAGGCCGCCAAATATCCATGCGTAGTTGCCCAGTTTATTTCCGTTTTCATCTGTGTACAGAAATATAGTGGCCAGTATAGCTATTGTCATACCTACGGCTGCTACAAGGTTTCCCTTACGTGCAGTTTCAGGATGAGAAAGCATTTTAAGGCCTATGATAAATGTTACCGAACCTATCAGGTAACTAAGTGGCAATATTGCTGCTTGCATAAACTTCTTTTAGTTGTTGCGGTTTTGTCAGTAGTTGAAATACTAACGTTTCTTTTTCTTGTCAAACATTTCGAGCATCCTGTCTGTAACCACAAAACCACCTACCACATTCAGCGTTCCCAGTACTACAGAAAGGAAACCCAGAATCAGTGCCAAATAATCGTCGCTATGTGCCTGCCCCATTACAATGATGGCACCGATGATAACCACACCGTGTATGGCATTGGCACCACTCATCAGCGGAGTATGCAGTACCGATGGTACACGCGATATAACTTCTATACCCAGAAATATTGATAAGATTACGATTGTCAGCAACCTGTATGTTGCCGGGTCTGAGAATAATTGTGTTATAAAATCCATAGCCTGTTATACATTTGCTGTTTGTGGACTAATTAATGATTGCACCCTTTCATTTGTAATACTACCGCCTGTTGCTATACAGGTACCTTTTACAATATCATCTTCAAAATTCAGGTTCATATTGCCTTCCTTGTCTATTACCAGTTTCAGGAAGTTGAGTACGTTTTTAGCATAAACTTTACTAGCATCTGCCGATGCAGTGGCTGCCAATGCAGAATTACCTACTATAGCTACACCATTGTGCATTACAGTCTCCCTGTCTTTCGTCAGGTCTGTATTACCGCCTGTTACAGATGCAATGTCTATTATCACAGAACCTGCACGCATATCCTCAATCATTTCTTTGGTGATGAGTATCGGTGCTTTACGTCCAGGTATCTGAGCGGTAGTTATGATGATGTCAGATTTTCTGGCATGCTCATGTATTTTTTCACGTTGCTTGCGCTGGAAGTCTTCGCTCTGCTCAACGGCATAGCCACCCGCTTTGGATGCATCTGCCGCACCCTCTACCTCTACAAACTTGGCACCAAGGCTCATTACTTCTTCCTTCACCGCAGGGCGTGTATCAAACACCTCTACCACTGCACCAAGCCTGCGTGCCGTAGCAATAGCCTGTAAGCCTGCCACACCTGCACCCAGTATCAGTACTTTGGCAGGTGGTATACTACCCGCTGCTGTCATAAACATGGGGAAGTAGCGGCAATATTGGAATGCTGCCAGCAATACCGCTTTATAACCCGCAATATTTGCCTGAGAACTCAATACGTCCATAGCCTGCGCACGTGTAGTACGTGGTATGGTATCGAGGCTGAAAACCGTATAACCTTTACCCGCCCATTGCTGCATTTGTTTTGCATTAAACAACGGCTGGAATACCCCCATCACAACAGTGCCCTGCTTTACACTATCGGGCATATTGTCTGTATGGATGGCCAGTACTAGATTGGCTTCGCCTACTATAGAGTTTCTGTCTTTGATAACCGCTCCCGCATCCGTATAGCTTTTATCGCTATGAAATGCCGCATCCCCCGCACCCGGTTCTACATATACCGAGACGTTCATCTTCACTAATGCGGCTACTACTTCGGGCACAAGAGACACTCTCGTTTCGGGTGCCTGTTCCTTCAATACGCCTATTACCATATTATTTCAGGATTCGTTTTTTAAGATTTATGAAAATAATTTTTTTTAATGAGACCTCAAAGCCACAAAGAGATTATTACAAATAAATAATGAAGCCTCGACGAATGCGTTAATTTTGCACCATGCATTATGTTTCGGCAGAAGGGATCAGCAAATCGTTTGGCGTAAAACCTTTATTTCAGAAAATCACTTTTCATATCAGCGAGGGCGATAAAATAGCCCTTGTAGCAAAAAACGGTAGCGGTAAATCTACCCTACTTAAAATACTGGCAGGACAAGACCAGCCTGATGAGGGCACCGTCTGGATACACAAAGATGTAACCGTTGCCCTTTTTGAACAGGAACCAAAATTTAACGAAGAGCTTTCTGTAGTTGATAATATCTTCCATTACAAGCACCCTGTTGCTGAAGCACTTCGCGACTATGAGCGAATACTGGATAGTGATGACAAAGACCCTGTTGCCCTTTCAGAAGCATTGGCAAAGCTTGATGAGCTGAGCGCCTGGGATTTTGAAGCCAAAGTGAAGCAAATCCTCGGCAAGCTGAACATCCACCATCTCGATCAACCCGTAAAGACCTTATCTGGCGGGCAGCGCAAGCGCGTTGCACTGGCACAAACGTTGATAGACATCGGCTTTGAGCACAAGCACGTATTGCTGATAATGGATGAACCTACCAACCACCTGGATGTGGAAATGGTAGAATGGCTGGAACACTACCTGAATCAGGAAAAAGTAACCCTGCTGATGGTAACCCACGACCGCTACTTTCTGGATGCCGTGTGCGACGAAATATGGGAACTGGATGGCAGCACTATCTACGAGTACAAAGGCGACTACGAAAACTACATAGAAAAGAAAGCTGCCCGTATAGATAGCCAACAGGCTAGCATAGACAAGGCACGCAACGAATACCGCAAAGAGCTGGAATGGATGCGCAAGCAACCAAAAGCCCGCTCTACAAAAGCTCGCAGCCGTATAGACAATTTCTACGATGTAGAGTCTCGTGCCAAGCAACGCATTGAGGATAGCAAGGTAGAACTGCAGATGAAGATGAACCGCCTGGGCGGTAAAATAGCCGAGCTGAAGAAAGTGTACAAAAGTTACGGCGATAAAGTATTGCTGAAGGGCTTTGACTATACTTTTAAAAAAGGAGACCGTATAGGTGTAGTGGGTAAGAATGGTGCCGGTAAATCTACCTTTCTACAAATGCTGCAAGGCCACGAACCTGCAGACAGTGGCAAGATAAACATTGGCGACACGGTTATCTTCGGCAACTTCTCGCAACAAGGACTGGAGATAAAGGAAGACATGCGCGTAATAGAATATGTGAAGAACATAGCAGAGAACTTCCCATTAGCAGATGGCAGCACGCTCAGTGCAGCGCAGTTCCTGCAACTATTCCTCTTCCCGCCAGAGCAGCAATACACCTACCTGAGCAAGCTAAGCGGTGGTGAAAAGAAGCGTCTGCAATTACTAACGATATTGTTCCGCAATCCTAACTTCCTGATACTTGATGAACCAACCAACGATCTGGACCTGCCAACACTATCGGTATTAGAAACGTTCCTGAGCGAATATCAAGGTTGCCTGCTCATTGTATCGCACGACAGGTACTTTATGGACCGACTTGTAGATCACCTTTTTGTATTTGAAGGCAACGGTGTAATACGCGATTTTCCCGGCAACTATACGCTATATCGTATTGCACAGAAGGAAGAAGAACAACTGAAAAAACAACAAGAGCTTGCAGCGGCGCAAACTACCGCAGCCACAGAAAGCAAAGCAAAAGACAAAAAGAAGCTTTCCTTCAACGAAAAACGCGAGTTTGAGCAACTGGAGAAGGACATACCTGCATTGGAAAAAGAAAAGGCAGAAATAACAGAGAAAATGAGTGCAGGCAATATAGCCTACGAAGAGCTGGATAAACTGAGCAAACGCATTACCGAGGTAACCAACCTGCTGGAAGAAAAAGAAATGCGCTGGTTAGAACTTAGCGAACTGGCATAAAAAAGGAGCAACAACTGTTGCTCCTTTTTCTTTCAAATCTTTTATCAATTAAGGTGTTGTTTCTTCTTTTTTCTTCAAATCATCAAATTCAAACATAAGCGAGAAGCGCAGTGTATTTGACAGTGGATTCCTTGTCACACCGCTACCTGAAGGAATCAGGTAAGCGAAGTTAAGGTTGAAGATGTTGTAGCGTACACCCAAACCACAAGTCAGGAATTTACGGTCACCTTTATCCTTGTTTTCGTAGAAATAACCAGCACGCAATGCAAACTGATTTTGATACCAGTATTCAAGACCTGCAGATATCTGCCACTCTTTCAACTCTTCGCTAAAACCACCCGGTGCATCGCCAAATGAACCAAACATACCTGACACTACAGTTTTTTCAGGTATCGCATATTTCTTAACACCAGGCGTTGTAGATGTATCCTGTGGTGTAGGCACCAGCAGTTTATTCAAATCCAATGCGGCAGTTACTTTATTATACTCATCTATCTTGTAAGTATACGCAGCACCCAAGCCAAGATTGATAGGAATGAAATCTCTGCGTGTAGAGCTGTAAGCTATTTTAGTACCTACATTGCTAAGCACGGCACCAAAACTGAAGTTTGTACTACGGAAATCGTCTATGTCTTTAGACTTAGTATAGTACACACCCAAATCTGCACTTACAGCATTACCCGGTTTGTAGTCTATACCAGATGTAGAAGCCAGACCTGTTGCAATAGCAGAGTGTATATAACGGAAGCTAAGACCTGTTGACAAGTTTGGAGACAACTGACGAGAATAACCCAAATCGAAAGAATATTCGTTTGGCTTACCTGTACCCAGCGGTTGGGCATCAAATGCAGTATAGTTTATTTCACCCAAAGAGAAATAACGGAACCCGAAGCTGATAGCCTGTGGTGTTTTTTCACCAAATTTTGCATAGCCCGAAAGGTATGCCAGGAATATATCAGGGACAATATCCTTAAGCCATGGCGTGTATGTAGCAGAAACAGCATACTTCTTTTCTGCAAATGGTATTTTAGATACATTCCAGTATTGTGCATTAGCATCCGGCGTTATAGCCAACCCTACATCCCCCATTGCACCCGAACGTGCATCCGGAGAAATACGTAAAAAAGGAACTGCTGTTGTCACGGTATTTACTGTACTCTGTCCGTTAAGGCCTGTCTGTGCGGTGGCACTTAGGGCTAGTGCCAAACTTAATCCAACTAAAGCAAAGCGATTTGCCATTCTAATTATAATTTATTTTAAAGTTTTGCAAAGGTATTTTATTTCACAATCACCACAAATTATAATGCGGTTAACTAATAGGGATTGCTAATATACACCATATCATTGACTATTAACGCGCAATAACCAGTTTTTGGTATGCAACATCTTTGGCACCGTTTTCTGAGACAATTTGCAGCTTATACAAATACACCCCTGAAGGTAGTGTTGCGCCACTTGCGTCTGTGCCATCCCACACCAGCTCTCTGCTAGCTCCGGCACCTGCCTCATATACTTGTTTCAGGGTACGAACCAGTCTGCCGTCCATACCATATATATAAATTTCCGAATACAAATACTCCTCAGGGTGGTTATGTTCAAATACAAAATGTGTCTTGTCTTTAAATGGGTTAGGGTAGTTTGACAGTTTTTGCATTTTTACAAGTTTGCCATCAGCTACCTCAAAATCAACTGTCCCCTCTCCTGAATTGTTGTTGACATCCCAAGCTTTTACGGTTAGTCTGTGTCTGCCATTTGCCAACCCTGTCATCGGGAAATTTACGTACCCTTTTTTGTACGTATTTGCTTCCGTTTCGTAATAATCATTTAATACAAATGGGTTTTCAATATTATCATCAAGAATACCCACCAAATCGTGCCCTACAGCATTCCCCGAAACGTTAATACCTGTCTCATCCTGCAACACAACAAACAGCAAGCTATTGCTGCCGGTCAGTCCACCATTCACAAACAAACTATCTCCGATATATGGCCTAACAATAGGAGGATTTTTCTCCAGTATCGGATTATCAGAGTAGCCACCAATTTTATAGGTTGTGTCAAATCCCGCACCATCAATCAATCCATTCTCTGCATAGTAAGTAATCTTACCTTTACCCACTTCATAGTTAATATCCTTAGGCGCTATAAAAGAAACTGAAAACTTACCGTTTGTAACAGTAGCCTTACCACGATAGATAATATTATTACGCACCTTGAATGTTTTGTCTATAGCAGTAATAGTTTTTACTGTGCGAGGCTTATCGTAGATAACCAATGTAATTCGTCCATTAAAACCACTTAACAACTGCTTGTTTTCGTCGCCAACGTACCCATTTACGGTGTAGCTACCCAACGCAGATAAAGCATCTACCGGCTGTCCTGAAACACCATCTTTTATACTCTCTGTGTATATATATTGTTCCGGAAAATTGGGTGTTAATGCCGGGTCTCCTAAAAGTGCAAATTTCCTGAAATTAAGGATGTAAGACGATGACGTGCCTGATACACTATAAGTTTTATTTTTCCCAATACGCAATGCATCACCAAAGGTGTGCCATTTACCATTTTCTCTATCAAACTGTGCGTCAAGAAAATCCTTGTTGAGGATGCGGTTTGGATCCTGATAAACCAACTGTGTTGTGGTCAGCGAAGCAATAGCTCCACCATCAGCTTTTAACACTATTTGTTCACCTGCAGATACAAACTGAGGTTGGTCAAACTGTCCAAAATCGCAAGTTGCCGTTACCATAAATGGCAGCTTATACAAATTTGCCCATTTACTGTAATCGTCCTGTGCAATTATACGTTCATGAGCCAACACATCAATATTACCATGTCCGTTATAGTTCAATAATAATGTACCCTTATATATCTGGTCATTAATGCTCTTGTTAGCTAACGGAGCTCTAGCACCACCCGGCGTTGATACAAACGGTATCGCATCTAGGTATATCTTACTACTGTTGTATAACTGAGACCTGAAAGAGATTGTAGTATCCATAACCTCTCCATCTTCCAAATGCGGGCCAGCCAAATCTTCGTTATCTGTTACCAAAGTAGTAGATATCCTCCAAGGCCCTAAAGATTCTGCACTTTTATACGCTTTAATCTTATTAACCATAGCATTTGCTTCCTGCAATGTCTTTACCGGGAAGCGCCCCATACCAACATCGAGGGTATTGGCAATGTTTGTATTTTCTATATCCTCATTATCGTCAAGAAAACCATAAAAATCATCACCACTATAGCTGGCTATTCTATCAAACGATTGTAACGACTCGAATGTCGGCACAAAATTGGTGTTATTAGCAATTCTGTTCTTGTAATCGTAAGAAGCATCTCCTAGCAACAACAGGTATTTAGGCATATCCGCTACACTGCTTCCTGCTCTGTCATAAAACATTTTTACAAAGTCCCTTATTGCACTGATATCTTGTCCACCGGAAGAAAATTCATTGTAAATTTGTTGTGGAGTTGTCACTAATACACTAAGCTTGCTGTTCTGTCTGTGAAAATCAGCAAGCGTATTGGCAGCAGACAAAAACTCAGGAGCTGTAATAATAATGTAATCTACTTGCGCAGTCCCATGCAGGTTTTGATTATCTACTTTTGAAACATATTCAGGCGTATTGGCATTGCCGTCATGTACCACAGCAAACTGATGCAGTGAAGCTGCATCTTGTGTAAATTGATAATTATTACCTGATAAAGTGCCATTCATTTTTACTGCTGCATTCGGATCTGTTACATCCCATACCTGCAAATTGGCATCAGCATTACCGATTTTATAAGACACTATTTTACCAGCCCCAGTAGTATGCGCATCCCTGAAAACAAAAGCATAACCGGGATATGCCAATGATTTTCTGGTATTAACTTCAATATAGTCTAAATACCCTGTAACATCAGTCTGTGCAGGTTGAAAATTAAGCTTGATTGAATTTTTACCCGAAGCTGCAGCATCTTGCCATGTTACTGTTTCGGTAACCATCGGTGGTGCTTCATCACTCCAGGCAGACCTACCCAGGCTATAGTTGCCTAAAATACCTGCATTTGTATTTACTGTAAATACATTGGGACTAGCATCACCCCTTGATGCCAGCACCATTTTAAAAAATGCAGTATCACTCAATGTTCCTAAGTCAAATTCTATAGTTCTGGCAGTTACTTTACCACCTAATGAACTGAAATCTTCACCTAGCCAGTTTTTACCATATTTTGGTGGATTGACAAGATCATTCTCGTACAAGTAGTAATCGTTGTATGCTGAAGATGAGGTATTGGATATTAGTGTGTTTGATGAATTAGCAACACGCTTACCTAAGCCATCAAAATTCAGAAAATAATACGCTTTGTCTTCATATAAATTCTTTTTGTGAGTAAAGCTTTTATTGCTCGTATTCAAAGTCCATTGAGTAGGCCCTACTGCATAAAAGATAAGATAATCGCCCTGACCAAAAACACCATCGCCACCGTCGTTTACCCATATAGCAACCTCAGTCAGGTCAGCCTTTCGGGCAATCGCATTATTTTCAGACAACATGTTGCCACCATTACCAAACACACGGATGTTTGAAGGGGTTATTTTTGATACATCCACCCCAAGTTTTGAGACAATGAAATCATAATCTACTTTATAAACACCCGTTTCAGGCACCGCTATTTTGTACCAGTTACCGGTTGCAAGCGGGCTATTGGTAGCCGTGGTTTTCATGGCAGGCGGTGCAGTGCTTTCCTGTTCCGCAACGTCTATTATAAAGCGATTGATGCACTTGTATGCACCTTGTACACCTGCATATGCAGGTACCCTTACCAATGCAAAAGGGCGTTTTCTGTCCTTACCCAACACAATGTCAAAATTATCTGCTTTACAAGGGTATGCATCTACAGGTATCTGGTCTGCATCGGCATAAACAACAGACTCCAACACCACTTTCGGCATCGCATAGCTTTGCAGCCATATTTTTTTAACAACATAGCCGTTAGAAATCTCCCCTTTCAACACAGAAAAATCATGTTTTTCTGCCTTTGCTTGTGTAGCAAAAAAAGTGGCATATAAGGTTATGGCAAAAACTACTTTCTTCATACTAAAACACTGGCTTTACCTTGGTTTGTATCTCTCAAAATTAATGTATTAATACCACGCTCAGACAATTGTCATCCTGCGACTGTAATCTTAACGTAAAACCTCAGATATTATTATATTTTATTTAACATTATCCAAACCCATAATTTTTGCACGATAAATGTTTGAAAGCTTGACATTTTGAAATTAATGCTCTATCATTGTAACACTTTTAACAAATTGTTCAACCAATTCGTAGCAAATATTTTTCTCTGATTATGAAAAGAACTCTCATTGGCGTGAGCTTGCTTTGCATCGGAACAGCTACCTTTCTAACGGCATGCTCTTCTAAACAAAATGTCGGTGTTTCACAGACTACCGGCTGGGATTATAACGATCCGCGCCTCGGTGGTTTTGATGTGTCAAACTATCCCGGTCAGCAAACAGGCCCTGGTCTTACGTTTATTGAAGGTGGTCGTTTTACAATGGGACAAACCGAAGAAGATTTAACCATCGAACGTAACAATATCCCGCGTACTGTTTCTGTTTCTTCTTTCTATATGGACGAAACGGAGGTGGCTAACATCCACTATCGCGAATACATCTATTGGTTGTCTCGCGCTTATGGCTCTGACTATCCGAACATTATCGCTAAGGCATTGCCTGATACAAACTGCTGGCGCAAAGCTCTTTCATACAATGAGCCATTGGTTCAATATTATTTCCGTCATGCGGCTTATAACTACTACCCGGTAGTTGGTGTTAGCTGGAATCAGGCTAACGAATGGGCTAAATGGCGCAGCGACCGTGTTAACGAGTACATCCTTGTTAAAAACGGCTTCCTGAAAAAGAATGCAAACCAAGTGAACGAAGATATCTTCGATTCAGAAACATATGTAAATGGTCAGTACGATGGTACGCCTGGTCACAATCGCAAACGCGATTACGACCCTTCAGGTTCAGGCAAACGCAACCTGAAGTTCTCTGACGGCTATCTGCTGCCAAACTACCGCCTCCCGACAGAAGCTGAATGGGAATATGCTGCTGTAGCTAACATCGGCAACAACCCTGAACGCGAAACTGGTCGTCGTCGTGGTGAAGAAGTTATCACAGACCGTAACGTTTACCCTTGGGGTGATGCTTATACAACTCGTTATGGCATCCGTAATTCTTACCAAGGTCAGTTCTTGGGCAACTTCAAACGTGGTAAAGGTGATGCAATGGGTCTTGCAGGTGGTCTGAATGACAACGCTGACATCCCAGCTCCAATCTATTCTTATCAGCCAAACTCTTATGGCCTGTATAACATGGCAGGTAACGTATCTGAGTGGGTTCTGGATACTTATCGTCCATATACTAACGATATGAACGATTTCCGTCCATTCCGTGGTAATGTTTACGAAACATACACTCGTATCGCTGAAGACAACTCACTGGAAGATAAAGATAGCTTAGGTCACCTGTCTCGCCGTATCATGTCTAACGATGAAGTAATGGCTCGCGAAATATTTGATGGTAATGTATCAGATTTGCGCGACTATCAAGATGGCGACAGCGCTTCTCAGTTTGTTTACAACTACGGTAACAATACTTTGATCAACAACGATGCTAAAATATACAAAGGTGCTTCTTGGAACGATCGCGCATACTGGATGTCTCCGGGTACACGCCGCTACATGCAAGCTAAACAATCTAGCAGCACAGTTGGTTTCCGTTGCGTAATGGATCGTCTGGGTTCCCCTAACGGTCGCAACGACGAAAGGGCTGGTAACTACTTCGGTAAAAAAGGTGGTCGCCCTCCACGCAAATAATCAGAGAACTCTTTTCATAATACAAACCCCTTCTTCTGAAGGGGTTTGTTATTTTTATACCCTAAACGATTCTGAAATTGGACATAGCTGCTTTATACGAGATTTATAAAAAACACCCCTCCGTACAAACAGATACCCGCAAACTGAAAGAGGGTGACATATTCTTTGCGCTGAAAGGCCCAAATTTTAATGGCAATGCATTTGCCCAACAAGCACTGGAAGCCGGTGCATCATACGCAGTAATAGATGAGCAGGAATTCGCTGCCGACGAACGTTACCTATTGGTGGACGATGTACTGACAGCACTGCAACAATTGGCAAAACACCACCGTCAGCAGTTCAATATTCCATTCATTGCCATCACAGGCTCTAACGGCAAAACAACTACCAAAGAACTGGTAACAACCGTACTGCAACAGCAGTATAAAACATACGCTACAGAAGGGAATCTAAATAATCACATCGGTGTACCCCTGACGCTTTTAAAGATTAAAAGCGATGCGCAAATGGCTGTTATTGAAATGGGCGCCAATCATCAAAAAGAGATTGAAAGCTATTGCAAAATAGCCCTGCCTACACACGCCATCATTACTAACTGCGGCAAAGCGCATATAGAGGGCTTTGGCGGCATAGAAGGGGTACGCAAGGGGAAAGGTGAGCTCTACGACTATATACGCGAAAATAACGGCATTATATTCCGAAATACAGACCTTGACTATCTGGTTGACATGAGCCACGGCATCAGTCATCAGGTTACCTATGGCAGTGCAGATGCAGATTATATCGGCACTGCTGCCATGAAGGATGTATTCCTGTCTGTAGAACTGTCAAAACCAACTTCAAAAACAATTGATACCCAATTAGTTGGCGACTACAACTTCCCCAATGCAATGGTTGCCATAGCTGTTGGGCTGCACTTTGGCATAGACATAGCTACCATCAGCAATGCCATAGCGCATTACAACCCCGACAACAGCCGTTCTCAATGGCTGCAAAAGGGCAGCAATAAAATCATTCTGGATGCCTACAATGCCAACCCTACCAGCATGCGTGCCGCCATTACCAATTTTGCCAATGCGCAGCTAAATAACAAAATGCTGTGGATAGGTGGCATGAAAGAAATGGGTACAGAAGAAGCAAAAGAACACAACGAACTGGTGCAACTGGTGCAGCAATACCACTGGAACAATGTAATACTGGTGGGCAAAGAATTTGACGGAATAGCCCACAACTATCAGCACTTCCGGACATCTGCAGATGCAGCAAACTATGTTAAGGAACATATGCCCACAGATGCGGCCATCCTGATAAAAGGCTCTCGTGGCAGCAGGATGGAGGTATTGCTCGATGCTTTATCATAATTGTACTAATTTCACCCACAGAGAAACTGATAAGCGATGAAAACCAACGAAGTACCGCAGGACAAGCGCGACTTTAAAGAGGGCGATAAAATACACAAACTGATGTATGCCGTAGATAACGATGGCAAATACACAGGCATTACCTCTGCGGGTTGGGAAGCCGAAAACATTGCCACCAAGCAGGCTTGGGATGCAGTAGATGAAGAACTGGCGGAAACTGCCGATAAAGTTAAAAAAGGTGAACTGAGCCCCATAGCCTACTACATGCAGAAAAACCTGATGGAAGTATCGTTGTTGGCAAGTTATGTGGGCAAATGGCAATGGCAGGTAAAACGCCACTTCAAACCATCGGTTTTCAATAAGCTGAGTGCGGTTGTATTGGCTAAATACGCTGCCGTTTTCAATATCTCTGTCGATGAGTTGAAGAGCTTCGGCAAATAATTATTCCCCCTTAGTACTACATGAGCACAGTTTTATACAAACACTACCAGCATGCCCATTGCGAAAGCGGCGTTACCGCCAACCTACTGAGGCATGAAGGCATCAACATAAGCGAACCGATGGCTTTTGGCATAGGTGCGGGTATTTTCTTTGCCCACCTGCCATTTGTAAAAGTGAGCGGCACGCCGGGCACAACATTCCGTACATGGCCGGGCGCTATCTTCAAGCGTACTACACAGCGTTTGGGCATAGAGATGCATACAGAGCGCTTCCGTTCGCCCGAACGCGCCAATCAGGCATTGGACAGTGTAATAGCTACGGGAAAGCCCGTAGGCATGCTCAGCAGTGTATATTATCTGCCTTACCTGCCCGAAGCCTTCCGTTTCCACTTCAATGCGCACAATTTGGTGGTATATGGCAAAGAAAACGGCCAATACCTTGTTAGCGACCCGATACTGGAAGATGTGGCTACCATTGCGCCCGAAGACCTTGCAAAAGCACGTTTTGCCAAAGGCACGCCAGAGCCGCGCGGGTTTATGTATTATGTAAAATCTGTACCCCAACACATAGACTATACCAAAGCCATACAGGCAGGCATCAAACAGACCTGTTTTTTCATGCTGTCTCCGCCATTGCCGTGGTTTGGCAACAAAGCCATCTTTTTGTTATCTAAACAGATAAAAAAATACCCGCAAAAGCTTACACCACGAAAAGCATCTCTGTATCTGGGCAATGTAGTGCGCATGCAGGAAGAAATAGGCACAGGTGGTGCAGGCTTCCGTTTTCTGTATGCCGCTTTCCTGCAAGAGGCAGGAACAATGCTGAAAAGGGACGATTTGCAGGGTTTTTCAGCAGAATTGACCAAAATAGGTGATGACTGGCGAAATTTTGCCTACCACGCAGCCCGCTTGATGAAAGACCGCAAGTCTGACCTTGTGTCTTTTGACGAATTGAGCGACCTGTTGCGTGTTTGCGGCGAAAAAGAGCGCGACTTATTTGGCCGTATGCAAAAAATAAAGTGGTAAGCATCAGTGTATTAACATCTCGGTAGAAAAATATCTTTATTTTTGCCGTCTTATTCCTCTGTGTGTGAACGGTAATAACAGACGTGCCATATTGAGCTTTATAGATTTCTTCCATCCGCCTTTCTCGCGTTGGATAAATCGCCAAACCTTCCGCTACCTAGCTTGCGGTGGCACCAATACTATGCTCGATATTGTCATCTACTGGTTCAGCTACAACTTTTTGCTCGATAAACAGACGGTACATATTGCAGGCATGCACATTGCCCCGCACATTTTCGCCTTTATGATATCGTTTTCCATCAGCTTTCCGCTGGGTTTTGCGTTATCAAAATACCTTGTTTTCTCAGAATCCAACCTGAAAGGGCGCATACAGCTCTTCCGCTATGCCGTATTGGTTAGCATGTGTATAGTGCTTAACTATGTATTCCTGAAGCTGTTTGTAGATGGTTTTGGCTGGTATCCTACCCCGTCAAAAATACTGACAACGGCACTTGTGGCTATCTTCAGCTACGTATCCCAACGGAATTTCACCTTCAAAGTGAAACCCGATACGGCTGTTGTGGAGTAAGGTCACGTTGTAACATCAACACATTTTCATTCTTATTTTCTTTAGTTTAATTACTGGTACTTGGTTATCAATAAGGTAAAGTCATCTATATACTTTACCTATCGACTTACCACTTATGCCTAACGCCTAATATTGTACCTTTGCCCACACATTATGACACAGGAAAACCTGAAAGAAATGCGCGAGCGGGTACAACACCTGCATCGCTTTTTGAAAGTTGAAGATAGAAATGCCAAGGTAGAAAACGACCGTACCCTCACTCTCGCACCCGGTTTCTGGGACGACAACACACGTGCTACAGGCATACTGAAAGAAATAAAAATCAATAAATACTGGATAGACCTCTGGGAAGCGGTAAACACTGCCGTAGAGGATTTTGGCATACTGTTCGATTTCTGGAAAGAAGGCGCAGCAAGTGAGGAAGAAACACAGGAATCTTACGACAAGGCACTGAAGGCGATAGACGACCTTGAATTTAAATCTACACTGAACCAACCCGAGGACGAAATGCCTGCCGTGATGGTGATAAACAGTGGTGCAGGCGGTACAGAAAGCCAGGACTGGGCAGAAATGCTGCTGCGTATGTACCGTATGTATGGCGAAAAGCAGGGTTGGAAAGTATCTGAAATAGATGTGCAGTATGGCGATGGCGCGGGCATCAAACAGGCAACTATAGAGTTTGAAGGTGCATTTTCTTACGGCCTGCTGAAGGCTGAAAGCGGCGTACACCGTCTGGTACGTATCTCCCCTTTCGATAGCAATGCACGCAGGCACACCTCTTTTGCCTCTGTGTTTGTATATCCGTTGGTAGATGATAGTATTGAGATTGCTGTAAGCCCTGCCGACTTGGAATGGGAATTTTACCGCGCAGGTGGTAAAGGCGGACAGAACGTGAACAAGGTGGAAACTGCGGTACGGCTGAAGCACATTCCGAGCGGCATCATCGTAGAGTGTCAGCAGGCGCGTACACAGGGCGAGAACCGCGAGAAAGCATTGACCATGCTGAAAAGCCGCCTCTATGAAGAGGAGCTTCGCAAACGTGAGGAACTGAAAAACGCCAGCAACAGCAACAAGAAAAAAATTGAGTGGGGTTCGCAGATACGTTCTTACGTGTTCCACCCATATAAAATGATAAAGGACCACCGTACAGATTACGAAGTGGGCAACGTAGGCCCTGTTATGGATGGCGAGATAGATGATTTCATCAAGGCATACCTGATGAGTTTTAAAGAAGAGGTATAATACCCTCCCGTTAGCATGAGCGATGTAAAAAAGATTTTTGACCTGGGGTTGCTGCGCCGCATCTTTTCATTTGCGGCACCCTACAAGCGTAGCCTGTATATATCTATGGCTATGTCTGTAGTGCTGGCAGCCATGTCTCCCCTGCGCCCATACCTTATACAGTTATCGGTCGATAAATACATTGCCAACCACATGCTGCAGATGCTCATTAACATCAGCATTGTACAGTTGGTAATCCTTTTGGTGGAAAACGGACTGCGCTTCTGGTTCCTATACCGCATCAACTGGCTGGGGCAATCGGTTATCAACGATATGCGTAAATCCGTATTTCAGAAAATACTGTTTCAGAACATCGGCTATTACGACCGCACACCCATCGGCACACTTACTACACGAACCATCAATGACGTAGAGGCTGTGAACGATGTATTCTCTGAAGGCATTATTTCCATCATTGCAGATATACTCACCATCATCGCCATCATGATTATCATGTTCATTACAGACTGGCGATTGACACTGGTATGCCTTGCACCCTTCCCGATACTGATAGTTGCTACTTATTGGTTTAAGGAAAGTGTAAACAAGTCTTTCCAACGTGTGCGTAATGCAGTGTCTGCGCTCAATGCATTTGTACAGGAGCATATAGTGGGCATGTACATTGTACAGGCATTTGCTGCGGAGAAGACAGAGATGGACAAATTCAACACCATCAACAAAGAACACCGCGACGCCAATATCAAAGCCATCTTTGCCTATTCGGTTTTCTTTCCCATAGTAGAGATAATCCTTGCCATGTCTATGGGCTTGCTGGTATGGTGGGGTGCACATCGTATGCTCAACTATGCAGTAACACCCGGCGTGGTGATAGCATTTGTGATGTACCTCAACCTGCTCTTCCGTCCGCTGCGTATGATGGCCGATAAATTCAACGTACTGCAAATGGGTATGATAGCAGGCGAACGCGTATTTACCGTACTGGATAGCAAAGAAAACCTTGCAGGCAATGGCAATATCACGGCCGATGGCATAAAAGGTAAAGTAACGTTTGACAATGTACACTTCAGCTATAAAGAGGGTACACCTGTGCTGAAAGGCATATCTTTTGAAATACCTGCAGGCAAAACAATGGCCGTTGTAGGCCACACGGGTGCGGGTAAGACTTCTATCATCAGCATACTGAACAGGCTGTACGAGATAGAAGCAGGCAGCATCAAAATAGACGACACAGACCTGAAGGATTACGACATCTACAGCCTGCGCAATCACATAGGCATTGTATTGCAGGATGTGTTCCTGTTCTCCGGAACTATTGCAGATAATATTACACTCCGCAATGCAGCTATCCACCGCGAAAAAGTAGAGGCCGTTTGTAAGCTCTTAGGCATACACAATTTCATCATGAGCCTGCCGGGCGGTTACGATTTTAATGTAATGGAGCGCGGCAACACCCTATCGCAGGGGCAAAGGCAGCTATTGTCTTTTGCACGTGCTTTGCTATACAATCCTTCTATCCTGATATTGGATGAAGCCACCTCTTCCGTAGATAGCGAAAGCGAGCAACTGATACAACAGGCGATAGATAAGATGATTACAGGCCGCACATCTATCGTAATTGCTCACCGTCTATCCACCATCCGCCGTGCCGATGAAATTATAGTGATGGACAAAGGGCAAATCATAGAGCGAGGCAATCATCAATCATTGATTGCAGCACAAGGAGAATACTACAAACTATATACAGCTGTTGAAAAACAAAAAGAAAGGGCGATATCATAATCGCCCTTTCTTTTTACTTCACTTTCTTATCAAGCCAGTCGCCAACTGCCTTTAGTGCATCTTCAGATATTGTTTCTTTCAGTGTGCCATACTCCTGCGGGCTGCAAGTATTGCATCGTTGGAACAAGTGATTTAATCCAGGCAATTCTTTTACTTCAAAATTCTTATTCTTACCCTTTGTTAAAGACTCTCTGATGCCTTCCAGATTTTGCTTTGCCAACACTTGTACATCTCTGCCACCATTCAGTGCCAATATTTTACAACTTAGTTTTTGCAGTGTTGGCTGCGGGTCATATTTCAGGAAATAGTTAAACCATGCATCATGGTACAATGCCATAAACTCGCTGATGTATTTTTTCTCTTTTTCAAAATCATCTATATCTACAAACTCTCTTGCCTCTTTCGATGCGCTGCTTTTCCATGCACCTGTCACCTCTTTCATTTTCAGTTGCGCTTCTTCTCCTGTTTTAGAAGATATAATAGCCTGCTCAATGCCACGATATAATTTTCTGTATTCGGCCACAATAGCATCATTAACCCCGCCTGCACTCATTACTGCAGCGCTCTGGTCTTCCATCAGTTCATACACTTTCACACCCGGGCCTGCCATCAATATAACGAAGTCTATATCTTTTCTTTCAGTTGCAACCATCGGTGCTATCATACCACCCTCGCTATGCCCCATGATGCCTATCTTCTTCTGGTTTACTTCTTTGCGTGTCTTCAGATAGTCTATAGCTGCATTAGCGTCTTTTGCAAAATCTGCACTGGTTGCTTTTTTTCTGTCGCCTGTAGTTTGCCCTACACCACGGTCATCTACGCGTAGTACTATATAGCCTTTATTCGTCAGGTAGTTGGCTATCACTGCAAATGGCTTATGGCCCATCAACTCTTCGTCTCTGTTTTGCGGACCCGAACCACTTAGCAACAATACCGCAGGATATGTTTTGCCACCTTTAGGTATGGTTATTGTTGCGCCATAGCTGATGCTGCCATCTGCATTTTTGAATGTCACATCTTCGCTAATATAGTCGAACGGCGGCTTGGGTGTTTGCGGCCTTACCAGTTCCGTTGGTTTATCGGTACGTTTCATCACCAACGGAAATTTCCTGCCCGCTTGTTTCCATACGCCTTGTATTTCATCACCACTCAGTAAGCCTGTGTATTGTATGCCTGCATTGCTGAGGTCGAACAACACACTATCTGCATTCATACTGGTGCTTGCTACAGGTATACCTGTCACTCCCTGATCAGGGCTATCCATCGTTGCAGATAGTTTGCCATCGGCTTCTTTTACTTTGAATACCAATCTTACTTTCTGCCCCACATTCATCTCACCTTCCCAGTTACCAGACAATTTACTTTGTGCGCCTGCTGCCAGTGATAATGCCATGCAGGCTGCTGCGAGTTGTAACCTCATATATTTATTGGTTTTGACTTTTAGTTTTTCTGAATAATAAATAAGAATAGCCTACGGGTATGATAACCATAATGGCAATCAGCACCAGCATTAGCATCTCCATTATTTCGGGCTTTGCTATCAGCGATGCTACAGTAATGGTAAGGCCGCCTGCTACCCATACATGGCTTGCTACACGATGTGTTTGCTTCCAGTTGTCTTCATCATTTAATGTCCATGGTATGCGGATGCCGGCAAAATAGTTTGGTTTGATGTTGTTCATATAGTTGCCGATAAATGCCAGCAATAATCCTACCATTGGCAGTAATGCTTTGGTGGCAATGCTTTTACCTTGATTCATGCCGTCTATTATTATAAGAATCGTAAGGGCTGTCAGAAAAAAACTCACACCCATTGCCAGTTTGTCGAATGTTGGCGACTGTTCTGCCTTAGTACGCTTAGGGTCTATTTTATGAATATTACTGATGATGAGAAAAGTAGCCAGATTCACTATCGACAATATAAATATCGCGCCAAGAAAATCCATCTTGTTGCCCATACTATCTACCTCGCCTTTTGCATTATAGTGCAGCGGCATTCGCTCAGGCAATACATTCCACGATAGCAACAAATAGAACAATGGCAAAGCAATGATGATGCTTACTACCAATTGTTTAAGAAAACGAGCGTTTTGCATTGTTAACTGTTTTAGCCTTTTTTTTTGATTGCTTCAGCTCTACAATCCATTTAAAAAATTCATCCATCACTGTAGTGTTCAGCGAATAGTAGATAAACTGCCCCTGCTTGTCTGCTTCTATCAGCCCTGCCTGCTTCAGCAGGTCCAGATGGTGCGATATGCTGGGCTTCGAGATATCAAACTTGTCTGCTATCTCACCTGCTGTCAGCTCCTTCTCCTTCAGCAGTTCCAGTATATCCCGCCGCGTCTGGTCATTCAGTGCTTTGAATAACTTATCCATTTAGACATTTAGTTAATTAGACAAATCTCTAAATACTTTTTCATATCTCATAGCACATTAACAAAAAAGGCCCGCAGTTGCGAGCCTTTTTAACAATACTGTTAGTATGCTTATGCTACGGTAGTAGCCGTTTCAAATTCCAGTGCTTTTGCAACCAGGTTTTTAGAACCTATATAGATAGGTACACGCTGATGCAGTTCTGTTGGTGTTACTTCCAACACACTGCTGTAACCTGTACTTGCAGTACCCCCCGCAGCTTCTACCAGGAAGGCCATCGGGTTACATTCGTATTGCAGGCGCAGTTTACCATTTGCATTGCTCTTATCTGCAGGGTACATGAAGATGCCGCCTTTGATGAGGGTACGGTGCATATCTGCCACCATGCTGCCTATGTAGCGTTGTGAATACGGGCGACCTTCTTCCTTATTGCTTTCCATGCAGTAGTTCAGGAAGTTTTTAGTGCCTTCATGATACTTCACACTATTACCCTGATTGATAGAATAGATTTTACCTTTTTCAGGGCATTTCATATCCGGGTGGCTCAGGCAGAACTCACCTATAGATGGTTCCAGCGTAAAGCCGTTGATACTTGCTTTGGTGGCATATACCATCATGGTGCTGCTGCCATATATTACATAACCTGCAGCCATCAACTTATTGCCCGGTTGCAGAAAGTCTGCAGCGGTACATGGCTTGCCCAGTTCGCTAACACGGCGGTAGATAGAGAAGATAGTACCGATTGGTGCATTTACATCTATGTTAGACGAGCCATCCAATGGGTCAAACAATACCACGTATTTAGAATTAACAGACCACTCATCATCAAAGCTGATGAAATTGTCATTTTCTTCAGATGCTATACCTGCACAGTCTGCACTATTGCGCAGTACGTTTATCAGCGTTTCATCTGCGTAGATGTCCAGCTTCATTTGCTCTTCGCCCTGCACATTGGTAGCACCATGCTTTCCCAGTATATCTACAAGCCCTGCCTTCAGTACTTGTTTGTTTATTAGTTTGCAGGCAAGTCCTATATCCCTCAACAAAGCTGAGAGTTCGCCTGTTGCTTGCGGAAATTTTCTCGTTTCCTGGATGGTAAATTCATCCAGCGTCATAAGTTTTTTGGGATTCATAACGCAAAGATAATCAAAGCCACCAAGAGGGTGAAATTGCTGTTATATTAGATTTAAAAAGTTGCAACACAAGGGGTGGAAGGGGTATCTTTTTATTACCTTTGAGGCACATTTTAAACACACCCTGCCGGAGCAATGGTTCAATACTTTAAAAACATCAACCGCCAGACGCTGGAAATACAGCAACCCGAGGGTGCTAATTGGATAAACGTAACTCCACCCTTCCAGGAAAACGAGATTGATAACCTGTCTCGTTCCCTCACTATACCACGCGATTTACTGACAGATACGCTCGATATTGAAGAACGTGCCCGTTATGAAATGGAAGATGGCGTAAAGCTCATCATCCTCAAAACTCCGGTTGATAACAAATCGCTGAACGAGGGTGATGCGGACTATGTTACTATTCCAATATCTATCATCATCAACGAACGCAATCAGGTAGTTACTGTCAACTCATTCGAGAATGTAGCCATCCGCCGCTTCCTGAACACTTTTGCCAAACGCCACCCGGAGCGCCCCAATATGATGGTGCTCAAGATTTTTGAGAAAGTGGTGATGGACTTCATGGAAGTACTAAAAGAAATTAACCACAGCCGCAATATACTGGAGCAGAAGCTGTACGCAAGTAATCGTAACGAGGAGTTGCTGTACCTCATGAGTGTGCAGAAAAGCCTTGTGTACTTTGTTACCGCGCTGCGCAGCAACGAGCTGTTGCTGATGAAGATGGAACGCACCAATTTCCTGAATTGCGATGAGGAAGAGCGCGAGTTTCTGAGCGACTTGATAGTAGAGTTCTCTCAGGCCCTTGAAATGGCGAATACATATACCAACATCCTGAGTAGTACCATGGATGCCTTTGCCAGTATCATTAATAACAACATGAACCTTGTTATTAAACGCCTGACGAGTATCACAATTATGATATCTATCCCTACCCTCATTGCCAGCCTGTTTGGCATGAACGTAGAGATACCTTTCTCCCATGGTGCACATAGTTTCTATCTGCCAATACTATTGTCAATGGTAGTATCTGCTATTGTAGTGTACTACTTCAACAAAAAGAAATGGTTCTAAATGCAACCCCAAAAACGCTTTAACATACGCGTATATGGGTTATGGCTGCACAATGGGCAAGTATTGGTGAATGAAGAACTGATACGTGGGCGTAAAGTCATTAAATTTCCCGGTGGCGGGCTGGACTGGGGAGAAGGCACCATCGATTGCCTGAAACGTGAATGGATGGAAGAACTGAATCTTGAAATAGAAGTGCTATCACATTTCTACACCACAGACTTCTATCAGCATTCTGCTTTTGATGACTCACAGGTAATCAGCATCTACTACTTAATCAGTGCAGATATCAATCAGCCTATCGTTAATAATGTACCGGAAGAGCGCACCTATTGGATGCCACTTGCATACATTACAGCAGATACATTTACATTGCCAATAGATAAGTTGGTAGGCAACATGTTAGCAACCAACTAGTACAGGAGTATATTATCGAGAATGACTTGCAGCATAATTCTCTGCAAAGCGCATCATGTCATTCTTATGAATAAAGTTACTACGATATGGTATCAAAGGCATTTTTTGGCCATTCTCTGTAGTATATGGTACCGCCTCCCAGATTTTTTGTCTTTGTTTATCAATAATCAGTAACAGGTTTAGCGTACCTGTACTTACCAGCATACAATCATCCTCTAAAATTGACAAGCTTCCGCCACGTACACTAATTTGATGAGCATTTTTATCATCCGTCATCCTTATACTCACCTCCCAATTTTTAATCAGATCATTATTCTTACCAGGTGGTAGCTTGTATTTTACAACATGCGATGTTAGTAATCCTGCATCATCCAGTTGAGCATTAGAAACGGGTATAAAATCGCTGTGATTATTATTGTACACACACAATTCATTCGTCCTTCTGTTCAGTCGGCAAGAATGCTGTCCGTAAAAAATATTTTTGTGTTCTTGCTGGTCGCCCTTCTGTCCATAACTGTTTAATACCTCTCCTCCTGGATAAGCAATCCTCACAATCTTGTTTATGCTTTTGTAACTAACATATATTACGTTATTAACCTCATCAAAGTCAAACCCATTCAGATACGGGTTGCTATCATACGGCTTTGTTAGCTTATCTTTTTTCCAGAAAAAATCTTCATCATTTAGGTGTTCAGCGCTACGCCACGACCACACAACATTGCCGGCAGCATCATATTCAATGAGTGTTCCGGATGTAAAAGACTTATAATAATTGCCGTCATTACCTTTAGCAACTGTTGTATCACCTTCAGCAAAATAATCAGTTACAGCACCCGGCACACGTTTCTTTACAATTTCAGAGCCGGCTATCAGGTAATGGCCATTCCTGAGTTTTGTAAACTCATGATGATACCCTTCTGTTTTTCTACCACTTACCTTGCCATTGTCAGGTGCAGTCCAAACAATTTTTCCATTATAATCAACTTCTATTGCCTGCTCTTGCGAAATAAAAGTAAATGTACCATCTGCAGTTGCCTTAAAATCTCTGATATTAAAATCACGTTTCTTTATTTCAGGTATATCAGGCATATACCAAATAGGACTACCTTTTAAATCGTATATAACAAGCAATCTATCTATAAGTACTAACAAGTCTTTATGATCCTTTGCCTGACTCAAAACCAATAAACCATTTTTAGTAGTATCTATATAGGCAAGATTCCCCGTTTCAAAATGACAGAGTGATGTTTTACTGATTTCCTTACCCGATTTATCTGTATAGACTACACGCCATGTGTACCTACTACCCCATTTAGGTAGCTCTACCACATCTGCCGGCTTGCTTGATTTATGTTTAATAATAGTTGCTTTGATAAAAGCATCTTCGTTTCGCACATCTCCTTTTGCAACTATAAACTGATATGAATTTGCATTAACAATAACAGGCACCGAAAAACCAACTATACGGTAATTTAAAACAGCGTTTTCAGCAGGCTGTGTCTGTCCATGCAATACGAAGCAAAATAAGATAAAGGGTAGTATCGCTCCTAATGATTTCATCATTATGATTAAAAAACAATTAAAACATCATTAAGGAGTAATTAAAAAACGGTTAAAAGGCTATTAAAATTACAATATATATCTACTTATCAAAGCTTTTTTGCTATAATTTATTTCCTCTGAACCTATTGTTAATCAATTGATTTTTTAAAAAGAAAAGCAGGGAAATCAACTTGATTTTCTCCTGCTCTGCAGATATTAAATGTCAGTTCTTTTACTCTTTCACTACTTTCTCCGTCATCACTTCGCCGTCTGTAGTAGTGAGTATCAACAAATAGTTGCCTGCGGTTAGCTGTGTGGTGTTGAGTACTGTTTTGGTTTGTGTTGCTGTGGCATGTATCACTTGTCTGCCCAATACGTCTTTTAGTTGTATCATTGTCCCTTTCGCAACACCCTCTACCGTCAGTGTTGTTTGTGTCGGGTTAGGGTAGATGCTGATGTTATTGGATTTTAGATTATAGACACCTGTTTTGATTTTGATGCCTATCACATTGCTCGTTACTTTCTGTGGTTGCGGGCAGATATAGCTGCTCGTCACCTCGCAAGTCACTTTGTCTTTATCATTCAGGTTCGATGCGCCCCATGTATTACTAGTTGCACCTGTCATGCTAACACCGTTCACTTTCCACTGGTATGTAGGTTTATTACCTGCATTCACTGCCTTAGCGGTAAAGGTCAACATCAATCCACTCCATGCTGTGCTGTCGGGGCTCACACTGATGCTGACACTCGGGGTGAGGTATGGCATCACTGTCATCGTTATCTGATTACTGTTGACTGCCGTATTGCAAGCTGCACCTGTACCGGGTACCAGTTTCGTATAAAACACATCACCCTTCTGTATGCCTGTGGCTGTATAGGTATTGCTGATGGTGGTAGTTACCAGCGTGCCATTCTTATACCACTGATAGCTTGGCGAACCGCCCGGGTTGATGGCGGTAGCTACAAACGTGGCACTGCCTGTTGTATTGCCACAGATAGAGTCGTTAGGACTCGGGTAGATGTTTACACTCGGTCCGTTCACTACGCTTACGGTGGTGGTAGCAGTTGCCGTATTACAATTGCCGAGGCTGGCATATACACTATACACACCTGCATTGGCAAGGCCTACATTATTGATAGTCGGGTTTTGTGTGGTATTACTGAACGACGGGCCGCTCCAGTTGTATGTAGCACCTGCTGTTGTATTACTTGCTGTCAGTTGCAAATCGCTGCCCACGCACAGCGGGCCGTTGTTGCCTGCGGTGATGGCGATTGGCGTGCTATCTACTACTACAATTGCAGTGTCTTTGCTTATGCAATTGGCATTGGTGATAGTAACTATATAATCACCACTGTATTTGGTAAGTGCGGGATTGCGTACCGGGTTTTGTGCCGTGCTTGTATAGCCGCTTGGCCCGCTCCAGCTATAGCTGACACCTGCCGTAGTGCTGCTGCTTGCCAGATTCAGCGGGTTGCTGCTGCATACAGGGCCGTTGTTGTTAGCTGTGGGCGATTGTGGGGTGGTAGTGATACGGACATTAGTTAACTCATAAGCAGTATCAATAGGCGCTGTGCTGCGTACACGTACACGGTACAGATTGCTTTGTGTAGTGCTGTGAGGCACTATATAATTATACACGCCACCTGTTTGCGCAGCGGTAAGTGTACCCAGTGTAGTAACACCACTGGCAAAGCTACCCCCAGCATTAGATAGCTCAAATACAAAATTATTGCTGCTACGGAAGTTTTTGGTAACACCATAAGGTATGCTCAGCGTATCGCCGCTGCACACTATCGTATCTGCAAATGGTTGGTGTATATACAGAAATGTATCCAAATCAAATTGCAGCAAAAGCCCGTCTGTGCTACTCGATTTATTGAGCTGGTATGCACCTGTAGTAGCAAGGCTATTACTGCCTGTACTAGTACCCATATATATATAACCGCTACTGTAGGCTATTGTGGTACCCGCATCAGATGTTCCATAACCCTCATTGGCACTGCCACCGTAGTAGGTGCCGTATTGCCTCACACCATTCACATCAAACACGCCCATATAAGCATCTGAACCACCCATGTTTACCGTTTGCAATGCACCCGGTGTTGCTATATTATTAGAGCTGCTGGTATTTCCCGATACATAAATTCTGTTTTTAGTATCAATCGTTATATCCTCCAATTCATCAACACCGCTACCACCATAGTAAGTACACCACAACAAGCTACCTGTACGCGAAAACTTTGCCAGCAAACCGTCCTGTGCACCTCCCAAAATTGTCTGATGCGCACCTGTGGTAGCTAATGTATTACTTGTTGCTGAGCCGGCAGCATATATATTGCCGTCCCCGTCTGTACACATACCCCAGAAAAAATCTTCAGTCGGGTTGCCTGCCGCGCCACCAAATAATGTACCCCATACCTGATTGCCTGCCGTTGTAAACCTCGTAAGAAAAGCATCATACGTACTTGATAAAGTAGTTTTGTAGGCACCCGTAGTTACTATACCTGCAGTGCCATTGGTAGAGCCCGCCAGATAGATGCTTCCCTGCCCGTCTGCAACAACCCGAAATAGGTCGCCATTATAAAAACTGCCCCATACCTTAGCCCCTGCCGTTGTAAACCTGAAGAAAGAAGTATTGCCACTGCCGGTTTGGTATGCACCCGTGGTAGCTATGCCACCACCCAAACTGGCACCAGCACTGCTTACTAAATACAGGCTGTTGCTGAAGTTATCGTAGCATACATCCCAGATATCTGCATGAAAATAAGTACCCCACTGCCTTACCCCGGCACTATTCAGCTTTACCAGCATACCCGGGTTGCTTGGCGCAGTTGTTATATACGCGCCTGTTGTAGCTATACCCGTTGTGGCGTTGGTAACCCCTGCAAAATACACATTACCTGTGGCATCGCAGGTAATAGCTCTGGCTATATCCGTAGTAGGCCCGCCATAGTAGGTAGCCCATTGCAACTGCCCTGCCGTGTTAAATTTTACAATCAGCGCATCTTTTTGGTTATTGCCACCGTAGCTGGTTTGGTGGGCACCAATGGTAGCCATATTGCTGCTGGTAGTGGCCATAGCCATATACACATTGCCACTGGCATCTGTACATATATCATTTACCCCCTCGCCGCTGGCTGTGCCTGTGCCACCATAGTAGGTAGCCCACGTCAGTGTCGGGTCTATCACTATAGGCTGTGCTGCCACATATGTAGTGGCTACATCATAGCCAAGTACATTGCCATGCAATACGTAGCTGCTTGCCAATGCTTTGCCGGTTGTTGCCATATATGTATAGGGGGCCGCTTCTGTTAGCGTACCCATTGGCGTTGTGGCAACCAGTGCACCATCTTTCAGTGCCAGCCCCGTAGCGCCATTATATTGCAATTGTATATCCGCCACATTGCCTCCCGGGTGCACTATAAAATCATATTTTATCCCGGCTGCACCATAAGAAACAACCTCGTCTTTAGACTTACTACTTTCTACTTTCGACTCTACATACAGTACCCAGTCTATATGCGGGTACACATTCTTATATATTATCCTTTTGTAACTATGCGCTATAGCACCCTCATCGGCATATGGCCTGTAGTAGTGCTCCTCATATATCTGCGGCTCTTCTGCCAATACCTCTGCATGCCTGTTAGCACCCAGCAGCGTTACATCCATGCGGTATATCGAAACTACCTCTACATCCCTGCCTGCTGCGGCAGGTCCTGAAGGGGACTTTTTATCACCGAATAGTTTAGTATTTAGTTTTTCGTTTTTAGAATTTGCTTTTGCACGGCTCCACTGATAATGTAGCTGCCCTTTGCCTACAAACAGGGTTACGTCACCGCTTTGCAGTTTGTAGTCTATATCCTTGCGTGGCGCGCCATACTGGTCGGTTATCTGTCCTTTGTTTTCTATAAACTGCGGTTGTGTAGCTGCTGCATTATATAGTGTGGCTGCTTTCTTGTCTGCCCCCCCTTCGCGGGCTTGCAGTGTCAGTGAAAAGAATAATGCAGTGATTATAAGTATTGGTAGTTTCATATAATGGTCAGGTGTCACTATACAATTTAAGACTATTAAAAATATAAACCAAAGCCTATATAAAGTAAATTTGCATCTAACAATCACATTTTTTACGTATATTTGCTATAATAAAACAGCTCTTTGCAGACCCTCTAAACCCGAAACATTTATTTGCACACAACTGAAACATTTTGCAACAAACCGCAACCTACCTGTGGCAATTCTGTAACAGTTCGTAACCATTCCTTCAATAAAAACTGTATTGATAATCAACAACCAAAATGGTTACGGAACCAAAAACAGTGCAAACACTATCAAAAACTATCAACATATTAAGCAATACATAATATCCAATATAACAAGTCCCCTTCAGGGGATGTAGGGGTTTGTCAAACAATTATCATATATGCACCCCTTAGCCAAACTATCAGCTAAAGCCCTATCTTTGTTGGCTGTGCCTCAGCACATAGTACAAATATGAAAAAATCACTAATTCCCGTTTTGCTTGCCGTATCTTTTGGTATGCAGTCTTGCAAAGACGATTTTGAGGTGGCAGCACCTTACAAAGAAATCACAATGGCTTATGGTATCCTCAATGCCGAAGATACAGCGCATTATATACGCATAGAAAAGGCATTTTTGGATAATAATAAAAGTGCTATAGATATGAGTCAGGTAGCAGATAGCAGCTACTTTAAAAACCTGACTGTTGTAATGAAAGAGTATGAAGGCGATGTAGTAAGACGCATCATACCTATGTATCGTGTAGATATGAGACTGGAGGGCTATCCGAAAGATGCCGCAGGCAGTCAGGGCTTTTTTACAGACCCACACTATGCCTACAAACTAAAAACTACCAGCAGTCCGGATAGTGTGCTTAACCCTTTCCGCAAGTATAGATTGATAATCACCAATACGGATGCAGGCCGCACAGACTCCAGCGAGGTATTCAAAGTAGTAAATACAAACAAAGACAGAAACCCCAATAGTTTCTACATAAACAGTTTTACCAACGCCGGTTTTACACTCAATTTTGCTAAAACGGCTCTGAAATCGTCGTTTACACTTACAGGCACTACTCCTACAAACGGCTATATGGTTGAAGGTATATTACGTTTCAACTATATTGAAAGGGATAATGTAACCGGGCTTAAAACACGCAAATATGCCGACTTCACATTTGGCAGCGATGTAAAAAACCCAACAGAACAGTTTAAAATGGAAGTACTCAACAGTACATTCTATGGTTTTCTGTACGATGCTATGGGAGAAGCACCTGCTAACGTAGTTCGTTACCTGGATAGCTGTGATTTCTTTATCTATTGTGGAGGCAGTGAATTGTACAATTACAAACAACTAGCAGCTATACAAGGAGGCAGCCTGTTAGGAGATCAGATAAAACCTATGTATAGCAATATGAAAGGCGATAATACATATGGTGTTATTACATCTCGCGCCCTAAATATTCGTAAAAACGTAGCTATTGACCAGATTACTATCGACTCTATCAAACTGAACCCAATTACAAAATCACTGAATATAGTTGGTTTGAGTGATGAATAATTGACATTATTTCATATATAATTAATAGAAAATGCCTTAATGTTAGTTCATTAAGGCATTTTTCATGCAAGCTGTCATAAAAACTGCCAATATTGCCGAAATGGCGCAACTGGCATATCAATTGACTAATTGTCTTTAACTACTATAAATAACAAAACGATATAATAGAAAAAGACTATGAGTAAGATTATCGGCATTGACTTAGGTACTACCAACTCTTGCGTTTCTGTAATGGAAGGCAACGAACCAGTGGTGATTGCAAACGACGAAGGTCGCCGCACCACGCCATCGGTAGTAGCCTTTTTGAAAAACGGAGAACGCAAAGTGGGCGACCCTGCCAAGCGCCAGGCTATCACTAACCCAATGAATACTATCATGTCTATCAAACGTTACATGGGCCGTCGTTTCGACGAGGTAACGGGCGAGATGACACACAATTCTTATAAGATTGTGAAGGGTGATAACAATACCCCACGTGTTGAAATTGAAGGCCGTATGTATACGCCACAGGAAATCAGCGCTATGATTCTGCAAAAGATGAAAAAGACTGCTGAAGATTTTCTGGGTCAGGAAGTAAAAGAAGCGGTTATTACCGTACCTGCATACTTTAACGATGCTCAACGCCAGGCTACTAAAGAAGCAGGCGAAATTGCAGGCCTGAATGTTCGTCGTATCATCAACGAACCTACAGCTGCAGCACTGGCTTATGGCCTTGACAAGAAAAATCAGGATAGCAAAATAGCTGTATTCGACCTTGGTGGTGGTACTTTCGACGTATCGGTACTGGAACTGGGCGACGGTGTATTTGAAGTAAAATCTACGAACGGTGATACGCACCTTGGCGGTGATGACTTCGATAAAGTCATCATGGACTGGTTGGCTGACGAGTTTAAGAAAGACGAAGCTATCGACCTGCGCAAAGACCCTATGGCTTGGCAGCGTTTGAAAGAGAGTGCTGAGAAAGCGAAAATCGAGCTTTCTTCTTCTCAGGAAACAGAAATCAACCTGCCATACATCACAGCAGTAGACGGTGTTCCTAAACACCTTGTACGCAAACTGAGCCGTGCTAAGTTTGAACAACTGGCAGACAGCCTGATAGAACGCACACTGGAACCATGCCGCAAAGCATTGAAAGATGCCGGTATGAACCCAAGCGAAATAGACGAAGTGATACTGGTAGGTGGTAGTACACGTATACCTAAAGTGCAGGAAGTAGTTGAGAAATTCTTCGGTAAAAAACCTAACCGCAGCGTGAACCCAGATGAGGTAGTTGCGATAGGTGCTGCTATACAAGGTGGTGTACTGACAGGTGATGTAAAAGACGTACTGTTGCTGGACGTTACTCCGCTGTCGCTGGGTATCGAAACAATGGGTGGTGTAATGACTCGCCTGATTGATTCGAACACAACCATTCCTACTAAAAAGAGCGAAACATTCTCTACAGCAAGCGATAACCAGCCAAGTGTAGAAATCAACGTACTGCAAGGTGAGCGCCCGATGGCAAACCAGAACAAATCACTGGGCCGCTTCATACTAGATGGCATTCCGCCGGCACCACGTGGTGTACCTCAGGTAGAAGTTATCTTCGACATCGATGCGAATGGTATCCTGCACGTAACAGCGAAAGATAAAGGTACTGGCAAACAACAGAACATTCGTATAGAAGCGGGTAGCGGCCTTAGCAAAGAAGAGATTGAAAAGATGAAAAACGAAGCTAAAGCCAACGAAGAAGCAGATAAAGCGGTACGTGAGCGTGTAGAAAAACTGAACATGGCTGATGGCTTGGTGTTTAACACAGAAAAGCAACTGAAAGACTACGGCGATAAAATACCTGAAGCTGAAAAAACAGCTATCGAAACTGCGATGAACAAGCTGAAAGAAGCACACAAAGCAGAAGACATGGATGGTATAGACAAAGCTGCAGAAGAACTAAACAATGCATGGCAAGCTGCAAGCCAGCACATCTATAACGCACAGCAAGAAGCAGGTGCAGATGGTGGCGCACAACAACAGCCTGCAGGCGATGCAGATGGTGGTGTAGCAGATGCTGAATACGAAGAAGTAAAGTAATCAATATAGGGTTAGTGAGTGTGATGCATGTGGAGATTGATACCACAATTAGCGGCGGTACTGAAAAGTATCGCCGCTTTTCTTTTATAGCTTCGCAAAATAATATTATCCTGATATCGTTTATCCTGTATGCAAAAATTGTGCGTCCTTTTGCTTGCTTGCCTTTTAATAAATACGCATACGCGTGCTCAGTCTTTAAGTACTTATCTGGGTGGTGGTATTGGCTACGATGCGTTTATACGCAATAAGGATGTAATGCCCGATAAGCTGAACAGACGCGTATTGCTCTCCCCTCAATTCATTGCAGGGCTGCGCTACTATACAGCACAAAAGTTCAACCTGATGGTAGATTTCACACTCGGGTTATCGCGCTTTAACATGCCTGTAAAATCGCCCAACACACAGCAGTTTTATTATGAGCAGGTGCGCTCGCTGATAACCGTCGGCAGCGGCTTTTACATGGAAATAGACGAAGACCAAAGCTTTATGCCCTATATACAATTGGGCGCGGGCTTCTATGACTTCAGCAGTATGGAAGAGAAAGTACCTGTTGGCTATGTAGGCATACAAACAGACTATAACAGCAAGCACTTTGTAGCTGTGTGCGGCGCAGGATTTGAATACAGTTTCAGGATGATAGGTAAATCGGCCATCAATGTAAGAGGCTTATATACACCTACAGACATCTTTCCTGAACCTGTAAAGTATGGTATGGAAGGCATCAACAAGAATGGCACTTATGCCTTGCAGGGCAAGCTATTGCAGTTGCTGATTACCTACCAGGTAAACATACCGCTGATGAAGGAACGGTATTATTAGCACTATGCTTTTCTTGACCACAAAATGTAATCAGTACCGGGTATCTGCTTAACACCTGCCTGACGCATCATAGTAACCAACTGCCCTCGGTGATAGGTAGCATGGTTGAAGATATGTTTTAGCACTTCGAACACCGGTGTTTTAAATTGCACCTGTTGCAGATTTTGATACTGTACCACATGCTCAAGTGCCCTGTCGTCAAATTGCTTATTTACAAATGCCAGCAGCTCTTCGCTCACCTGCAGCCAGTGTTGGCACACCTCTTCCATAGTTTTATCAGTAGCATTACCCACCCATACAGGATGTTCTGCCAGTTGCAGGCGTTGCAGCCATATATACTCGGCAGCATAGGTATGCATAATGGTTTTGCGGATGCTATCGAAACTGCTGATGATGGTCATATCAAGCTGTTCCTGCGTCATTTTCAGGATGGCATCCACCATCAGCTTGTTAGCCCAGAGATTATATTGAGCAAATTGTAATAAGGTCTGTTTCATACTATAAATGTACCTTTGCATGGCAAAATTAATGATCCTCTCAATGAGCGACGCAAATAATTCAAAAGGCTTCGACACCCTGTGTATACATGGTGGTCACAAAGCAGAAAACAACAGGGCACATCTTACGCCCATCTACGCAACCAGCACTTATACTTTCGATAGCGCGGAACAAGGTATTGCCATCTTCAAAGGCGAAGAACAAGGTTATATATATGGCCGCTTCGGCAGCCCTAATACCAATGAGGTAGAAGAAAAGATTGCCTTGCTGGAAACTTACGGACTGAAAGACGAAAACGGCAACCCACTGCAAGCGAAAGCGATACTCCATGCATCGGGCATGGCTGCTATCACAACCATGCTGCTGGCTAACCTGAAAGCAGGCGATACCATCATCACCCACCACTCGCTATACGGCGGCACGCAGGAGATGATAGACAAGATTCTGCCCAATCTGGATATACGTGTAACGATTACTGACTTCCATAACATTGCAGATGTAGAAGCCGCAATAAAAGCAGACAGCAGCATCAAGCTGATGTATATAGAAACACCAGCCAACCCTACCCTGCAATGTGTTGATATGGAAGCACTGACTGCAGTGGGCAAGGCACACAACCTGATAGTATGTGCAGACAATACGTTTGCCACACCATACCTGCAACAGCCTTTTAAATATGGTGTAGACTACATCATGCACTCAACTACCAAATTCCTGAACGGACACGGTACTGCTGTAGGTGGTGTATTGGTGGGACGAGATGTGAACAGGATGAAAACGACTGTTACCAAAACACACAGGTTGCTGGGTGCTAACAGCAATTCATTCGAAGCATTCCTTTTGAATAACGGACTGCGTACGTTTGCACTGCGTATGGAAAGGCATTGCAGCAATGCAGAAAAGGTAGCAGCGTTCTTAGAGCAGCACCCTGCAGTAGCCAAGGTAAACTATCTGGGACTAGCTTCTCACCCCGACCATGCGATTGCCATGAAGCAAATGAAACATGCAGGTGCCATGCTGAGCTTTGAATTGAAAGGCGGCTTTGATGCAGGCACACAGTTCATCAACAAACTAAAACTTTGCATCAGTGCAGTATCACTTGGCACATGCGATACGCTGATATCTCACCCCGCATCTACAACACACGTAGGTGTAAAACCTGAGGACAGAATCAAATTCGGCATTACAGATGGCCTTATCAGAATGAGCGTCGGTATCGAAACAGTAGAGGACATTATTAACGACTTAACACAAGCATTGTCAATTTGATGATGTGATTATGTGATAATTTGATAATTGGACTATTATGCACGAAAGCCTTAAAAAAGAAAATCTGATTGTTAAGCTTAGTTTTGAGCTTGCAGTTGAAACTAGTGCTTACTGTGACATACTGAATGAAATGAAAAAATGGTCATTAGCAGACCAAATATTCAGAGCAGCATTATCAATCGGAGCTAATGTGAAAGAGGCACAAAATGCCGAAAGTAAAAATGATTTTATTCATAAAATGAAAATAGCAGCGAAGGAAGCTGAAGAATTGGAATACTACTTCGATGTCTGTATTGCTATCTCTAATCTTCCTGACTGCAAAGAATTATTAAACAAAACTCAAAGTGTTTGCAAGGTCTTGAGTAAGATTATTGCAACATCTAAAACAAACTAATCATCGAATTATCAAATCATCAAATTATCAAATGAAAGAGGTATTCATAATAGATGCAGTTAGAACTCCGATAGGTAAATATGGTGGCACACTCAGCACAGTTCGCCCCGATGATTTACTGGCACATGTTATTAAATCGATTGTAGAGCGCAACCCTGCTGTAGATGTAAATGCAATAGAAGATGTGATAGCAGGTGCTGCAAACCAAGCGGGTGAAGATAACCGCAACGTGGCTCGTATGGCGGTGTTGCTGGCAGGGCTTCCGCAAACAATTGGCGGATGCACAGTAAACCGTCTTTGTGCATCTGGCCTGCAGGCTATCATGGATGCTTCTCGTGCTATTATGTGTGGCGATGGTGACATATACATAGCAGGTGGTGTAGAAAGCATGACACGTGCACCGTTTGTAACAGGCAAGGCTGAGAGTGCATACAGCCGCAATGTAGAAACGTTTGATACTACTATGGGTTGGCGCTTCATCAACAAGAAGTTCAATAAAGAAAGCAACTACCCGTACACAATGGGCGAAACTGCAGAGAATGTAGCTGCTAAATATAATGTGAGCCGCGAGGCACAAGATGAATTCGGGCTGCGTAGCCAGCAACGTTATTTTGCTGCACAGGCTGCGGGCAAATTCAAAGATGAGATAGTGCCCCTGACAATAGACCTTGGCAAAGGCAAGACTGTGGTATTTGATACTGACGAACATCCACGCGAAACAACGCTGGAGAAAATGGCGACACTGAAACCTGCTTTCAAAAAAGATGGTACGGTAACTGCTGGCAACTCAAGCGGCATTAACGATGGTGCATCTGCCCTGCTACTGGCAAGTGGCGAAGCTGTTGCAAAATATGGCTTGAAGCCGATAGCAAAAATCAAGAGCATGGCAATAGCAGGTGTAGACCCTGCATACATGGGTATAGGCCCTGTACCTGCTACACGCAAAGCACTGCAACGCGCAGGTCTTGAATCTAAAGACCTGGACCTTGTAGAACTGAATGAAGCATTTGCAGCACAAGGTATTCCTTGTATGCAGGAGCTGGGGCTGGATGCAGAAAAAGTAAACGTGAATGGCGGTGCTATTGCCATTGGCCACCCATTGGGCTGTAGCGGTGCGCGCATCTCTACTACCCTGCTGCACGAACTGAAACGCCGTGGCGGTAAATACGGTCTTGCAACAATGTGTATAGGCGTAGGTCAGGGTTCAGCTATCATTTATGAAATGGTGTAATGCTTATAGGAATAACGTAGTTTTAGATAGACTTATAAATTATGGCTTTGAGAAAGATAGATATACATACGCACATCATGCCGGAGAACATACCGAACTGGTTTCAGAAATTCGGGTATGGAGATTTCATCAGACTGGAGCATCATAAACCTTGCTGTGCAAAGATGATAAAGGGAGACAAGGTTTTTCGTGAGATAGAGGAAAACTGCTGGGACACGAAAGCAAGGATGAAAGAAATGGATATGACAGATGTTACCGTGCAGGTATTATCTACCATTCCCGTTCTCTTCAACTACTGGGCAAAGCCTGAGCATGGTATTGAAACATCGCGCTTCTTTAACGACCATATCGCACAATGCGTGGCAGATAATCCTACACGCTTTGCGGGGCTGGGTACAGTGCCTATGCAGGACATGTACTTTGCCATCAAAGAAATGGAGCGTTGTGTTACAGAATTGAAAATGCCGGGTATTGAAATAGGTTCCAACATCAATGGCAAAAACCTGAGCGACCCGTTCTTTGACCCATTCTGGAAAGCTGCTGAAGAACTGGGCTGCTGCATATTTGTACACCCATGGGAAATGATGGGCGAAAATGACATGCAGAAATACTGGCTGCCATGGCTGGTAGGTATGCCTGCTGAAACTGCGCGTGCTATCACATCCATGATATTTGGTGGTGTGTTTGAACGCTTCCCTAAACTGCGTGTGGCATTTGCACATGGTGGTGGTTCGTTCCCATTCACCATCGGCAGGATAGAGCATGGCTTCAATGTGCGCCCCGATTTATGTGCGATAGACAATGCAGTGAACCCGCGCGACTATCTGGGCAAATTCTGGATAGATGCACTGGTACATGATCCTAAAGCACTGCAATACGTTGTTGATGTGATGGGCAGTGACAAAGTGTGCATGGGTAGCGATTATCCCTTCCCGCTGGGCGAGCACCACCCCGGCAAACTGATAGAAAGCATGGAAAGCTTTACGGCTTCACAGACAGAACAATTGCTGTACAAAAACGCAATAGACTGGATGGGATTGCAAGAGAACCATTTTACGAAATAAGAAGAAGAGCCCCTCGGACAATTGTTTGCAGGATATGAACCGAGGGGCTTACTTCAACTGTATGAGCTTAGGCTCATGATGACAGGGCTATGATCAATTAAGCATTACCGGAACCTGCGCGGCGTTTCTCATCTTCCGCACCACCACGGCGCCTTTGTACAGGCGCTACTGTACGCTTACCAAAACGATAGACAACAGACAGGCTTAACTGTCTTGTTTCTCTTTGTGCGGTAAAGCGCTCTACATAATCTTTGTACACAGAAGTTGCATGCGGATAGCTGCGCCAGAAAATATCAGAACAGTTTAGTTTTACTGTCAGTTTTTTATCGAACAGGTGTTTTTGCACACCTGCATTCAAAGACCATATCGGGTCTATAACCATGTAGCCATGCAGTTGGCTGGTTTGGTAAAAGAAGCTAAGCTCTGCAGACCAGTCTCTGGGCAGCAAGAAACTATTAGCCACATTTATATCAGCCGTCAGCCTGCCTGTGTTCAGGTTTGAATTGGCGATATTGCCCCTGAAAACAGAATAGTAACAATTGAAGTTGATACTACCCGACCACCATTTGAAATACTGCAACTGATATGCACCACTCAAATCGTAAAACAACTGACTGGTAAGATTTTTATTGGTCTGCACCGTTACACGTTTCTGTGTAGTATCATCGCTTGGCTGTATTACTTCTGTTATCGGGTCTTTCAGATAGCTGAACATGAAAGTGGTAACAAAGCGTTGTTTGAATGTATGCGACATTTCTATGTTATACGTCAGCTCGGGCATCAGGTATGGATAGCCCGATGAATATGTGCTTGGGTCTAAGTAATTTTTGAAAGGATTCAACTGCTCGTAGTTGGGCCTGTTGATACGGCGACTGAGCGTGAGTCCCAAATCGTTGTTAGCATTAACGTGTCGTTGCACTGCAAAGCTTGGGAAGAGTTGTGCATAGTTTCTGTCGAAAATCTGATTGTATACCTTCTGGTCGCCCTTGGCAACAGTCTGTTCTACACGCAGGCCAAGCTGCACACTCCATGCGGTCCAGTCTTTATTGGCATTTACATACGCCGCGTTGATGTTTTCTTTATAGATGAAATGATTGCTCTTTGTAGAGTCGTATATGTATGTGCCAGTGCTATAATCGAAGAAGCCTGCATTGATATCCTGCGTTACATAACTTGATTTCAAACCTGCTTCCAAGCGCAGTGTTTGCGATACAGGATGCACATAGTCTGCTTTCAATGAACGAATAGAAGTCAATGCATCCAAATCGCCTGCAAGCAAATAGCGTGGCAGATAGTCTGAACCGGTGCGGTCTATGTATCGTGTCACAAAGTCCTGCGGTCGTCTTGCGCGGTAGTTACTGTAATCTATATCTACAGACAGTTGTTTGCCTGTACTGTCAAACGTATGGCGCAGGTTTGTGTTTACAGAATAATTGTAGTTTGAATTCGTTGCAGTATTGTCCGTAATAAAATAAGACTGCAATGCTTTGTTGCTATCCAACACGCGGGAATAACTGCGGCGATTTATATCGAACTCCAACGGGCTTGTATTCAACATTACACCAACAGTAGTTTTTTTGCTGATGGTATAATCTGCCCCAAGCGATGCTGTATGGCTGTAAATATCGAACACGGTATTATTATCCTGGTCGTATGCATTTTTGAAAACACCTTTGTCGTAGAATGAACGATACAGTATCAGGTGATTGAAACCTCGCCTGTATGAATAGTTGTAGCTACCCGTCAGCAACCATTTCTTATCTCTGTAGTTCAGGCTGATGCCACCATTCATTTTAGGATACACACCTTGCGCATAAGACGCATTGGCAGTGCCGTTAAAGCCCAATCTTTTATCGCGCTTGGTTTTTATGTTGATGATACCCGCTGTGCCTGCAGCATCGTAACGTGCAGATGGATTGCTGATGATTTCTATTTGCTCTACTGTAGATGATGGCATTGCCTTCAGCATATTCGACAAGTCGCTTCCGCTTAGCACAGTACGTTTACCATCTATCAACACCTCTACGCCCGATTTTCCTTTCAGACTGATATTATCGTTCTGGTCGACACGTATACCCGGAGAACGACCAATTACATCCAAGACAGAAGAACCTGCATTCACAATACTGTTCTCTACATTCACCACCAGTTTATCTGCTTTTATCTCTATCAGTGGTTTTGTGGTACGTACGGTTACTTCTTTCAGCGAGCCTTCTTTTGCAACCAATTTCACTTCGGGCATTGCAATATCACCACCCTGTACTTTTATCACTTCAGAGCTATACGCCTCATAGCCGGGCACTGTTATCTTCAACACATATTCACCATCGGGCATGTTATCAAACACAAACGTCCCATTCTCTGCAGATACATCTGCTTTCACCAATGTTTTATTATCCGTCTTCAGCAACACCACATTAGCAGCGTCTATCGGTTTGCCATCCGCATCATTCACCTTACCGTTAATGTTGCCCGGTTTGGCATACATAGTAAGCGCAGCAAATAAGAAGCAAAAAACAAAGGGGATGGCTCTCATAATCTTGGGTGTGTATTTCGATTTCAAAAGTATCTGTATGAAATTTCTAAGCCTTCACCCATTGCGGGGGAAATGGTGTTTTACCCCACCACCCTATATGGGGGATTTATTTGAAAAACAAGCCGCAACTGCATTTCAGCATTGCAAATGCAGGCAATGATGTAACTTCACTTTTGTGAATCGACTCTTGAAAATTGCCATTGTTTTATCGCTGCTATGCGTATGCACAATTGTATATGCACAGCGCTACCCCTTCTACAATCTGAATGTTGAAAACGGGTTGATACAATCGCAGGCAACATCTATGGTGCAGGACAAGTACGGGCATTTGTGGATTGGCACATTGGGTGGCTTATCATGCTACGATGGCAGCAGTTTTGTAAACTACACCGTGCGCGATGGCATGACGGACAATACTGTGAATACACTGGCAACAGACAAGCAAGGCAATATATGGGTGGGCACGCGCAAGGGTGTATCTAAGTATGATGGTAAAGCATTCAGACACTTCGTTTTTCAATCGCCCGAAAATCCGAATGCAAATGCAGTATCTAATATTGAGATAGGTAACGATGGCACGGCATGGTGTATTGCAGGCAATAAACTCTACGAAATAAAAGACGGCAAAAGCAAAAGCCTTACCATACCTAACAAAGATGCTAACGTAACAGCAGTACTACCCGATGGCAAAAATCTGTGGGTGGCGGTTGCCAATGGCACTATATATAATTATCATGATGGGCGTTGGGATAGCCTGCGCTTTAATGAACCGCAACTGAATGGCATACCGCAGGTATTCTCTATGTACAAAGACAGCCGCAACAGATTGTGGGCAGCTACAAACGGTGGACTGTACAATATTGCAGATGGTAAGATAGCAGTAGCCAAGCTAAACAACATGTCTTTGTATTCGCTGCCTGCAATATTCAGCATTACAGAAGACAAGGCAAAAAATATATGGCTCGGTACATCAAGTGGTACATTCCGCCTGAACGATAGCAGCCTTGTGTATTGCAACAAAAAGAACGGACTGACAGACAATACCATCAACAAACTACTTACAGATAAAGAAGGCAATGTATGGATGGCATCAGACGGGCGTGGTGTGTACCGCTTCTCTGGCGCGCAGTTTTCTGTGCTCGATGAAACATCGGGATTACCGAGTGCACAAGTAATGAGTGTAGCTGCACAAGGTGGCAAGGTATACATAGGTACTTTTGATGCAGGACTGTTTGTTTATGAGAATGGTATTGTAAACCGAATACCTATACCGCTGCAACCTATGACAGCCATCACGGCCATTTACATCAACCATGCGAATGAAATATGGCTTGGCACCCGCAACCGTGGTTTGTGGAAATACAATGGCAGCAGCTTCAGGCAATACACCACACCTACCATATCATCGAACCTGATAACGTGCATATACAAAGATGGCGAAGGGCGCATGTGGATAGGCACGGGCAATGGCGCTACTTATTACAGAGATGACACTTTCCACAAAGTAATACTGAACACTGCCGTACAAAACATAACAAGTGCGGGCAGCGACAGCATTATACTGGCAACAACAGACGGACTGCAATTGTACCACAACGAAGAATCTGTAAAGATGAAAACAGGTGGTGCGGCAGACAGCTCTACACCACAGTGCGTTACTGTACGTGGCAGAGAACTGTGGATAGGCAGCAGCGATAACGGTGTTATCTGCTACAACCTGCAAACAGGCAAAACGGAAGTTATCAATAAAAACAACGGGCTGAAGTCTGACTTCATCTACAACATAACAACAGACGATGCAGGCAATGTGTGGTTGGGTACGGGTTTCGGCATTCATAAAATAAGCACCAGGAATGGCAAACACAGTGTGCAGTTTTATGGCAAGGAGCAAGGCATTACCGGCATGGAAAGCAACCACAATGCAGTCTTCAAAGCGGCAGACGGCAGTATATGGTTTGGCACTACCAACGGTGCGGTGCGCTACAACCCGAAATCGAAAATAGTAACGCCTGAAGCGACGAGTATTGTATTGCAATCTGTAAAAGTATTTGGCGAAAACATAAGCGACAGCAGCTATTACGACAGTACCGATGTATGGTACAAAGTACCCGTAGGCTTGCACTTGCCCTATCGCAAAAACAATATCACATTCACCTTTCAGGCACTGACACTCAGCGGCACAGAACAACTGAAATACCGCTACCGCATAGCGGGGCTGGAAGCACATTGGAGCGACTGGTCTGCCGTGAACACTGTAACCTACTCTGCACTGCCACCCGGCAAGTACACATTGCAGGTAGAATGCTCTACAGGCGATAGCAGCGTTATCAAAAAACTAGATTATCCTTTTGAAATCATCACACCATTTCACAAAACAAGCTGGTTCCGTTTGGTGATACTTGCAGGTTGTATATTGCTTGGTGTTACGATACAGTACATCGTCAACAAGCGTAAACAAAACAGACAAGCACTGCTGGAACGCCTGCGCCGTGAGGAACAGAACAAAGTGCGCCAGCGTACTGCAGAAGATTTTCATGATGAAGTAGGTAATAAGCTGACACGCATCAATGTGCTTACCAATGTATTGAAAAACAAAATTGGCCCGCTGACAGCAGACACGCAACGCATCATAGAACAGATACAGGATAACACCGGGCAACTATACAGTGGCACAAGAGATATACTCTGGTCGCTGAAACCAACCAACGACAGCCTGTACGAAATACTGCACCGTATTCGTGATTTTGGTGGAGAGTTGTATCAGGATACCGAAATAGACTTTGAGTTCGTCGGCACAGACGAAAAATGGAAAGACTACAGGCTGCCGCTTGATACGGGGCGTAACCTGATAATGATTTTCAAAGAAGCATTGAACAACTGCCTGAAATATGCCAATGCTACCAAAGTAGTACTGACAGCAGAGCTGAAAGACAAAGACATCCTGCATCTGGAACTGAGAGACAACGGTAAAGGCTTTGACATAGAAACAGTGAAACGCGGCCATGGCATAGATAATATGAACACCCGCGCAAAGCGCATGGATGGCAGGCTGTATATTGATGCACACGAAGGCAGGGGTACGGTAATCAGCCTTAGCTTCAGGTTACCTAAGCAAATGTCATAGACTTGTTAATATTTAAAAATAACCTGATTTGGGGGAGTAGTATCACCCACAATCTTTGCAATTTTATACAAACATCTGCCACATGAGCCGAGACCTTGACATACGCGTTTGCATAATTGAAGACGATGAAACCATCCGCGAGGGGTATGTGTACCTGATAGGTAATACGCCCGGCTACAAAGTAGTGGGCAGTTATCCGTCTTTTGAAGATGCTGCCAAGAAGATAGCAACAGATGACCCCGATGTGTTGCTGCTGGATGTGGAGCTACCGGGCATATCGGGCATAGATGCTTTACCGAAACTGAAGAAGCTGATACCTGAAGCGTATATACTTATACTGACAGTGTATGAGCAAGACATACTCATCTTCCGCGCATTGGGCAATGGTGCATCGGGCTATCTGACAAAAAATACTCCACCCGAAAAAATCATCAGTGCCATACAGGAAGTAATGGAAGGCGGCGGGCCGATGAGCGCGCATATAGCACGCATGGTCATCAGTTCATTCCAGCGCAACGAGGCGTCTCCCCTCACCCGCAGAGAAACCGAAATATTGGAGCAGATAGCCACAGGCAAAAGCCGTAAGCGCATAGCACAGGAGCTATTCATAGATCTGGAGACGGTGAAATCGCACATCAAAAACATATACCACAAGCTGAATGTACACAGCAAAGCAGATGCCATCAAGACTGCCAAAGACAATAAGTTTATATAGGCTTATAACTTATAACCATAGAAAAGCTGAAATGCCTGATTAGTTTTGCAGGTAATTTCTGCCAATTGCAAACCAACGCACAACAAGCCGAACCAAAACTGGAAAGGGAGCTATCCCTGCTGCAAGCTACTGCCATCAATATGATTGATATGGTGGGTATAGGTCCGTTTGTAACCATACCACTGATAGTAGGTATGATGCAGGGGCCTATCTGCCTGCTGGCATGGATACTAGGCGCAGTGCTATCTTATATGGATGGCATGGTATGGGCAGAAATGGGCGCGAAGTGGCCTGCTGCGGGTGGCAGCTATGTATTTCTGCAAAAACTATTTGGCAGCAAATGGGGTAAGATGATGGCCTTCCTGTTTGTGTGGCAAACAACTATACAAGCGCCATTGGTGGTAGCCAGCGGTGCTATAGGCTTCGCAGATTATTTCACCTTCCTTGTACCGCTACCTGCTGAAAGCGAGGTATTGTTGAAGAAAGCAATCAGTGGCGGATTGGTGATACTGATAACCATCTTGCTATACAGAGGCATAAGGGGCATTGGCAAAATATCAGTGTTCCTTTGGGTGATAACCGGGGGCACAATGCTTTGGCTCATCATATCGGGCTTGGGACATTTCAACGCAGCACAGGCTTTTGACTGGAAGATGCCGAATATGACGATGGTGGCTTTCTTTGCAGCTTTCGGGCAGGCATCGCAAAAAGCTGTTTATTCTTACCTCGGTTATTACAACGTATGCCATCTAGGTAGTGAAATCAAAAATCCATCGAAGAATATACCTCGCGCTATATTTATTTCCATTACAGGCATCGCCATATTGTACCTCTGTATGCAAACAGTAGTGCTGGGCGTATTGCCATGGCAGGAACTGGCAGCATCTAAGTACATGGTGAGCATTTACTTTGAGCATATCTACAATCATCAGGTAGCGCAAATAGCTACGGTGCTGATATTGTGTATTGCACTGGCTTCTCTCTTCTCAGTAATACTCGGTTATTCACGCGTGCCATATTCTGCTGCGCTGAATGGCGATTTCTTCCCTGTGTTTGGCAAGCTGCACCCGAAGCATCATTTCCCGCATATATCGCTGTTAGCTCTCTGTGGCATGGCATTTATTTTCAGCCTGCTTTTTAAATTGGCAGATGTTATTACCGCCATCATCACCATGCGCATACTTATACAGTTTGTATCGCAGGCTGTAGGGCTGCTGCTTTGGCACTATAAAAAGAAAGGTGGCGATATGCCCTACAGGATGCCACTGTTCCCAATACCTGCCATTATATCCATCATCATCTGGCTATTCATTTTCCTGATGGGCGAAAACAAATACAAGTTGTTTGCATTTATCATCATTATTACGGGCATAGCCCTCTTCTACCTGAAAGAAAAATATACCCGCAAACAGGAAGCTGTGTAAGATTAAAAAGCAGAAAATTCTTCATAAAAACCCGATTATGTCTTTACTTTGCATACAGGGCTAAGGGGGTATAAGGCAGGAAACATGTAGAGGATGTTCTTCAGGCGTCAAAAGTTTATATCCCATTAGTTATCAACATGTGTATAGATTATTAGTTTTTTTCAAACTAAGATTACTATATTAGAACTTAATTAGTAACTGCTGATGCTACGCGCTATATTATTAGTCATTGCGGGTGTTCTTTCTATCATCCTTTACAGGATGTTGAGCCGTGGCGGCAAAACCTATGCGTACGACCGTACACAGATGCTTACCTTCATGAGCGACGGGTCTGAAAACGTAGTACACGAATCTACCAACGGCAGCATTATCATTACCAACAAAACAGTATTGATAGACGGGCTGGAATACATTTACAAACCTAACGAGGATGAGCCATTACAGGCATTGCTTGACTATGACGATAACGGACTACGCAGCATACGCGTGCTGCTGCAAGAGGGCGAAAAACAATACTTCATTAATCGTGGTCCTGCTATGAGGATGGCATAAAACAGACTAAATTACTCATTACATAAAAAGCAGCCCGATGGCTGCTTTTCTTATTCTATAAACTTCAATTCTCTTTTCATAACCTCTACCGTATTGTAGATAATAGGACAACTAGCGTAGTGTAATAATGTACCCAGAAAACGTTCTCTGAAACCGGGCTTGTGCAGGTGCGGAAAATCGCGACACTCAGTAAACCTTTCGGGGTAGATGCTGCAACTGGTGCCGGAAAGAAAGTGACACGGCACACTATTGATGAAACAATTGCCTGCCAGGCTTTCTTCAATATACTTTTCGCGCAAGGCTTCTTCTGTCATATTCATAAACACTGCGAGCCTTTCAATCTCGGGCGGAGTAATATTTACGATAAGCGTCTTGCAGCAATTGCCACAAGCTGTACAATCTACTGCTGCATTTACGCCCTGAAAGACACGGTTTGCCATTTCATCGAGCACAGCACCATCGTGATGACGGAGCGAGCGCAGAAAGTGGTCGTTTTCTTCTTCTTTTTCAGAAGCTATTGCTGCAATGGTTTGCAGATTGGTTTCGTATGCAGTGTTTGACAAAAGCGCTGATTGAAGGGCAAAGGTACGGAATTACATTCTGCCTGCCTCTTCAGTCTTGTTGTTGTGCTGTTCAGCATCCAACTTCTTACCAAAGTTATAGCTGAACCCTACTGCTACAGACTGCGAACCGAACCGCATAGACGATGCTGTTTCAATACCATTCCAGTTGGATGTGCTTGTTATCTTATTCATCCGGAATGGATCTTCTATAGATAGCCGTATGGTGGCAGAGTCTTTCATTACTTTCTTAGCCACATTGAAGCCCAACCAATAGCTTGGCCCGTATCGGTCTATTACATTCTGCAAATCGCCTGTGCTGGCAAAGAATGTAGTATCTACCGTCCAGCCTTTTTTGAAACTGCATGTAGCCTGGAAATAACCTGACGCACCTAATGATGTCCCTAACAATTCGTGTCCACGATAGCTGAGGAATTGATTGTAATACACATCTCCCGCAGTTGTTAGTAATAGCCATTTTGTGCATTGTTTATTATAGTTGCAAGAGCCATGTAGTACATAATCATCGGCATAGTTGCCCCATGTAGCAAACACGGCTTTATTACCAGCATCGTAGCCAAGTATCGGCGTTATATAACCTGTTACTTTTCGCAAGCCTGCAGATACAAACAGTTCATTGCGATTATTATACTTCAGCTCCAAATAGTTTCTGTATGCAGGCGATAAATCAGGATTTCCTTTTTGATAATAGTATTGCGAGAAGTAGGTAACAAAAGGGCTCATCATTGTATATGCAGGGCGATTGATGCGCCTACCACAGCTAGCCTCTACGCTGTTATTATCATCTATCTTATAGCTTACAAAAGCTGTGGGAAATACCGATGTATTGCTGCGCTGAAACTCGCCGCCCTGCTGTGTTTCCTTACCATCATTATTCATATTCTCTACACGCACACCTGCCTGTGTATTCCATTTATTACCAAAAGCTTTTGAAACATTTACATAAGCTGCGTTGATATTTTCTTTATAGATGAAGTGATTTGTGCGCGTAGTGTCGTTTATCCAGTTACCGTTATGCAGTGTTTGAAAGTATGCTCCGTTATCTACCACTGCATAGCTAGACTTTACGCCAGCTTCTGCATTCCAGCCTTTAGCTACTTCACCTGTATAATCTGCTTTTGCAGTTACAACGTTGATTACGGATTGTGAATGATTATCTAAATCTAGATTGCCACCAACAGTATTGCCTTGTACATCATAGTTTCTGCCTACAGTATTATGCGTTTCGCGCTGGTCGCGGTAGATGTAGTCTGCATCAGCAATTATCTTATGCCCCTTTGCAGGTTCGTGCTTGATGTATGCATTGCACAGGTAATGATTGCGTTCAAACGTATGGTCGTTTGAGGTTGTGTTGTTTATGATATTACCTGCTGCATCTGTTACTACTGCTTTGGCTTCATCGTGCTGTACATTGGGGTGATAAATACCCTTCACGCTACCACCAAGACTTGTCTTTTCTGTTGCTGCATAGTCTGCACCTACTTGTGCATTATAATCGCCAAACGTCTCTTTCATAAAGATGGACTGATCTGTATTGCTAATAAACTCACCCGTTTGCGGGTTGCTCGCTTTGCGTGTGTCTTTTCTATTCAGAAAACCTGTAGCAGCCATCTGGCCGAGGTTCGTATACAGTGTCAGTTTATTGTTTCTGTAAGTAAGATTGCCACTGTTGTGTGTATTAGGATATACAGTCTGCCCTGCTTCTAATGAAACATTACCATTCAAACCTTTCTTTTTTATGCGCTTTGTTTTGATATTAATAATGCCCCCCGTGCCTTCTGCATCGTATTTGCTCGATGGTTGTGTTATCAGTTCCAATGCGGCAACATTATCACCCGTCAAGCTTTTCAGATAGTCCTCTAAGTCTTTACCCGTAAGGTATGTTTGTTTATCGTCTATCAATACCGTAACGCCCACACCTTGCAGTGTTATGTTCCCGTTATTGGCATTTACACCGGGAGATTTGCGCAATAAGTCCCAAGCAGAATTGCCGGGTGTATTTACCTGATCAAGGTTCACCACAGTTTTACCCAAGTCAGTTTCTATGTGTGGCGATTTACTGCTCACAACTACATCCTGCAATGTTGTGTTAGCTGTCAGTTGCAGTTTCAGTGTTTCGTTCTTTTCTTTTACTTCTATCTGCTGCATCAGCTTTGTAAAGCCTGCTGCATTTACTGCCAGGATGTAGTTACCTGCTTTTACGACATGCAATACAAATGAGCCATTATCATTTGCCAGTTCAGACTGCACCCATGTAGAGTCGGTATTGAGCAAAGACACCGTAGCAGCAACTACCGTTTTGCCCTGTGCATCATTTACCGTACCATTCAGAGAAATTTGTTGTGCATGGATTTTTGCCGACACGACAAGCAAGAGCACAATAACAACAGCGAGCGATTTTTGCATAGATAGATTTTGAGGGTGTAAGCACTAAAAATACTATCATTCAAAACCCTGAAACAACAGTACAGGAAAGGGTTTTGGTTAATATTAACATAAATAAAAATAGCCGGCGAACCGGCTATTAATTATCAATTAAACTGTTGTGTTTTAGTTACTCAAACTACGGAAGTCTACCGGCACCAGTTTACTAACGCCCGGTTCCTGCATCGTAACACCGTAGATAACGTCTACTGCTGCCATCGTCTGCTTATTGTGCGTTACGATGATAAACTGAGAGTTGTCGCTGAACTTACGAATCATCTGTGTAAACTTACCAACGTTCGCATCATCGAGTGGTGCATCCACCTCATCGAGAATACAGAACGGCGCAGGCTTAATCAGATAGATAGCGAAGAGGAACGCTGTAGATGTAAGCGTTTTCTCACCACCTGAAAGCTGTGTAAGCGTGCTTGGCTTTTTACCTTTTGGTTGTGCATATATCTCAATGCCACTATCGGCGATGTTATCAGGATCTGTTAAGCGCAAATCACAATTATCTTCTGCGGTAAAGAGCGCTTTAAATACTTCTACAAAGTTTTCGCGCACTTTATCAAATGTCTCGCGGAATTTTGCATTCGCTGTCTGCTCTACTTCTTCAATTGTAGCCATCAGCGATTCTTTCGCGTTCACCAGATCGGTCTTTTGTTCTACGATGAAGTCGTGACGCGCTTTCATTTCTGTAAACGCTTCGATAGCAGTCGGGTTGATTTCGCCCATATTTTCCAGACGCTTCTTCATGCGTTCTGCTTCTGCTGTCAGTTCATCTACCGTCAGTTCGTTTGCACGTGCCTGATCCAGTATCTCGTCAAGGTTCACTTTGAATTCAACACTCAGACGCTCTTTCATACCAGCCAGTTTCAGCTTCATATCATTCAACTGATCTTTGATACTGTTGAGCAATGTTTCTGCGTGTTCTTTTTCGCGGCGCTTCTGGTTCAGCTGGCCTTCCTGTGCAGAAATGGTATTACGCATTTCGTAGTACAGGCGGTCTTTTTCATTCAGTACTTTTTCTTCTGTGTCTTTGCGTGTCAGCAATTCGTACAGTTCATTATCGCCGGCGTGCAGTTGTGTTTCTGTTTCACCCAGTTGGCCAGCAATCTGTTGCAATTGCTCGCTGTTGCTGGCTATCTGGCGTTTCAGGTCATTCAGTTGGTTGCTGCGGAAACTCAGTTCCTGCTTCAAACCTTCCTGCTTGCTCTGCTCTTTGGTGTACTGAATGTTGTGATTATTATACTGTTGCGTAGCCATGTTGAACTCCATTTCTACTGCATGGAATTCAGACTCTGCGTTTTGTATATTTTGTTGCAGCGATTGTAATTGATCGTTGATAGATTCCAATTCACTACGTGTATCTGCAATGCTTGCGTGCGTATCTTCCAGTTGCTCCTGCAGGTCTTGCAAACGTTGCTCACCGTTTTGGTTCAGGTGTTCAAAGTTTTCAATCCTGTTGCTCAGGTTTACAATATGGTTTTGCAGGCGGTTTATTTCCTGACGCGTTTGCTCGATAGCCCTGTCGTTCAGTTCCTGATTGAAACCTGTTATCTGCGTTTGCGTATCGCTGATGTGTTGTTTCAGCTGTGTAGTAATAGCCGTCAGGTCTTCTATCTCTTTTGCAAGGCGCTCCAGATTTTTAGCACGGCCTATTTTATTACCCTCAAACAAACCAACAGAACCACCACCCAGTGTGTATTTACCACGTACTACTTTACCGCTCTTCTCTACAATCACGTTGCCATTGGTCATTGCAAGGTCTGTGATGGCAGCTTCGTTATCGGCAATGTACACATGGCCCAGCAGGTGTTGTGCAAGTGGCATATATTGTTCGTCAACATTCACAACGCTCAGCGCAGGTGTTAAGCCCGCAGGTGCATTGTGTTGTGCAGCCTGATATTGCTGAAACTGGTTGGTTACAAAGAAATTGGCTTTACCTTTTTTATTGCTTTCCAACAGGTGAACAGCTTTTGCAGCTTCGCCAATGTTCTCAACTATATAATAGTTCAGATAGTTGTCCAGTACGTTTTCCAGTGCGGTACGGTATTCGTTCTGCACCACAAACACATCTGATAATAGTGGCGCTTCACTATTCCAGTCTTTATTCTTTTTCAGGAACTTGATACTATCAGGATAACCTTCAAGACTTTCAACCAGTGACTTCAACAAATCGTGCTCGTTGCGGCGGCTATCCAGTTTACGGTTTTCATCTACCGATTGTGAACGCAGTGTTTCTAATTGCTCCTGGCTTTGCAGAATTTTAGATTTCACTTCTTCATAGCGGGCAACAAGTGTTTGTAACTCATCGTTCTTCTCTTGCAGGTCGCCTTCCGAATCTGTGCGCTCATTTGTCAGTTGTGTTATCTGATTAGCACGTTGTGCTTTTTCTTCCTGTATCTGCTGTATGCTGCGTTGCAGGTTCATTACAGAAGTATCTGCAATGGCTACTTTCTTCTCAGCATCAAACTGTGTGCGTTGTTTGCTTTGATATTCAGCACGCAGTTGCTCCAATACTTTTTTCTTCGCATCAAAGGCATCGCGCTTTTCATCTACTATGCCGCGCATGCTTTCTAATTCATCGCGCAGCTTTTCAATGATATCGTTTTCTTCTTCAATCTGCTTCTCTGCAAATGTGATAGACTCTTCGAGGCTTTGCAATTGCATACCTGCACCGGAGAGGAATTCGCTCAGGCTTTTTTCGCGTTCTTTCAGATGGTCCAGACGCTGCGCTGCAAGGCGCTTATCGCTTTCCAACTGGCGTACACGGTTTATCAGTTCGTTGAATTGTTTTTGCAAACCATTCAGCTCCTGTTCTTTCTCTATCAGCTTTACTTTATCCTGTTCTACCACCGCTTCTTCTGTAGCTACAATTGCTTCCAGTTGTGTCTTGCGGTCGGTCTCGGTATCGTGCTGCTCATTGAGCGATTTATATTGGTCGTTGAAATGCTCAAGCGATGCTTTTGCCAATTCAACGCTCACTTCTTTATACTCCCCTTTTATCTGAAAATAGCGTTCTGCTTTCTTCGCCTGACTTTCGAGTGTACGAAGGTTGTTGCCAATTTCAAACAACAAGTCTTCGATACGCGCAAGGTCTTGCTCAGTTGCATCCAGTTTCAGCTTCGCCTCTTTCTTACGTGTTTTGTAGATAGAGATACCTGCTGCCTGTTCCAGCATACGTCGACGAGAATTGTCTTTGTCTTTGATGATATCATCGACCATGCCAAGCTCTATGATGGCATAAGAGTCGTTACTGACACCTGTATCCAAAAACAGATTGTGAATGTCTTTGAGACGACATGTTACATCGTTCAATCGATACTCACTCTCACCATTCTTATAGAACTTACGTGTGATGGTCACCGTGGTAAATTCTGTAGGCAACAGATTGCGGGTGTTCTCGAACGTCAGTGATACTTCTGCCATACCCGAACCGGCACGCGTACGCGAGCCATTGAATATCAGGTCTTCAAGATTATCAGAACGCAAGGCTTTAATCTTGTGTTCACCAATAACCCAGCGGATAGCATCCACGATGTTCGACTTACCACAACCATTTGGCCCTACGATACCTGTAATGGGGTGATCGAGCAGCACATGGGTCTTATCTGCAAAGGATTTGAATCCTTTTATGTCCAACGATTTTAAGCGCAATTTTTCAGTTTTTGTGGGGATGACAAATTTAGACAATTCGCCCGTTTGTCAAGGGTATATTATAGATATACAGCACATTTGTTAGCAATGTGGGGAATAATAATATATGAACACCCTTCAAGTGCAAAATATTAATAATATACCTGTAGAAATTTTAGCGTTTGCAACCCATTAGCCATTTCGCATATACATACACTGCTTATAAATATTAGTTTTACCGCCAGATAATGAGAAAGCACATCCCCAGCCTGAACGGACTACGCGCCATCAGCATCCTGATGGTGATAATCGGGCATATTGACCAGAAGAACCTGAACGATTTTTTCTACAGCAGGTGGCCTATGCTAATAGATGCCCAGTTAGGCGTGAATGTATTTTTCGTGATTTCGGGCTTTCTGATAACGACCCTGCTACTGCAGGAAGAAGCACAAACCCAGACCATATCACTCAAAAGCTTTTACATCAAGCGGTCTTTTCGCATATTTCCCATATACTATACCTTGCTTGGGGTGTATCTGGTACTGCAACTGATAGGGCTGCTGCAATTCACTGCACAATCGTGGCTTACGGCCCTTACCTATACCAAATACCTGAACTGGCATGCAGATTGGGAAATGGGGCACTTGTGGTCGCTATCTATAGAGGAGCAGTTTTACCTGCTGTGGCCCTTTGTTTTCAAGTTTGCAAGGAAGTACAGGGTGCATTTTGCCTTTGCCATCATACTGATAGTACCCGCACTGAGGATGCTATATGTAAAAACCCAATACGAGTGGATGAACGACCTGACGCTTTTCCAACGGGTAGATGCTATTATGTGGGGTTGCGTATTTGCCATGTATCACGATAAGCTGCTGGCGTTTACCCAGCGCATGGCTGCCAAAGCAAAGTTCTGGTTGTGGATACCGTTTTTAGCCATCCCTGCACTATCGGCATTCTCGCTCATCAACCACCATTATGATATGCACATGGGTTGGCTGATAGTGCCGTTTGGCAATACCACAGGAACTATTGCCGATATTGCCATCGGGTTCATTATCCTCATTACCATTCACTACAGCAACAATATTGTTTTCAAAACACTGAATGCGAAACCGCTGGACTATATCGGCAAGCTATCGTACAGCCTGTATATATGGCAGCAAATCTTCTTCTCTGCCAAGCTTGGGTTTACAGATATGTTCCCGCTGAATGTGGTATTGATAGCCGTAGCTGCATTGGCATCTTTCTACCTGATAGAAAAACCATTCCTGAAACTTCGATTTAAAGTATTGCCTGAGTAGTACTATTCTATCGGCTTTGGGAAGTCGTTCTTTTCGGCATATTCATCCAGGTATTTGAACATTACCTCGTGTTTAGCCATATCTTCTTTGGTAGTAGTTATGAGCTCGTTGAAGGCTTTTTGCAGGGTAGAATCTGATGTATCGCCATTGAAAGCCTCAAATTCTTTCATTTTAGGTAGTACCACATCATTTTCAAACTGCAGTATATCCAGCAGGGAGGCGCGTAGCTTTTCAGAGCCACCCACATCTTTCAGCCCTATTACATAGACGGTTTGCTGGGTAATATAATCCTGTATATGTTGCCTTTTAGGCTGCAGGTAGGTGAAATCTTTGGTGTTTACCGCAGGTTTGAACTCGTCCATCCAGTCTTTACCCATTACATTCAGCGAGTCGTTGACACGCGTAAGGCTGTTGCATAGTTTGATGGCTTCCTCGCGGTTGTTCCAGCTACAGGATGCAAGGCCTGTAACAAGCAATAAGGCAGATATGTATGCTAAGGGACGCATAGTTTTGCAGTACAATGATTCAAATATATCTATTGAATCGTTTAAGAAACGTGAAAGTTACAGGAATATTATACCCTTTATTGGCTGATAGGTAATAATAGCTGAAGAACTGCGCTGCATGCGCTACCTTTGTGCCTCCAAAATCAAGTATATGGGCAAAGTAGCCATCAATATAGCCACAGGCAGCCTGCAACAAAAGGAAACAATTGTAGGTATAGACCTAGGCACAACCAACAGCCTGATAGCAATAGTACGCGAAGATACCCGCCAGCCACTGGCACTGCGCGAGATTGACGGGTTGACACTGGTGCCATCTATCGTCCACTTTGACGAATATGGTGGTGCTATAGTGGGCAATACTGCTAAAGAAAAACTGATAGCAGAGCCACACCGAACTATATATAGCGCCAAGCGCCTGATGGGTAAGTCTTACAAAGACATCAGCGAGCATGCAGGCTTTTTCTCTTACAAAGTGATAGATGACGATACAGAGTCGCTGGTGAAAGTGCAGGTGGGCGATAAGTTTTATTCGCCGATAGAACTATCATCTTTCATACTGAAAGAACTGAAGCAACGTGCAGAGCACATCCTGAAAACACCAGTAAACAAAGCTGTTATAACCGTGCCCGCATACTTTAACGATGCACAAAGGCAGGCTACGCGCGATGCTGGCAGGTTGGCAGGACTGGATGTACTCCGCATCGTAAACGAACCAACGGCGGCTAGCCTTGCATACGGTATGGGTGTGAACCCTGATGAAGAAAAAACAATTGCGGTGTACGACCTTGGTGGTGGTACGTTTGATATATCTGTACTGAAAATAACCAATGGCATATTTGAGGTGCTCTCTACCAATGGCGACACCTATCTGGGTGGTGATGATCTGGACCGTGCATTGGCTATACAGTGGCAGCAAGCATTGGGCATAAGCGATGAAGAACTGCAACAACACAAATCGCTGGCGCAAGAGCTGAGGCTGACGGCTGAAGAAGCAAAGAAACACCTGAGCAATAACGATAGTTTTGAAGGTGCTGTAGCAGGCGAGAAAGTGAGCATCACTAAAGCAGCTTTCAACGAACTGATACAACCACTGATAGACCGTACGATAACATGCTGCCAGAACGCTATGCGCGATGCAGGACTGCAAACAAATGCGATAGACGCGGTAGTAATGGTAGGCGGTAGTACACGTGTACCGCTGGTAAAAGAAAGCGTGAGCAAATTCTTTGGCAGGGAAGTATATGATAATCTGAACCCTGACGAAGTAGTAGCATTGGGTGCTGCAGTGCAGGCAGATATACTGGCGGGTAATAATACAGATATGCTTTTGCTGGATATTACTCCACTGAGTCTGGGCCTTGAAACAATGGGCGGACTGATGGATGTATTGATACCGCGCAATTCTAAAATACCGGTACGTGCAGGCCGCCAGTACACTACACAAAAAGACGGACAGAGCGGTATGCGTATATCTGTATTTCAGGGAGAACGCGACCTTGTGAAAGACAACCGCAAACTGGCAGAGTTTAACCTGACAGGAATACCTGCTATGCCTGCGGGATTGCCGAAGGTAGAAGTGAACTTTCTGATAGATGCGGACGGTATACTGAAAGTGACTGCGAAAGAATTACGCAGCGGCGTAGAAACAAGTGTTGAAGTGAAACCACAGTATGGCCTTACAGACGAACAAGTAGAGGAAATGCTGATGGACTCACTGACGCATGCGAAAGAAGACATACAAACACGTGCACTGGTAGAAGCTACTACAGAAGCAGCGCAAATGCTGGAAACAACGGAGAAGTTTATAGCCAAGCACCGCGAATTACTTACAGAAGAAGAAATAGCTACCACACAAACACACATGCAGCAGTTGCGCGATGCCATAACTGCCAAGAATAAAGACCTTGTGCAGAAAGAAACAGAGCAACTGAATGATGTGAGCCGCCCATTTGCAGAACGTGTAATGGATGCCGCTCTGAAAGATGCAATGAAAGGGAAGAAGATTCTTTAGTTGATTGGTTGAATAGTTGACTGGTTGAATAGACAAATAACAAATCAACCAGTCAACAAATCAACTATTTCATAACCACCTGTACGGTGTGTCTTGTTTTTTGTTCAAGGAGTGTGTATCGCCCTTTTGTAAGTTCAAATACAATCTCTGGTGTATAGTGGCGGATGGTGAGAAGGCTCACGTCATCGTTGCGAAGTACTTTATAGTTTTTGCTCAGTACATCTACCAGTTTCTTCACGTTTTCCTCTTTGTTGTCTATACATGCTACAAAGCTGATGGCAGCATTTTGTATCAGGTTTACTTTTATCTTCAAGTCGTGCAGGATGCTGTATAGTTCGCTAAGATTATCTTCTGTTACAAAAGAGAAATCTTTAGATGTTACCTGCAGCAATACCTGGTCTTTCTTCAACACTATCAGTGGTGGATAAAAGATGCTGTTCACCTCGTTCTGTATCACCGTTCCCTTCAGGTCTTTATCAAGAAAGCATTTTACATACAACGGGATATTATTGTTCTGCAATGGCTTGATGGTTTTAGGGTGAATAACCTGTGCACCATAGTATGCCATCTCAATCACTTCGTGATAAGTAATAGCTTCAATCTTTACTGTATTAGGGAACAATTTAGGGTCTGCATTTTGCAAGCCTTCCACGTCTTTCCATATTGTAACACCATTGGCGCCCAACATAGCAGCCAGCATAGCGGCAGTATAGTCAGAACCTTCGCGGCCCAGTGTTACAGAAGCATTATCGGCAGTAGCACCAATGAACCCTTGGGTGATAATGCTTTTGCCTGAACTCAATAGCGGGGAAAATAATTCTACGGCTTTCGCCTTGGAGAAATCCCAATCTACACGCGCATCGCGGTAGGTATCGTCTGTGCGAATTACATCGCGTACATCTGCCCATTCAAAAGGCAAGCCGCTTTGCTGCAGGTAGAAACCAAATATGCGTGTAGAAAGCAATTCGCCCATGCACACTATCTGGTCGTAAGAGTAATCGTATTTATCAGCCGTAGCATCATCTACCGCCCATTGCAGTTCTGTAAAGAAAACATTCAATGCTTTTACAGCCTTTGCATAATATGCATCATTCAGCAAACCTTTACAGTAATCAAGGTGAGCTTGCTCCAATGCTTTCAGCAAATCCTGTGCTTCCTGTTTCTTACCCTTGCAGGCGTTGGCAACTATCGCTTCCAGCGCGTTTGTTGTTTTACCATAGGCAGATACCACCATAATGATGGGATGTTCTGCATCTTTAATAATCGGCAACAGTGCCGTCATTCTTTCAGGGCTTGCTATAGAAGCACCACCAAATTTGTAAACCTGCATTGTATAAAAAGTAAAAATCAAAAAGTAAAAATGTAAACCCCAATTCTTAGCTAAGCACCATCAGCTTTTGCAACGCAGCTTCCAGCATACCCAGCATTTCGCTGATTTCTTCTTTTTTGCACGTACCAATACTAAGCCTGTACCATGGCGATGTACGGTCTGCACCAAATGCATAGAACGGTACTATTGCCAGCTTTGCTTCGCTGAGCAAGTATTCTGTAACATCTGCCTGCGTTTCCAGTTGCTTATCGCCTGCCTGCATACCTTTCAGGTCTATCTTGATAGTAAGATAAATAGCAGCCTGCGGTGCTACAGCATCTACAGGATAGCCTTTTTCCTGAAGTGCTTTGAAGCCATAGTAGATAGCCCACAACCTGTCTTCCAGCTCTTGCTTGAAAGATGTAAGGTATGTCTGCACCGCATCTTTTTGCAACAGGTATTTTGCAGTAGCCTTCTGTTCTGCCATTGGTGCCCATGCACCTATATGGCTCAGTAATGCTTTCATTTTACCTATCAGATGTGCAGGACCCAGCGACCAACCCAAACGCACACCTGTTGCAGAGAATGCTTTTGATATACCATCTACAAACACAGTATATTGCTTCATTTCAGGACGCAGCGATACAGGGTTATAGTGTTGTGTTTCGCCGTATGTAAGGGTGAAATACATCTGGTCGAACATTACATACAGTTTCTTTTCATCAGCACCACGACTGGCGTTCTCTGCCAATACCAAGTCACATATCTTTTCCAGTTCAGTTTTTGCAAGTGTAGTGCCCGTAGGGTTTTGCGGTGTACACAGGCACAGTAGGGCTGCACCTTTTATATGTGGCTCTATATCTGCCGCTGTTGGCATGAAATCGTTTTCTACCGTAGCTTCTATCACACAATGTTCGCCATCGTTCATGTGTGTGTAGTGGTTGTTGTTCCAAGATGGTACGGCATATATCACTTTATCGCCAGCATCTACAATAGCACGAAAAACAGAGTATATCAACGGGCGGCCACCACCTGCTATCAGCACTTCATTTGCAGCGTATTCAATGCCTTCTCTGTCTTTGATAAAAGACGCGACAGCCTGCCTCAGTTCAAGGATGCCATCGCCGGGAGGGTAGTTTGTTTGTTTGTTACGATAAGCATCAACAATGGCATCTTCCAGCTCTTGCGGAATAGGAAATATCTGCGGGTCGAAATCGCCGATAGTGTAGTTGTAAATTTTCTCTCCACGGTTCACACGTACCGCAATTTCATTACCCAGGCGTACTATTTCAGAGCCTATCAATGTTTCCGCCAGACGGCTAAGCTTGCTCATGTTATTGTTGTTTAAACGTATTAAAAAAGGCTTACCTTTTTGGGGTAAGCCTTTGTAAACTATGTTGTAGCTACATAAGAAATCGGCCTACCCTATGGTATGCGTTTTATGTCTTTCTTATATGCCATTTTGTGCATCATTGCGGGTGCAAAAGTAAATATATTTTTAAATCTGCCAAATTTACTACTGAAAGAGTTGCTCAATTGATGTAGGTCGTTTGTCTATCAACCACCTGAAACGTTTGAGCTTCATATTGGGCAGGTCGGCTTTATCCATAGGTGTCAGCTTGCTTTTCACATCCTGTTCGTAGGTTACTTTATGCAGCCCTTCTTCTTTGAAATAAACCCTCATTCTGGTAGCCGTTACTTCATTCACCCCTATATAAGCCCCATTATCGTCCTTGCCATAGTAAATGGTTTGTGCGTCGGGTTTCACAAGCATATAATCTACCTGCCCATCTTTAAAATAGCCTGTCATGGTTTTGCCCTGTACCTGATCGTATAGTTGCGCTTTGTCCGGCCCTGATTGTGAAACCATAAACGCATTGTTCGGCACATATATCTGGCGCACTTTACTGCTATCCAAGAGCATGGTAATGGTATCACCCGTTATCTGGCTTTTGCGCGACCATACTATAGGGTCGTACATAAGACGCATGGTGGAGTCTGCCTGCGTGTAGCTGATGCTATCGCATTTGCCCTGCATAGAGTCTGAGAATATCAGCACGTGATGGAAGCCTATAAAACAACGTGGCGTTTTGCTGTTTACAGATGTGGTATCTTCCGCCACTGCCATCTGTTTTTGTTTCTTCTTCCCCTTAGCTGTTGCTTTCTGTTTTGAAGAGTCTATTTTTTTACCCGCCGGGAATGAATAGAAAGTATCAGCACGAATGTAGAGGCTGTCCTTATTGTTCACTTGTTTTAGTACAGGCTTAATAGAAGCCAGCATCGTTTTCTTCTTCTCATTAAAATCGCCCCTGCCACAGTATAGCGTTGTGTGCTGTGCCGTATCTAGTGCTATTACGTTGCCTTTGGCAAAGCCTACACCTGTCTTACGATTGTGGTCGATGGTATCTGCTTCTATGTACTGCTCACTATTAAGGATAGAAGAACGGCATTTAAAATGTGCTATTTCATTTTTAGTATCGTAGCTACCGCAACTGGTAGTAAGTACAGAACTATCGCTTGTTACAACAGATGGCGCGAAAAATGTAACAACTTTGGTCTCTGTATTATAACCCATATCATCTGACACAATGTTGTACTGAGGGTCTGTAACAATTACCTCTCCTGTAAAACGAGCGTCTTTTGTTTTGGTATTGTAAGAGCCTGCGTTGCTTGATAATGTAGTTGTGCTATCCTGCAATGTACCGCCTTGTGTGTACACGCCTACTTTAGTTGCCGTGTTATAAGTCAGGTCTTCAGACCATAGGTGACTGCGACCATCGGTCAGCATCACATTGCCTTTCAGGTAGCCTGTTTTCTGGTTACCAATATAACGGATATAGTCGCTCTGCGCCTCGCTACCCGGTTGTACTACACGTACATTACCAAACGCTTCCATGGTATTCCTGGCGAGATTGAAGTAGGCGCTGTCGCAATACATAAATGCCTCGCCCTGTTTCATTGAAGCATTGCCAATCAGTTTGTTGATGGCACCTGAATCTGTCTGAACATAGTCCAGAAAATTTGCACTCAGGATTTCAATGTTAATCTTATTGGCTGTATCCTTTGGCGACTGTGCATGTACGTTATTGTTTGCAGCTAATACAAACAATACGGTTGCTGCCGATATTAACCTAAGGAAAGACTTTCGCTGTATTGCTAACACCTATTACTTGTTCTTATTTTTTCTGCCAAAGATAGTAACATTGATGTAGCGCGATGGGTGTGCATTGATATCTGCCATCAGCGCATTCAGTGTTTTCAGCGATTCTGCCAGATTATCGTGCAGTGCTTTATCATTTACCAACATACCCAGCGAACCTTCGTTGTTGTTAATCTTCGTCATGATACCATTCAGCTGTTTGATGGTTGACTGCAGGTCTTTTACAGTTGTTTCGATAGGTGCATTTGCCAGCTGTCCGCTGATGTTATCAGCGTTCTTCATGATATTGGTTATCTGCTGATTGCTGTTGGCAAGATTGGTTGTTATACTGTTTGCATTGCGGATAACGGATGCCAGCTGATTGCTTTCACTATTCAGTTTCTCAGACAGGGCAGAGAAGTTTTTCAACGTTACATCCAACGATGCTACGCTGTTTGAAAGGTGCTGACGTGTTTCTGGGTTCAGCATATTGTTTACACCCAACAATACAGTATCAAGTGTAGATACTACATGGCGGATATCTGTAACCAATGGCGCTATCTCTCCTGAAAGATTATCAATAAGGCTACCCTCTACCACAGCAGGCAATACAGATTCCTCTGCCAGTTCTTTATCTCCTTTTGCAACATCCAGCTTCAAAACTTTTGTACCCAACAAATCGGCAGATGCCAGTTTTACAGATGACCCTTCCGTTACTTTAATCTTCTGGTTTACCGCAAGTACTACTTTTACCCTGCCATCTTCTTTATTCAGTGCTATGCTTACTACCCTACCTACAGACAGGCCTTTTACCTGCACGGCAGAAGATGTCTGCAGCCCCTGCACGTCATCGAAATAGGCATAGTATTCCGTTTCTCCCGAAAACAGATTGGCTCCTTTCAGAAAATAAAACCCGGCTAAAAATATAAACAGTGCTATGGCGACTAAAAGTCCTATTCTTGCTTCTTTAGAAAACTTCATACAGGTATGCGATATAAGTGCAATATATACTTGGCAAAAGTAATGAAAAGCAGCGCAATACCCTGAAACTAAGCTGTTAAAAAGAAAGAGCCTCTTTTGCAAGAGGCTCTTTGAATGTATTGTGTTTCAATATTAAAAATCGGTACCGATAGAGAAGTGGAACAATAGCCCACCGTCATCTACATTGCTGGCAGCATCCAGCCTCATAAAGTAACCGAATACTGATGTGCGAATACCACCACCATAACCAAGACAAACACCGCCTGTTACATCTACTATTACCAGATTAACCTGGCTGTTGCTGTTATAAGATGGCAGGTAAGTATTGTTTTGCAGCTTTTCAGTAGTTGGCAGAAGCCCTTGCCATGCAGAACCAAGATCGGCAAATGCTATCAGTTGCAGATTTTTCAGCAACGGAGACTGTATTGGCCTTTTCATAAAGGTTGTAAGTACCGGCAACCTGAATTCTGTATTTATCAAAGCATAGGTGTTACCATTGCGAGCATTTTGTTTGTAGCCACGCATATTGTTTGCCTGTGCTATAAATGCATAATCTTGCTGCGGACGGGTAGGTGTGTACTGACTCACCTGTGGGCTTATCCAGTTATCTACACCACCCATTTGGTACATAATCCTTTTATCGCCACCAGTGTGTGCAAATGCAAGTCTTGTTGCCCAAATGAAGTTTTTATATATTTTAGTATAGTTGCGAACATCTGCACCAAAACCATAGAAACCACCAGTTTTGCCATTCATACGATACATGTATTCAGCAAATATTTTGTAGCGTATACCATTGCGAATATTCAGAGCGGGAGAAATGGAATTATCATATACATACTCAGCACGGCTCAGTACCCAAGACTGATTTTTATCCTGCACATCGTATAGCAGGCTCAATTGGTCTTGTGCTTTGAAACGGAAGGCATCGTGCCGATAAGCCATCTGCATGCGTATGCTGTTTCTTCTGTCGAACGGATAAGTGGCAGAAGCCTGCAGCATGTTGGTTACGGTTTTGCCCAGTTGTTCCCTTTCAATAATGGCATTGTTGAAAGAGTCTATATACTGAACATTATAAGTACCAAACGAAGCATTGCGCAAATACATCATGCTCCAGTCTACTCTGCGTTTAGCATTTTCATACTGCAAGAAGTAGGTAGAGCCCATCAGCGAAAACGGCAACCTCACACCACCCGTTATACGGTGGTCTTCCATCAGATCGTTAAGGCTTACAGCCAGCATACCACTCAATGGTGGGTTTATCCAACGGCCACCTGTCTGATCCATAGACTGATAACGATTGAACAATACGCTGTTATCTAATTTCAGCGATAGGAAATCGGGTTTGAAAGACAATTTGTATGGTTGTGCCTTCATTTTCAGATACTCACTATCAGCAGCCTGTGCTACATTAATTTCAGCGCCTGTATCGTCGTTTATCTTATTCTGCTTTCTGCGTGCAGCTTTTGAATTGTCATCTTCTTTAAACTCTGACTGGAACGTACTACCGCTCTTCATCACACTGCCATTACCTTCAGATTCACGCGATTCTTTGTCTTTTGCTGTATGGTCGTCGCTTTGCTTTAATAATGTTGGTGATAATTGCTTAGGGAAAGCTGTTTTACCGGGTATCAACAGTGGTTTGAAATACACTTTGTATTTATCTCCAACCAGCAATACATCTGCCACTTTGTTTCCTGCAGGATTGTATTGATGCGTAAGCAGATTTCTGGTATGATTGGTAACAGGCATTGACACCGCATACTCTTTGTTGCTGGCATTCTTTTTCATCTCTACGATGTATTGGTTTTGCACACCGTTACTATCATAGATGAACGCATAGTTGTCTGTACCGTATTGTGTAGGTTGTGTTACATTGCCTGTTTTCACATCGCTCATTTGCAACAGCTCTTTGCGTTTGGTCTTTGTGTTGTAGAAGAAAACATTCATAGGACCGTTTGGCAATTCATTTACCTGCAAAGGCACATCCAGATTTGGCTTTGTTCTGTTTGACAGGAAAAGCAAACCTCTGCGAGAACCACCACTTACAAATTGCGGTTGAACATCATCCCACACATCATTGGTAATATTCTTCAGCTTAGCACCTTTGATGATAAACTCGAACAAATCTGTCTGGCTTTTTTTAATGGCAGAGAATACCATTCTATCATCGTCTTCGTTGAATGTAAGACCCAATGCCCTATCGAAACGATTGCCCGGAATTTTATAGTTCTCTATCCTTGCATTGTAAGAGTTATAAACACGCAACAGTACATTCGATTTCACCTTGTACATAATAGCCAGCTTGTAGCCATTATTAGACCATGCCAGCAACGGATAGTCAGGGTCAGGTTGCTTTTCATTATAGTCCAGCTTACCGCCTTTCAGCATTACTATCGTAGGCTTATCTCCACGAGAGCTTGTCATACGTACCTCATACTCACCATTGCGATATGCAACATAAGCAACGTCTGAGCCGGTTGGAGACACTTTGAAATTCCTTAGTACCCATCCGTCTTTAGGTACCGGTATTTCTACAAGCAAGTTGTTAGTATCAGGCTGTTCCTGAAACTGCTCGTCTTGCTGATAGACTGTTTTGAAGTAATTGAGCGCAGAATCAAATACAGGCTTGATGCCCATACCCAGACCTGCACGAACACCTTGGTTCAGACTATTTTTAGACTGTATGGTGTATAGCAGATTTTTAGCTCCGTTATCGCCATTTTTATCCGCTATGTATTTCCAGAAAGCTTTACCAGCCTGATCTGGGTATTTCTCTGCCAGTTGATAAAAACTTGATTTCGGATGCGCCTCCAGTATATTCTTCCAGTCACTATTTTCTTTTGCATCCCAGCCATCTACCAGATAAGAAACAAATCCATAAGCAGTCCAGTTTGGCATATTAGATACCAATGCATTACGCACTATTTCACGGAAACCTTCACCAAACAGCATACGCTCCATAATAACCCGCGACATACCTTCTCTTGTCTGGCGGCGCAAGTCTGTATGTATACCGCTGAAGTAAACACTTAGCTTATCGCCAACTACATCTATAGTACCGGCAGGTGCATCCTGCAATTGAGATGCAAATGTTCTGCCGATATTGGTCTGACGATAATCGTCGTATGTGTTGTAAACAACTATTTTAAACCTGTGCGGAAACTTACCACTCATCTTGCGCTCTACAACACGAATATCATTTTCTACCTGCTCGGCTACATATCTTGCAAGGTCTCGCCCTGCCCTGTCGTAGTGATATATGCGGAAGTGCTTTGTATCAAAATATTTCCAGTCGAATTTTCGGTACTGAACCCTGTTCTGCCCGAAGGTTTCGAGATTGGTTTGTGCGTGTAGCTGATACGCACTGCTACCCAGCAAAATAGTGGATGCAACAGATAGTATAGCCGCCCTGTACTGAGGGTTGATCTTCATAAACGAAATACTGTTAAAGAAACCTTGCGTTATTACTCGGTTTAATTGACTTCTAAGCTTTAAGTTTGTGTTCTAAATTAATGAAAAATAGCTTAAGCAATGCTACATATTGAATGTTTTACTTTTAATGCTTTTCAGGAAAATACCTATATCATACATAATAACGCAAAAGACTGCTGGATAATAGACCCGGGCATGTATGATGCGGCAGAAGTAGCTCATTTAAAGAAGTATATTGCTGATAATCAATTGAAACCGAAAGTTATCATCAATACTCATACTCATATAGACCATATATTCGGCGTAGCTGCCATCAAAGAGGCGTATAATATTCCCTTTGGCATACATACCAAAGATGTACCTGTACTGAACGGTGCCGCGGGTGCTGCTATGCTGTTTGGCTTCACTTTCGGCAAAGCACCTGAGCCCGATTTCTTTATAGCAGAAGGCAGCGGACCTTTTGCTGGGCTTGAAGATGTGCAGGTACTCTTTACGCCAGGGCACTCACCCGGCAGCATCAGCTTTTACAGCCCCAACGATAAATGGCTTGTAGCGGGCGATGTACTGTTTAACGGCAGCATTGGCCGCACAGACCTGCCTGGTGGAGACTTCAATACACTCATCAGCAGTATCAAAACACAGCTTTTTGTATTGCCGGAAGAAACAGTGGTATATAGCGGGCACGGGCCAAATACTACCATCCGCAACGAAAAGCTTTACAACCCGTTTCTGCAGGGTTAGCATATTTTAACAGATTTTCAGATTTGTTTTAACGGAGTTTTGACACCGGTCGGTTTTACAGGTACTTAAATTCGTATCCATAAAATCGTGCTTTTTATATGAAAACAGTATTTGTAACAGCTACAGCTTTGGCAGTATGCCTTTCTGCCACAAGTGGCTATTCTCAACAATCAACCGGTAAAAAGGCAGAAAAGATAAAAAGTGAAGAGACCATCATTATAAAAGATGGTAAGCGTTCTAGCACAACTATAGAGGTGCGTGATGGGGAGGTTTTTATAAACGGAGAAAAAGTAGCCAATACAGAAAACGGCAATCTGCAAAAGAAAATCATCATTGATAATGATGACAGAATTGGTTCAGCACCGATGCATCCTTTCTTTGACAGAGAGACTACAAGTGGTAACAAAGCAATGCTGGGCGTATATACCCGTAGCGATAAAAAGACAAACGGGGCAGAAATAGAGCGTGTAATGCCTGGTTCTGCGGCAGATGAGGCAGGATTGGAAAGCGGTGACATCATCACACATATCAATGACATCGCCATAAAAGATGGTAAACAGCTATCAGATGAAATCTCAGCATTCAAGCCCGGAGAAAAGGTAAGCATTACCTATGAGCGTAATGGCAAATCGAAACTGACAGATGCGGAACTTTCTAAAGCAAATACTGCCACAGCAAGGGTTTTCAGGTATCCGAATGATATGAACGAACGCTTTATACCTAACCCTATGGTGCGTCCCTTTACATTCGACATCAGCGATATGCCCAATGCAGATGCCCCTAAAATGGGTATAATGGCTGAAGACCTGACAGATAGCAAAGGCGTGAAAGTGGCAGATGTACAACCCAACTCTGCTGCAGAGGCTGCAGGGCTGCACAAGGGAGATATCATCCGCAAGCTGAATGATGAAACCGTAGTTTCTGTAGATGACTTGCAGGAAAGTGTGGCACTATCAAAACGCAATCAGAAAATACCGTTGCAATACCAACGCGATGGCAAAACAACCACTACACATATCATCTTCAATAAGCCTGTAAAAAAGAGAGAACTATAATTACTAGCTTTTGTGCATATAGAAAAGGGTAGCTGATTGCTACCCTTTTAATATTTTATTGGTGTATCACCAGCTGATTGCCTTTTAATATAGGCACAACAGGGTGTAAATCGGGCGTGGCGCAATATTCCATATCAGAAGCCAGTCCGTATGCCGAAAGGCGTTTGTAATGCGAGCTATCTTTCAAAAACTCGATAAAGCTTGTTTCGGATGAGTGTTCGTATAAATAATTTGCAGCACGCGCACTATCGCAATTGATAGTATAGTACTCCTTTATACGATTAACTACAGCACCTGCGAAAAGTGTATCCTCTAAATTAAACCTGTCTTTCCAGGCAGCACATCCCAATAATACATTTTTGCCGCTGGCTATCAGGAAATCGCACACCGCACTAAGATTGAGGAACGAACCTGTGATAATAGTATCAGCATCCTTTACCATATGCAATAAACGTGTACCGTTGGTTGTAGTTAGTACCAGTGTCTTACCATCTATAAACTCTTTAGGATACTCTGAAGGAGAATTACCGTATTGCAAACCTTCGGCTACCTTACCGTCACGCTCACCGGCTGTGATGCTGTTTTCTATCCTGCTGCCAAGCTCTATACATTCTTGTACTGCTGCAACAGGAATAACACTTTTAGCACCATTGTGCAACGCTGCTGCTATGGTGGATGTAGCCCTGAATACATCTATAATTACAACAACAGTACCTTTGGTATCATATAGATGTAATAATGCAGGAGACAAGCAAACTTCCAATCTTGGTAATGTGTGGGTAGCCATTCAAATAACACTTAAAAACAGTGCAAGATAATTCAAATAGGGGGTTGATAAAAAGGAAACGCCACCAATATTTGGTGGCGTTTGTATATTCTTTGAAAGTGGTATTAATAAACCCACATATCATGTTCTTTGTTGAAAAGCAATTCCGTAGCTTTTTGTCCTTCGTACAGTGCTTCCAGATTACCCATACCTTTTTCTTTGAAAGAGTAATCGAATGGGTTGCTAACTTTAATGACGCGGCTAGCGAAATAACGACCTTCGAAGAATTCATACCATGTCATACGAGCAACGTCATTATCAGGATTGAATACTTCATACTGAGCCAACATGCTAGTAATTTCAGGATAGTATAACCAAAACACAGCCTGAGAAGCACGGAAAGATCCATCATCATTGTAGATATCTTTAAATGGAGCGATACCTATGATTTGCCTTTGCATACGGCCAATGTTCCTATCGATGTACCACTCTTCTTTCAGACGATATTTGGTAACGATATCAGGATTGAATTCCCTTCTTTTAATTACCATTGTTTCCTGCTGTGTTTCAGGATTGGTTACCCAAGTAGTATCAGGCTGACCTACAAGCATGTCGATGATTTGCTCTTTGGTAAGAGCTGTGGTAAACCTATCATCCATGTTTGAGTAAGCCTTGATTTTACCTTTACTTACAGCATCCAGAATAATCTCGATAAACTGACCACCACCGGTGTAATCATCACCAGGATAACGGAAAGCCATATTTTGCTTTTCGCGAATATCGATTTCCCTCCAGATACGTTTTTTATACATCAAGTCATTCTCACGAACTTCTTGCGGACGAAGTGGTGTATTAATGTGCTGAACACGGTCATAAACACCATCTCTTACTAAAGAAGGTTTCCAATCTTTAGTTACACCGTCATAGCTGCTGAAATTGCTTGCCGGATCGTTCTGAGCAAATGCTACACCACCCATGAATAATAATGCGGTAGAAGCTGCGATTTTATATGTCTTGAGGATACTCATAATCCTGAATCTATTTGCTAATTAATAAAGTTATACAAAATTACTTAAGTGTCAAACCTATCGTACCCAATTTACGAGTTGTTCCATCCGGACCACGTGCCTGAATTTCTTCAATGTACACTTTATCACCCGGCTTACACCTTTCCATAGCCTGAACAACCTGAGGGTTTGCATCAAATCTTGCACCTTTTACAGAGAATGGACCGATAGGCTCACCACGCTTAGGAACAACACTGAATTCAAAACTTGTTACTATGAAACGCGCATCAAAGTCAAAGTTTTCCAGAACTGCTACAACACCCAATTGCGATTTGAAAATACTTGAGAACATAGGGCCACCTATCTGACCACCAACTTTGGCAACCGGATCAGGAATACGTTTAACACGTATTTCCATAGAACCCACTTTCTTCATACCAGTAGCTGTTTTGGCCATAATGCTAGCCATTACATTACCAGCTTTAGCAACAACAACTTCAAATTTACCTTTAGCAGCTCCAGCTTTAACAGAAGCACCAGGGATATCAACTGATACGTCTTCCAGTGAGTAACCCGCAGCAGATACTGTAATTGGGTTAGGAACACCGATGTAGAATACGTTCATTTTATCAAGCTGCATTGAAGCACCTTCAGAACCCACCATGTAAGTAAACTCATATGGCTTAGTTTCTTTACGAGGTCCAAGATCCAGTGTAACAGTACCACGAACTGTCTGCTGACCTACGCCCGCTGCTGTAGTTTCCCAAGTCGCCAAACCATTCTCAACTTTTACAACGCGACCACCGCTTGAAGTAACTTGAGGGTTAACCGCTTTGTTGTACGCTGCAATCATGATGTTGGCTTCAACTTTCTGACCTGCAAGCACATAACTGTTTTTAGGAACCGCAATAGCTTGAATTTCGTCAAATTTAACCTGAACGTCACCTGCTTCTTTAGCTAATTGGTTGATAATAACCGCTTCACTATTACGAACGTCGTTTTGGAACTTAGCAAGCAATGTAACAACTGCCATTGTAGGCATGTTGTAGAAATTACCGGTAGCCCAATCCGCTTGTGGATTATTATCCGTCCTAGCAGGATTTACAACTTTTATCGGAAGATCGTTAGACAGTTGCTCTTTCGCATCAGCAGCAACTACACCTAACATCATTTCGCGAAGCTGTGTAAGTTTATTCTTAATTTCATCGCCACCTTTCTTTTCTACTAATAATAGTGTAGAAGCGTCGATGTTATCTTTACGTTTGATGTCACCGTCTACTTCACGGCCACCTGATTCCTGTACTACTTTTTCTTTCCAGTCTTCGAGGTATTTAATCATATCAGCAGCAGCAGTTTTCACCTGCTTTGCTTTATCATTATAAGGTTTCACACGGTCGCGAGAAGCTTCCTGCGCTTCCTGTTCATCCAATCCTTTGTAAAGCTTACCATTCTTCTCTTCAATTGCTTTATTAGAAGAAGTAATACTCTGATTGATTGTTTCGAAAGCGTGCAGAATTTCCGAAGACACGTTAAGCGCCAGCATTGCAGTCAACACCAAGTACATGAGGTTGATCATTAACTGCCGTGGCTCTTTAGGCATTGACATGCTGCAAAAAATTTACGAGTTATCTAAATTGTTTCTAGTTTATTAATAATACCTGTTTAGTAGCTACTATTAACGACCTTGCATTGCAGCAAGCATGTTTCCATATATTGAGTTCAATGTTGTCAGGTTCTTAGACAGCAGAGAAATCTGATCTTTTGCAGCTACAGCATCAGTTGCGCTAGAAGCCATTGCATCAGATGCGCTTACCAGATTGCTATAGAATTTGTTCATAGCTTTCAGGTGGTTGTTTGCATCTTGCAGTTCCACTTCATATATCTGGTTCAGAGAACCCAGATTACGTGACAGAACAACTACTTGTTCGTGGAATTTAGCTGTATCATCAGCTGCATTGTTGAAAGAAGCCATTGTGTTTGAAGCACCAATGAAAGTATTTTTCATTTCGCCCAAAGCACTTGCTGCTTCACGTGCACTCTGAGAGTATTCACCAGTTGCAGATGTGATGTCAGATATATCTTTGATTTGCTCTACTACTACACCGAAACGCTGGAAGTTTTCACCCAGTTTACGGATGTTAGCCGGAGTAATCTGTGCATCTTCCATCATTTTATCCAGAGAAGCTCCCGGAGAAATTTTGCCCGCACCGGAATCAAACTTAGTACCTTTTTTATAAGCTTCTACATGTGGATTTTCATCGATATTCGGATAGAAACGTTCCCAGTAGTAATCTTTATGAGGTGGGAGCAAGCCCAAAAGTGCAAAGATGAATGCCTCAGTCAACATACCAGCTGTCAACATCGGACCTGCACCAGGCCAGTGCTGAATTTTAAACAGCGCCCCCATCAATACTACAGATGCACCAAGACCGATAATCAGGTTCTTAATATACTTACCCTGTTTGGTTTCGAAAAACAGTGATATTGAATTCATTTCTTTAATTTTTCTAAAGGGTTGAAAAAATCTTTTACTACTTTATAAACGCTTGGTTATTTTCTTTATTGTGTTTTATTGCCTAACAGTTAATAATTAGCGTCTGTTAGTCAAAGCCGGGGCGATTTGCTGATAGATACAACGGAAACCGATGTAAGCTTTTGCTGTATCAGCATATTCGAAATCGCGAGTACCGTTCTGCAGATAGAAAGCTACGTCTCTCCAGCTACCGCCACGCAATACTTTACGCTTCATCCATTGAGGATCGCTTTCGCGCATTTTGTGGTTCAGTTCAGGATTGATATCAGCAACTGTTTGGTATGCAGTACCGAAATAAGAATCGCGTGTCCATTCCGCAACGTTACCAGCCATGTTATACAGACCGTAATCGTTTGGCCAATAGCGGTCTACAGGCACAGTGTACAAACCACCGTCAGCAGCATAGTTACCACGTTGAGGCTTGAAGTTTGCCAAGTAACAACCTTTTTTGTTAACCAAGTAAGGACCACCCCAAGGATATGGAGATTCTGTACGACCACCGCGTGCAGCCCACTCCCATTGTTGCTCGTTAGGCAACATGAATTCGCCCTCGAAATACATTTTGTTTTTCTCGCGATCTTGCTTCCACAGCATAGTACGCCAGTTACAGAATGCATTTGACTGATGCCAGTTGATACCTACAACAGGATATTGGTTGAAAGCAGGGAACCAGTTGTACTGCAATGCAATTGGTTCATTATATGAATATTGCAGCTGCCTTACCCATACTGTAGTATCCGGATAGATAGCTACATTGTATTCTTTATTGAATGAGCTCTTTGGCTGACCAGGGTTCAATACATTCTCACGATAGTCGTAAACTGTATAATGATATATCAGCTTTGAGTTGTCAAATTCTTTTTTACCCCAACCAGACTGATCTGCAGGAATGAAGAAAGAACTCAGTTGTTCTTGCAGGTCCGGATCTCTCCAGTTGATTTTTTTCCTCATATCCAAACGCTGGTTACCATCAGCATCGTCTATTACATCACCAAGTGCCTGGTGAGCCATAGAGTCGCGTACCCAGTTAGTAAACTGGCGGTACTCTGCGTTAGTTACTTCAGTAGCGTCCATGTAGAAGCCCGTTAACTGAGCGGTACGAATCATCGCGTCATTTTTCCCGCGAACATCTTCATCACTAGCTCCCATTTTTAAAACACCAGACGGTACATACACCATGCCTATCGGAACCGGTGGCTTGTATGTCATCATGTTAGGCTCACCTACAAGCTGACCTCCATTGCCTGGTTTTCCGCAGCCGGCAGCCAATGCTAGTAATGCTACAGCCGAGATCTTCAGGGAAAGTTGTTTCATACTACTTATTGTTATTGTTTTTGCTATTGGCAAATAAAGTAATTTTTTGGCTCTGCCAGAAACTTTCTGACAGAACTGTTGCACAATATTTGAAGTTTTTTCCAGAAATGCAAGTTTCAAAAAAAAATTTGTTAAGAATTTTCAACTGCTTTTAAGGAAAAGGGGAATGAAAATACTGCTTTATTTTAACACTTGCAAATATTTCAAAACATCGGCTGCTAGCCTTGTTGGCGGCAAACAGCTATCTGTGGTGCATACAAATATGCAGTCTTTCGACCATTCAAATTTGTTTTTCAATAATGGGATGTCAGATATTTCTTTTTGTGAAGTGATGGTATATAATGCAGGAAGTAACCTTTGATGCAGATAAGATGCCTGGCATCCTGTACAAACTGCTGTCTTATAACCAATAGTGTATTGTTGCAGCAATGTAGCCCAGTAGCTGAATGAATAGGTATATCTGTGTGCTGTACCCGCTATTCGCAACAGCATGGCATATGCCTGCTCCAACCAGGCTGTATTATCCATGCAAAGCCCCAACAGCAGCAGGTTGTGTGCCATTACTGCATTTGCCGATGGTAACGCGCCATCGTATATATCCGTCTTACGGACAGGTATGTCTTTCTGAAGGACGGATGAATAGTAGAAAAACGTTTGTTCTTCATTAATAAAATCTCCGTGAATAGTCTGTAACAGGTCTGATGCCTGTACAATGTACTCATTGCGCCCTGTTGCAGATGCCAGTTGCAACATAGCCTGCAATAAATATGCGTAGTCTTCCAGATTGGCTGCAATTCTTGCCTGTCCTGCCTTCCATGTGTGATGCCAAACACCTTCTTTCCGGAAATTAGCATGCATCCAGTTCATATGCTCCAAAGCACGTGTGGCATAGGCTGCATTATCCAGTACCATAGCTGCTTTGCTGAGTGCAATATTCATTAGTGCATTCCACGATAGCAGGCTTTTATCGTCCGTCAGCGGGCGTATACGTTTTTCTCTTACCGCAAACAGCTTCTTTTTAGCCTCTGCCACGTGATTCAAAACATCTACCGAGCCAAGACACATGCGCATAGCTATGTTCTCTACAGGCTGTGCCACATGCAGTATGTTGGTATGCTCCCAATTCCCTTCTTCAGACACACCAAAATACGACATCAATATTTCGTCACTTCCTATTACTTCTTGCCATTCTTCCCATGTCCATGTATAGTACTTACCTTCTACCGCTTCACTGTCTGCATCCAACGCGCTGTAATATCCGCCGGTAGCGTCTTTCAACTCTCTTTCCACAAATGCTATTATCTCATCAATAGCAGCCTTGTAACGGTTGTTTTTTGTTACAGCATAAGCATCGCACAATACACTTACCAGCAATGCATTATCATAGAGCATTTTCTCGAAGTGTGGTATCAGCCATTTATCGTCTGTAGCATAACGTGCAAGACCTCCGCCTATCTGGTCGTAGATGCCGCCATCAAGCATAGCATCCAGACTTTTTACTGCATGTTGCAGCGATGGTTCATCTGCCGTCAGCACATAGTGTTGCAACAGATAGCCGATAGCCATTGTACCCGGAAACTTTGGCGCCTTGCCAAAGCCACCAAGTTCTTTATCTGCCTGCTTCAAGAGGTTTTCTGCCATTTCCTTGCAGGTAGTGGCATCCCACTGCTTGCCTGCGCCTGCCGTACCTACTTTTGAAGCGTTTTGCAAGTATTGCAGCATTTGTGTACTCTGCTGTGCTACCTCGTCCTGCCTGCTTATCCATATTTCGTGCATGCGTTCCAGTATCTGCATCCATGAAGAGCGTCCATAGAGCGGCTTTGGCGGGAAATAGGTACCCCCGTAAAATGGCAACCTTTCCGGCGTTACAAACACATTCAACGGCCAGCCACCACTGCCAGTGATAGCCTGTACGGCATCCATATACATATGATCTACTGCGGGGTGTTCTTCCCTGTCCACTTTTATACATACAAAATGCTCGTTCATATAAGCTGCAGTAGCGGCATCTTCAAAACTTTCGTGTTCCATGACATGGCACCAGTGACATGCGGCATAGCCAATACTCACTATTACGGGTTTATTCTCCGCTTTAGCACGTTCAAACGGTTCATCGCCCCAGGGATACCAATCTACAGGATTGTGGGCGTGTTGCAGCAAATAAGGGCTCAATTCATCTATCAGTCTGTTGGACATTGCTTCATTGTATTTAGCGGCATAAATGTACGCACTAAACAGCCCTTATAAGCAAAAGCACCGCTGTACAGCGGTGCTTTCAACAAATATTGAGAACAATGTTACTTCTTGTTTTGTATCAGGTATTGTTCCAGAGCTGCTACCATAGATGGTGCATTGGGTGCAGGTGCTTTGATATCGAGCCTCAGGCCTGCATCTTCAATTGCTTTTGATGTAGTAGGGCCGAATGCACCTATCAGTGTACCATTTTGTTTGAATTTCGGGTCGAAATCAAATAATGTCTGCACGCTGAACGGACTGAAGAACACAATCATATCGTGGTGTTCTTTCATTATCTCCGTTACATCGTTCGATACTGTGCGATATAGTGTAGCCTCAGAGTGTTGAATATTATGGCTTTGCAGGAACTGGCCTATGTCATTCTTACCGTTATCGGCAGTAGGCAGTATGAATTTCTCGTTGTGCTTGTGCTTGGCTATTACCTCCAACAAGCCATCTGTAGTACCATCGGCAGAAAAGAAAACTTTGCGTTTGCGATACAGGATGAATTTCTGCAGATACAACGCAACCGCTTCTGTGATACAGAAATACTTCATATCCTGCGATACTTTCACCTTCAACTCTTCACAAATACGGAAGAAATGATCTACTGCATTGCGGCTGGTGAAAATGATAGCGGTATGCTCGCCGATATCAACTTTTTGCTTGCGGAAATCTTTGCCTGTAAGGCCTTCAACCCTGATGAAAGGATGGAAAGTGAGTTTCACTTCATACTTTTTGGCCAAATCGAAGTACGGGGATTTTTCCGTTTCCGGGCGTGGTTGGGTTATAAGTATAGCACCAACCTTTTGCGTATCTTTTTTCCCTGTGCTTTTAGTCTGCGAACGTTCAGCTTTTGCCATATTGGGTTAAAAACGGATGTTTTATGTTAACACTCCGCACAGGGAACTTCATTAAATATCAATAAAGTAATCCACGTACGAGTAGTTTCATTAACACTGCCAGCGGCAATATTTCTGAGGCGCAAAGGTACGTAAAAAAATGGAATTTGCTGAACTGGAAGAACGAACCGAACACCTGCCACGACCTGATATACCTGCTGACAAACAACAGGGCTATCAGCAAGCCCGATATCACCAATGCCGGGCCTGCATATACAGGGGCAGCAAAAGCTATCAGCAATACAAACGGCAATAGCACCAGTGCCATTATCTTATTAATAAGAAATATATTAAAAATATAAGATTTAGATACTGCTTCCAGCTTAAAGGCCCAGCCTCCGAAGCTGATGGTTATGTACTTAGCAAGGTAAATAACCCCTACCCCCACCATCAGCATCAGCATCAGCAACCATTGCGGTACACTTTCGGTAACAACGGTTGATGTATTGGCACGCACCAGATAGTACACATACAAACCCGATACCATGGCAAAAAACACATTCATAAACAGGTTTGAAAAACCTGCAACCTCCAGTTGCTCTCTGGAAGCATGCGAATGGCCGGGGCTGCGGAAAGTATTCCACAGGTTTTGAAAATACTTGGGATTGGCATACCGAGCCACACCCAGCATCAGCACAATGGCAAGAATTACGTAGAAGTCCAACGTCTTGTTCTGAAACACATGCACTTTCTCTACCGCATTATACACCACTTTGCTATTCAGCATAGGGTTTGTCCTTATCATGCTATCTGCCAACCTGCCAGCTTCTACAGCACGCACACCCTTTTCGGGCAAGGCAAATGGTAGTTGATTGATGTTGACCTTTGCAGATGCAAAACTAACAACCAACAAAACCATTGATACAGTAAGCGATATAAAACGTTTGAAAGACATAATGCCGCAGGCAAAGTTACATTTCGGAAACAAAGAAGACGTATTTATCTGAAACCGATATTGAGGTGTGTACGGATGAGATTATATACAATCTCCAGCTTGTCTTTGTTATCTGTCTTGCACACCTCCAGTGCCAACATACGCGATTGTTTGTAGCAATCTTTCAATGCTGCGCCTTCACAATTTCCATCAATATCGTTGGCTATGGCAGCCGCCCATGCTTCTTTGTAAACAGGCTTCACGCTTTTTGAAAAGAGCAATTCCAATGCACCATTGGGATAATTCTGCAAACACCTGCGGCAGGCAGCACCCAGCATCAGCTTCAGGCTTTTATTTTGTGTATTGTACAAGGTTTTTGAAACCAGAAAAACATAAAACGGACGCGTGTCATCGTTTTCGGTAAACATACTGTCGGCAATGCTGGCCATTACGGCATCGTCTGTAGGTCTCACTACTCCTGCGTGTATATCCTTAGCAGCTTTAGACACATTGGGCAAGCCCATATAATAGGTTGTCTGCTTCAGGTCTTGCGCATTGCACAAAGCCCATGAAGCCGATATACATGCTGTAAAGAATAGTCTTTTCATCTGCATCGGTATGTTCCGATATTAAAAATAGCACGGCGTTTTAAATATTGCCAATGCCAAATCAGATTTTTTACAAATACATATTACCGTCTGTAGCATGTAGCTTTGCGGCAAAGAAAAGAATCAGTGGCAGGCATCTACCTACATATACCATTCTGCAAGCAGGCATGTACCTATTGCAATTTCCATTTTTCGACCAGCCTGCGGATGAAGGAGGACATGATAGCAGCCATGATGGCCGAACTGGAGATGCGCGGCAATTACCTCCCCGAGCAGACGATTGAAACCATTTATTTTGGTGGCGGCACTCCTTCTGTACTATCTGCGGACGAAATAAAGCAGATAACGGAGCATATATACAAGCTATACAGGGTAGAAAACCTGCAAGAGTTTACACTGGAAGCCAACCCCGACGACCTGACGGCGCAATACCTAAAGGAACTGAGAGGTACTGCTATCACGAGATTCAGCATTGGGGTACAATCTTTCAGAGATGAAGACCTGCAATACATGAACCGTGCCCACAATGCACAACAGGCAGACAGGGCCATTAAAACAGCACAAGACGCGGGCTTCAGCAACCTGACAATAGACCTGATATATGGTACACCAGGGCTTACAGATGCTGCATGGAAGCATAACCTGAGCATGATAAAAACGCTCGGTATCCCCCACTTCAGTTCTTATGCGCTGACGGTAGAGGAAGGCACCGCACTGCACCACAACATAAAAAGAAACAAGACTACGCCTGTAGACCCTGCACAGGCTGCAGGCCAGTTTGAAATACTGATGGCTGCGGCAGCAGATATGGGGTATGACCATTATGAAATATCTAATCTGGCACTACCGGGGCATCATGCCATACACAATACCAACTATTGGATGGGGGTGCCCTATATAGGCATCGGCCCATCGGCACATTCTTACAACCTGCAAAGCCGCAGTTGGAACATAGCCAACAATGCCCTGTATATAAAAAGCATGCTGACTCAAAATACACTGCCCCTCGAAACAGAAACGCTGACTACAGAGCAGCAACTGAATGAATACCTGATGACATCGCTGCGAACCATGTGGGGGTGCGATATGAGTAAAATTGCCACAACGTGGGGCACAGACTATAGTAAACAGATACTGCAAGAGGCTGAAAGGTTTATAGAGAAGGAGCACCTAGTGCTGAAGGACAACAAGCTGGTGCTTACAGATGCTGGCAAGCTGTTTGCAGATAGTATAGCAGGAGAGCTATTCGTATAATAACAATTTACCCGTAATTTCACTATTAAACCAACTATGTATGAAGCGTAACATACTAACCCTTGCCCTGCTGGCACTTCCTTTTCTTGCAATTGCCAAAGGCAAGAAATACAATAACATATCGCTCGATTCGCTGAGTGAAGAATTTCTTTACAACATAAACGACAACTTTCTGGTTGTAGATGCATACAGCGACGGACTGATACAAGAAGGAAAGCCGTATGACATAAGCGTGTATAAAACCACTGTAACAGTTAATAGCAAAAAACTGCCTGCAAAACTGCAAAAGAAATACGCATCAAAGCTGAATGAATATTGGAACAAATATGACGTGCCGCAGGATTTTCGCAAGATAAAACTCAATAGCGAAAGATTACGTATGGACGCTATATGCAAAATCTCTGTAAAAAGGTATATGCCCGTAATATCGAAGCCTGCAAGCACCGAAGAACAACTGAAAGCACGCGAGGAAATGAAAGATTCTTTCAGCGATGTATTTGCCAACCTGAAAGACCAGGAAGAACTAGCCAAAAACCTGTGCAGCGATATGATAATAAGGATACCAATGGATGTGCATCTGCGATACAACACAGACGATGTATGGGTGAATGGGAAGCTGATGAACAAACGCTTCACTAAAAAATATCTGGAACTAGTAAGTAAAGTTGTTAAAAAGCAAGCTTCGTCTCCATCAGAGTATCTTGGCTACACTGTCGACAGGAGAGATATACGCGCTCAACTGAACAAGAAATCGTAAGCTTCTATTCACTCAACACAGTAATTATGAAAAGAATCTTGTTTACTACTTGCTTATCCTTTGCAATATTCAGCTCATTGACATCTGACGGGCAAAGTGTGATGCTCACAAAAATGAGCAAACCACACCCTAATGCTCTGAAGGATGAATTCCCTGTTTGTTTCAATAATGAAGAACTGACATCTATAAGTGACAAAATGTATAAAGATGGTAATCCGAAATACATTTGGGTAGACCTCATTAAAGATGGTCTTATAACACCCGGTGACCAGACAGGCTACCACTTATATCTGCACCTGAAAGATGCAGAAGAAGGTGGAAATGTTACAATAAACACAGCGCTTCAAAAAGCCTATGTAGCTAAATGGGGAGCTTTTATGAAGCATATTATTAAGGAACCTGTAAATAAAGAAGGTAGCTATCATATTCATTTGAGCAGAGGGATAGTTTGCAAAGAAATATCTGACCAATCATCTGAATTCCGTGCAATAACCAAAGGTGAGTTGAGCAATCTTGGTTTAAATACCAAAGGAGAGTTGATACTGATGGAATCAATACTGAAAGACGGATTGGCAGATGCATCAAAACCACTGGTACTGAACCTAAGCCCTAATGGATACTATGTAAATGGTAAAAGGCTGACGGTAGAACAACACGAGAAGTACCGCAAGATTTGCTTGGAAGAATTCGGAACTGACTATAACAGGCTTGGAGAATATTGGCAATCAGGGCCCGGGGAAAACCGCACATTGGGTGGCGATATTGCAAAACTAAAAAAACAGGTTGAAGAAGCGAAAACAATTAACAACGACTGAGTATCAATAACAAATTGACTATTAAATATTTACAATGAAAAGCCACCGTAATTGCGGTGGCTTTTTCGTTGCTTCTACCTTAATAGTTTGTTATCTGAATTCCACAGGATTTGTTGTTTCTGCTGCCCATCACTTGTTAATCCCTAATTATAGTGATGTTGCATACAAAAATCATATATACTTTCGCACTACAGACAAACTGAACAAACTGTTTTTATTATGAGTAAAGCCCCTATTAAGGTAATCATTGCCAATGGCAATGCCCTGATGGGTGCGGGTATAAAGTCCGCACTGGTATCGGGCGGCTGTAAGGTGATATTCGAGACAGAGTCGGGCAAAGCACTGCTTGCCAAATTAAAGACCAAACCACAGGTAGATGTATTGGTTACTGACATCTCGCTGAAGCACATCAATGGCTTTATGCTGATGAAGGAACTGAAAGGCAAATACCCTAATCTGAAGGTTGTATTCGTATCTCCGCACACGCACAGCTATACATTGAGCTATATGCTCTACTTTGGCGCACGTGGTTTTGTGGCTGCAGACGCAGATGAGAAGACATTGCTGAAAGCAGTAAACGATGTACATCTGAAAGGCTACCACTATAGCAAACTGACACCAAAGGCATTGGTTGAAGAATCGCGCGAGAACAAACCGGAAGTACTGACTCCGCGTCAGATAACTTTTCTGGAATGGTGCTGCACAGAGCTGCCATACTATGATATGGCTACAAAGATGAAACTGAGCACACGTACCGTGGATTGGTACCGCGACATTATGTTCGAAAAATTTTCGCTGACAAACAGGACAGACCTCGTACTGTTTTGCCTGCGCACAGGATTAGTAAGCTTATAAAGGCAGTTATTCAAAAACAGCAAGCCTATTTTTGAATAACTGCTTACTAAGCACAACTACCTATTCTTCTGTTAATACCTTCTTTATTACCTACTAAAGGCACATAGCATATGCTATGTGTATTTGCTTGCGTTTACTACCCACCACATATGTTATGCAATAGCAAGCATAACCCATTTATTATCAATTACGAAATAGCAGTTACCGTCCTTGTATCAGTGCAGGGCGCTAATCATTCTACAAGTTTTTTCGCCATTTGGCACAGCATTTGCGAAATTGTGCTTGTAATTATGAAGAATATGGTAAATAAAACAAAAGCCTCATTGATTGTTATTGCCGCAATGAGTTTGGCAAGTTGTTCGCCGAAGCTGACAGGCACGTGGAATATTGCGAGCTACGAATCTAAGTCGCCAAACGGGCAGGAAATTAAAGTTGCCAATATTGGTACTATCGATTTCAAACGCAATAAAACTGGCGTTAAGAAAATCAACTATTCCTTGTTTGAAAATAAGGTAGAAGACAATACAGGCTTCAAATGGGCTAAAGAAAAAGAAAGTGATAACATCACTATCACCAGCGAGGGGAGCCAGCTAAACAAAACATGGATAATTGTGAAAAATGAACGCAAGTACCAGAAATGGAAATCGACCGATGGTAGCAATACCGTACAGGTACTGGAGCTGAAGAAAGCGAAGAAGTAATAATACATAAGGATACAGAACATAAAGGGTAAGTAGTTTTTGCATTGTACCTTTGCAAACTGCTTACCTTTTTATATGAATAATAACACACAAGCGTCTGAAAGAGGGCCGTTGACAAATCACCCTATAACGGAAAGCTTTGCAGACTGGAGCCACATGGTAGATGGCAAGAAGTTTCTGGAACAGCTGACAAGGCATGCTTACCGTGTTTGCAATTACACGGCTGTTACAGACAATTACGAGGCATTTCACCAACACTTCGGGCAGAAAGGCACTATACACTTTGCAGTAAAAGCCAGCGCCGAACCTTTTGTACTGAAAAAACTGATAGCACTGGGTGCAGGTTTTGAAATAGCTACCTATAGCGAACTGCGCCTGCTGATAGAATGCGGACTGACAAGAGACATCATCAGCAAACGAGTAAACTTCGGGCAAACACAGAAAGAACGCTCTGATATAAAGAAAGCCCTGCGCGATGGCATACGTAATTTTGCCACAGATAATATTCATGATGTAAGAATCATAACAGAAGTAGCTGGTGAGCTGCAACTGAACAAAAAAGACATACGCCTGCAAATAAGACTGTTCAATGCTGAAGGCAGCAGTTCGGGCGGCGGATATAGCCAGTCTTTCAACAAACGATATGGCGTAGATAATGAACAAGCCATGCAGCTTGCTGAGAGCATTGCAGCTACCGGCATGACGGTAGCAGGCTTTACATTCCACCCGGGTAGCGGCTCTAACAACCCCAACCTGTGGGACTATGGTGTGCGCAATGCGGCCATACTAAGTCGCAAGCTGAAAGAAGAACTGGGCATAACGGTAACAGAACTGAACCTGAGTGGTGGCTTTGACCCTGCACTGCCTATCGCGCATTATAGCGAGCACATTCTACCAATGGTTGATAAGATATACAAAGAAGAAGGTGCTGCATTGCCTGAAAGTATCGATACAGAACCGGGCAGGTGGCTGGTGGCCAATGCAGAGGTATTGATAGGCAAAGTATCGAACATAAAAATAAACAGAGACGGCACTCGCATTGTAACGATGACTACGGGTGTTTCTGAAAACGGCACACTGACAGACCTGGGATTGGATTTTGATTTCTTTATTCTGGAGAATGGCAAAGCACGCAAACTGGAAAAGCGCGCAGAGCTGCGTGCCAATCTACACGGGCGTGCATGTGCAGACTTTGACGTGATAGCAGAAAACACAAGCGTACCAGCAGAGCTGCACCCGGACAACCCGATAGCCGATGATGTGTTTGTAGTAATACACGGCGCAGGTGCATACTCTCACTACATGGAGCGCAACTTCTGGTGCGGCATTACCCCACCGATGAAGATGAACTACGACGAATTTAGAAACTGTATAACGAGCGAGATGAATTATCAACGCGCCCTTATCAACTCTTATGCAGAACGTTCGGGCCTGCCGTTAAAAAATGCCATGACGTTTATTACACACTCGGCAGACAATAAATTCGGGCAGATAAAAGGATCTGAAATAGCACAGATTCTGGACAATCCTGAACTGCTAAACAAACTGGGTATTCACATACTAACCAGCGTGGCAGAATTTGTACATACTCACAATATTGAAAAGAACTAATCAAAAAAACTTACTAAAACCTAACCCATTTTCATTATGCCATACTTGTAAATAATACAAGCATTTTCTATACTTGTGGTATAACCAATTAAAACTTATGAAAAAACTTACCCTTTTTGGCTTGTTGACCCTTTCTGTAGCATCTTTTAGCTCTTGTGTAAAACTGACTAAATGCGACTGCCCTGCCGGCAAATCGCTTAGTGTAAATGGCAACGACGATTACGAAATCCGTGAGAACTGCGAATCAAAATCGGGTGGTGTTTGTACTTACTAGTAACATACTACTACAATAGAATTGACAAAGGCTTACGAAAACGTAAGCCTTTCATTTTTCACCTTCCTTCGAAACTTGAATATCCCCCCCTGATTAACAGTCAAGCGATTAGTGTATTTTAATGATGCGTATTGATTTAAAAAACCTTTATTATAGGCACTTTCAGAGATTTTTAGTTTCATTTGAATGCAAGAAAAACCATAAACCGTGTGCAAATCGTGTGCAAATTTTTTGTAGCTTTACAATACGCTATGAATACGAATATTGTAATTACTCTCGACACACGCCGCAAAAACAAAGATGGCCTCTATCCAATTATTTTACGCTTAGGGCACAACCGCACAACTACGGCTATACCGTTAGGATTCCATGTCAGTGAAAAAGACTGGGATAAAAAAAGCAAGATGGTTAAGAACACTTGCCTAAATGTTGGCTCTGTGACACGCCTTAATAATCTCATTCAGAAGAAAAAGGCTGACGCGATGGACATCATATTGAAACTCCATGAGTCGGGTCAATTGGAAGGACTATCAGTTACCGCATTAAAGGACAGGGTTTATCAACCTGATGCCAAGGCTTCTTTCATTGCCTATGGAGAAAGCCTTATCGAAGAACTAAAGCGAGCCAATCGTATTGGCACAGCAAGGTCTTACAAAGACGTTCTAAACGTCTTAAAGAAATACAACAATGAGAAAGACCTTACTTTCAAGCAAATCAATTTTGACTTCCTTACCAAGTTTGAAGCCAATCATTACAGCAAAGGGAATACCGCCAACGGGCTTGCAGTTTATATGCGGACAATCAGGGCAATATTTAATAAGGCAATTAAATCAGGCGTGGTTGAAAAAGAGAATTATCCTTTTGAAAACTATAAAATCAGAACTGCGCCGACTGAAAAGCGGGCTATTGAGTGGAAGTTACTTAAAAGCATTATTGAGTGTAAACTGAAAGAGGGACACAAGTGTTTTAATGCCCGCAATTACTTTGTTGCCAGCTATATGATGTATGGCATGAACTATACAGATATGGCATTTCTTAAAAGGAGTGACATTGTAGATGGTCGTATCAAGTATCGCCGAAAAAAGACCAGTAAATTATATGACATTAAAGTGTCTGCTGCCCTTGAGAAAATACTAAGCTATTATATAGACAAGAACCCAGATAGTGAATATGTTTTCCCAATCCTGAAACGCGATACTGCATTGCTGCAATACCGTGATATAGAATGGGCAAGGAAGCGTTATAACAAGAAGCTTAAAATATTAGCGGAGCTTTGTAAAATCAAAGAAAATCTCACAAGCTATGTGAGCCGACACTCATTTGCTACACAAGCAATGCTGTTGCAAGTTCCACTAAATGCTATAAGTACAATGCTTGGGCACTCAAGTCTAAAAACAACTGAAACATATCTAAAAAGCCTGCCCAATAACATACTTGATGATTATAATAAACGTGTAATGCAAGGCTCATAATTTATTCAATATACTAAAGCTTGCAAAACCTATAAGTCCTAACCCCATTAATAAATTTCAGCAAAACTATATACCAACCTTTCGATAATTTTGTTACATCTTCAACGTAATAACCTTTGGGTATAGATTCACTTATTAGTACCCTGCCTTGTGCATCCCAAATTTGTATTCTCTCTAAATCTTTAGGTACAACGCTAAAAGATATCGCAATTTTGTCAAAAGCAGGGTTTGGGCTTACAGTAACATCATACTCCTTACTAAAGGTTGGGTAACTCAGCAATTCTGGGTGCTGGGTCAATCCAAAAAGCTGATTTCCAAAAGTCAATTTCTGACCAATAAAACCAGCTTGCCCAACCGTAAACATGGACCTGCAATTATCATCACTATAGTTCATGAAATTGCTATACAGAACACCATTGTTATCGCTGGTACAGAGGTCGTATTTAGGAAAGCTTGGACATCCAAAAACTGCATCACTTTGACTTGGTGTATCATCAATACCGTCATCATGCCCTCCATTATCGGGACAAAGTCCATTATCATCACCCCAAGGATGTCGTAACGAAAAAAAATGTCCTATTTCATGCGTTAGCGTTCTGCCCTTACTCCGGCCAGGAAGATAAAAATCTATTGCCGTTTCCTTTATACCCATTGCACCGTAATGGAGTATTATTCCAACTTCAGATAGAGGTATTTGACCATCATTAAGTGAATAATCAAATGGCAGTGTCATTCCCGTAATATTCGTAGCATTCCCATTAAGCAAAGGATTGATAACCCAAATATTCAAATATACAGTTGGGTCCCAAGCCTGTAGTCCATCTGAATTAATATACTTAGCATCACTAAAGCCTAAGCCTGACCCAGTAGCACTACTATAATTTACCCCCTGTTTCTCAATAATTTTAATTTCATACCCCGGTGTAGCAAACCCATTGGGTGATGTATGAGCCAAGCCAAATTGAACAATAGTATTCGCAAACAGTGGTTTAAAGGGCGCCGGTATTTGAGAAGAATCAACATTTAAGCCACTATAATCAGCATTTAAACTAGTTAGTTGTTTTTCTATTCTGTTTTTAACTCCATCTTCTCCACCTAAAATAGAAAGCTGTTCTTTATTTAAAATAATGTGGAATATTACTGGTATGTTATATAGCGTCTGATAATACTGTGATTTTTTTTTACTTTGCGAAAAATGTAACGTTGCATAGTAGCTAGAATCAATTCTTTCCTTCAATGATGCGTTCGCTAGTGAAGCATCTTTAAATAACAATTGATATCCACAGTCATCTTTTATCTGGGCAGATGTATTTTCGAATAAACACAACACCACAAAAAATATTAACGCACAATTTCTCATATAAAAAAAGGGGGGATTAGCCCCCCCTCTTAAAACACATAACTTGTTATTAGATTAACTGACAAATGCTTGCCATTAAATTGCTCTAAAGACAGATATTGTCCATATGCTGAGTAATATTGAATACGAAAATAATTGCTATTCGTATTGGCGAAAATAAATCGTTTTTGTGCCTGAATTCCAATGCGAATGCGACTATTTCTTTTACCATGCCAAATATCGGCTCCTACATACAAGCTATTTAAAAACTCCGCAATAGGCACTCTGTCCAAACTTCCCCATGAACCAGAAGTATAGTATATCGGCTCATTCCCTCCGTAAGAAGTAGAATTATACTCATATCCACCAAAGCGTTCTTGATTTAATGGCGTATGAAAAATTTGTCCTAATCGGATTTCAGGATTAAGTTTTTTATACTTTAAAAAACGATAGCCCACATTCAGCATTACTTCACCTGTATATATATACTTCTTTATAGAATTTTGCTCCTTGTCACTTGGCGTGTTAAATCCATAATAAGCATATTGATAATCAGGCTTGAAGTGATAGTTTTCATAGCCCAATTCAACACCTGCAGACAAAATAATACCTTTCTTCGTTACACGGGTGTAAGAAGCTCCAATACCCTGAGTAAGGGTATTTTTCACTCTGCTAATTTGTGTAGCTCCTTGTATCACATCAACACCTGAACTGTTCATTAAAATCCCGTTTCTTAGGAAAACTGAAAGTTCATTCTTCTGGGCGATAGCTAGAAATGGACAAACTACCGCAATCATTAATATAATCTTCTTCATATTTTTTATGGACACCTGACAATTACCATATCATGGCTTCTATATTGTTCGTTGTAGAGCAATTTATGATTTGAATTGAAATATCGGTAAACATTTTCGTAAATAGTAGCTTTAAATTTATTACACTCAACATGTTTGTCTTTATTTGACCAAGTTGCAGATGCATAGCTACCTGTACTACCACAAGCCCAGTCAAACCAGAATTGTGCAACTAAGCGGTCTGCCTTACTACTTCTATATTTACCATTCCTCATTTCATATGCATCCGTTTCAGCAATAAAACCACTCCAGTTGTAAATGGTTTGGTGCGTCCTAGAGATACAGCGTAACGCCCACTTACCATCAAGTGTATAAGCCCATTCAGTTTTTTTGGTTAATGAAAAGTCACCACATTCATTGTAAGGTATGTTAAAATAGTTCGTTTGTTCTGCAACATATGTTGTATGATATGGCCTGCGAACTTTTACAGTAACCGATTTGTTACCGACTGAAGCATAGGTATGTTCAAAAGCATATGCTGCGCTTGGGCCCCATAACAAATAATCTGGTGTAGATGTAACTTTCTGCACAGTAGTAAACTTTGATTCTACAGTACCATCTCCCCAATTAATCTCTAAAATTAAAACATCTCCATTTTTATATATACCCGTAGACGTAACACCATCTGCTTCTAAAGATACATATGAAACCTTGTACTTCCTGTTTGGATTACACCCTCCTCCTGGTTCATAGTGACGGTCGAATGTAAATTTACATTTCCAAGTGGTATCAGCAGTAGTTTTGTTCTGATAGTCAACAGTCAAATCAGCAACAGCTGCGTACTCAGGATTATACACTGTTACACTTTGGTCAGTCGCAAATTCAATTTTCACGTCCTCTAAACTTAAATTTGATGGCAATGAGTTCGCATGACCCAATGAAGTTGAGTTACCATCCCATATCACAAGAGATACATCTTTACTATATAAGTGATGTATTGCTGTACCTACCTTCACATTAAGTTGTGAGTTAAATACCGAATGAAATAACCTACCGTGTAAGAAGTGTCTTTCCGGTATCGCTTCGACTGTACCCCAGCCATTTCCCTCAAAACTCTCCTCTGATGCATTCAGAGAGCTCCTTAGAGAGGTAAAGCCAGTTAATCCAGCTTCAATCACGTCCAGTTTTGCATCAGCACTGAATGTATCAGCAGGATTTGTGGTATCAGACTTACAAACTGAATCTAAGTAAACTAAGTAAGATTCAAGATGCGCTTCATCATCAAACACCAACATGCCGTTAGACACAACAGGCATATTAGCGAAGTCCATAACACTAATTGAATTGTTGTTATTATTAATTAAGTTATTCTTCTTACAAGAAACTAGATTGAAGAATAAAAATGGTGCTAAGACCATTGCTGCCAGCAAGGTGACTTTTTTCATTGTTGATTTTTAGTTGGTTTTAAATATGTTTTATTGTTTTATGTGTAATAGCTATTCCGCATTGCATAGTATCAATTATCTGCACTACATTGAAAAAGTTGAAATATCTACTCTGTGTTTCACAGTATGCTCTCTGAATAGTTACAGTCAGCGTCTGCATAAAATGCGCTGCGAATGTATACATAGAACCCCGTTTTAAAAACAGGTGTTTTTCACGTATATATGTACCGTTTTTTAGCGGTACTTGGTAAAGTGACACTAGTAATTTAGATTTGCTATATAGTCCAACCTCCTGTCAGGGCACTTGCTTTTTTGTAATAGAATTCTCTGTATGACAACAAACAAAATAATCAGCATAGCCCTTGCCGATGACTACCCTATTTTCAGGAAAGGTTTGCGCCTTACTATCAATGAATTTCCCAATTGCACAGTAGATATAGAAGCCGGGGACGGTCTTGAACTTTTAAACATACTGGAAAACAGGACAGCTTTGCCTGATATATGCCTGCTCGATATTAGTATGCCCAAGATGGACGGCTATGAAACCTTAAAGCATCTAAAAGCCAAATATCCTCAGATAAAAGTTATTATGCTTTCGATGCACTATAATGAGTATGCAATCATCAAATGTTTCAGGGATGGTGCAGAAAGCTTCTTACCAAAAGAAACTCATCCCGAAGAGCTGCATTTAGCTATCAACAAGGTATTTGAAAGTGGGTTGTATTATACTGAAATCGTTAATCAGCATGTAAATAACGTGCTGCATAATAAAGGCATGAATACAAACCTATCTGAAAATGATATTACATTTTTGCGCCTGTCATGCACAGATATGACTTATAAAGAGATAGCCGATGAAATGGGACTGAGCCTGCGTACGATTGATGGCTATCGCGATAAACTGTTCGAACGATTTAAAGTAAGCAGCAGACCAGCCTTAGTAGCAATTACAATTAGCGCAGGTATAAAAAAGATTGATAATTCTTCTATTCAATCTCAATCATGAGTGCATGAACGCACGCAGTTCCTGTAGCTGCGATTTAATTCGATTAACCTCTACTGACCTTGTTATACCAAAACAACCCTCGTTCGAGGGTTGTTTTATTTATGCCTATTATTTATTGGCTTTAGATTTGTTTTCTTTGTAACGCATATCAGGCGTACCATCCTTTTTCTTCTTCACCACCGGTGTTTCATCTTTCTTGTTTTCCTTATAGCGCATATCAGGCGTACCGTCTTTCTTGGTTTTAGAAATGTTGGACTGTTTAGTTTCAGTAGTTTTTGTAGTGCCTTTTGCGTTTTGTGCAAATGTTGCAGTAGTACTCATCAACAATAGACCTGCAACGATGATCAATAATTTCTTCATAAAACAAAAATTTTCTTCAAATTACATTTAGTAATACATAGAAGAATTCTTTTTAAAAAAAACTATCTGCTCTTTTATCTATTCGTAGCCTAATATCTTTCTGATTTTGTTCTTCGTTTCAGGAGATGCTACTACTCCTTCGTTACTGTCAATAGCATCCCCTATTGCTTTAGCCTGCTTCACAAGCAAATCAAGTGATGGAAGTTTATACTTTGCAAACTGGTCATCCCACGAAAAAAGCACATTACCATCTCGACTATCCGAATTGACAACATAAACGGTAGATGCATCTTTTATATTTGCAAAATCAAAAACCTTACTCATCCGAAGTCCCCTCAACTTATTTCTTCTGTTCTTTTTTCTTCTCATCTTCGTTATTTTTTTCAGAATTTTTAGCAGGTCCCAACATGCCCAATTTAGCCCTGAAACCATGTTCAATATAGCCAAATAAATTCAATTCGTAAATGGCCTGTAATCGAATACTGGCAATTTCGCTAACTGCTTCAAAACAGACGCAATGCACTGGTTTGTTTTCTTGTTGTAAATCAATGTAAAAAGCGACATAATTAGAATATTCCTGTTTATCTCTACCATTATTTGTGGTTACAAAATGAAGGTCTTTATTGTTTGAATATAGTATAGGACGTCTTTGCCTAACAGACTCACTAAACAAATTAGGCTTATCTAAATAAATATCGCCGGGTTTATCTATAGCATTTCTTGTTGTAAAATTACACTCTAAACAATCCTTCTCAGCATTATACGTCATGTAAGTGCAAGCAGCATCACTTTTATTGAAAAATGATAAAACAGCTTCCTCCATTATACGCGAAATATAATGCCCCATAGGCAAATCCACTTCTAACAGGCGATAGATTGTAGCTACAAATTCTTCTAAGCTTTTACTTTTAATTATTTCCTCTTTCGTTTGTTCTATTTTATTGCGCAAGGACTTCTTTTCGTCTTTTTCATTTTTTGACTTTTTCTCTTCGGCTATAAACTCTTCAAAGTTTTGAATTCCCATTGTTACAAACTGCAAAAGTGTAATTGGATTTTTCGCGGTTTTACCTTCCTTAAATTCAGAAATTTTTGAACGAAAATGCATTGCGTAAATCAAGATAAAAACGCCTATCAAACTAGCACAAAATGCTAAAACAAAGACTAAATGAAATTGTGAATTTTCTGGTAAAGAAAGTAATGCTTTAAAGGGTAATAAATTAGACAAGCATATCGCTGCAAATCTACCTGCTGCCCATGTTCTGTTCTTTGAATTCAGACCTGCTATACATGCCACTGCCCCTAAGATAATTCCACAGAATATTGCAGCGGCAGTACACAACATAAAGCATGTAGTCTTAGTTTACATAAATATAACATTTTTTTAATAAAAAATCAATTTATGAGGACAACAAAAATTTCGTCAAATACAAAAGAGGGTATGTATGTGACAAAAAACGCCGTATCCATCCCGATTTTATAACATTCGCACTTTCCGACCTTGCGCCACGCAAGGGTTTCAGCTATCCACATTGCTCGTTTTTCACTGCCCAGACTGAAAGTCTGTCAAAGATATACCCTCCTTTATATCTGACATGACTGCAAGCCTGTACCTGCCACCTAAAGGGTTTGCCAATGACAATGCAAAAGATATGTGCTGTAGCCTATTACCGTGTGTCAACGGAACGGCAGGGCAAGACAGGGTTAGGGCTGGAAGCACAACAGGCGGCAGTGGAAGCCTTTGCGGTTAGCAATGGCTTTACCATCACGAATGAGTTCATTGAAATCGAATCAGGCGCAAAAAACAAACGTCCGCAATTGCTGCAAGCATTTGCGGCTTGCAAGAAACAGAAAGCGATGTTGCTGATTGCAAAGCTGGACAGGTTAGGCCGCAACATGGCGTTTATCTCCGCCCTGATGGAAGCACGGGTTGATTTCAAGGCGGTTGACAACCCGTATGCCAATAAACTGGTGCTTCATATCATGGCGGCTTTTGCAGAGCATGAACGGGATATGATAAGCCAACGGACAAAGGCGGCTTTGCAAGCAGCAAAAAGGCGGGGCGTTGAACTCGGCAGCTATGGCAGGCACGTTCTGTCCAAACGCAACAAGGAAAATGCCTGGGCTTTTGTGGCGGTTATGAAACCAATCATAGAACAGGTGCAAGGCAAAGGCTTTTTGACGGTCAGGGCGATTGCAGGTGAATTGAACAGGATGCATATACCGACTTACCGTAATAGAGAAAAATGGCATCCCGGCACGGTGCATAACATATTGAAACAACTTAACCAGATATAAAACAAAGGAACATGAAACCAAGACAGATTATTACAAGTGTTTGTGCAGCTATAGTGTTGTTTGCTGCCTGCAAGAAAGAGGATAGCTCGGCAACGCCAAGCCCTACCCCCACACCATCAACGTCCAATGTGATTGATGATGCCAAGCTAAAAGCCAAATGGGAACTAACCTCTTATTATACACTGGTGTATGATAAAGCCAGCGGCAATGTGCGGGATGCCAGTGGCATGAGCCAGACTTATCATGACCATGGCGTAAGTCAGTGGGATGCATCTTTTACCAGCTATATGACTTTTAACAGTGATTATAGCTTCGACCATAGCAATAAGGATGGTTCAGGCGGCAGTCCGATACTGAATATATACTTGCCTAAACATGGTCAATGGTTACTAAAGAACAGCAATAAGGCCATCAGCTTTGAAATCAAGCCCGTACAGGGGCAAACAACAATTGTCTATGACGTGGTAGAATTTAAAGAGAATTACATGCACCTGATATACAAAGACACGACTACATGGTCTGATGCTTACGATGTTAATCACCTCGAATTTAAAAAGTAAACAATTATAATTATGAAACTGAACATTCTACTCATTGCCGTATGCTGTACATTCGCGCTCACGTCATGCAAAAAAGACTGGACGTGTGTCTGCAATACCAATACAGGCATCAAGAATTCGAATACAATCTACATTGAGCAAGTCAATAAAAAGACTGCCAAAGACCGTTGCAAGCTGCACGACAAAACCTATCAAAACGGCAGCGTGACGGTAATAGAAACCTGCGAACTGCAATAACCAAGGGGTGGTTTGATTATAGGTACAAACAACAAACAGGGAATGGCTGCCATTGGCAGCCATTTTTATTTTACTCATGCGAATAGCCCGAACTGTTGCATGGCTTTCGGTTTGACTGGCTTGTCATGGTTCAGCCTGCGGGTCAGGTAATGCACGGTAATATCTTCATTGCCGATAATTGCCCATGCGGCGGTTAATGCCCTTGACCTTGTATTGCGTTTGCTGCGTTGAATGTCCCAAGACAATTTCATCAGGCGGGATAATTTTTGACTGTTCATTTTATGCTGTTTTAAAAGTGACTAAACCCAATTCGGCAAAAAGCCTCATTGGACTTTGATAAGCCTCTTTTATGCGTGGTGACGGATGGCAGGCAAGGTTTTGGCAAAAAGAATACCACTTGGGCGTGGCGGTAACTTTGCCCCCAGCCACCGAAACAAAAACTGGAGATTGTTTTTGCCAAATCGCAGGCAAGCGGAGTCCTGACGACAGGAAGGATCCTGCGCAGACCTTGCCAGCCATACGGCACCCGGCATAGCTTTGCTGGCAGAAAGGCCCAATAGGAAACATTCAATCAACAGAGATAAAGCAATGGTAGCGGCAGCTTTCTTTGCTTGCCTATGATTTATAAATATCTGCTCTGCATGAGGGGATATTTATATGGGGTGATGACGGGCAAAAATAAAGCCCTGCATACCGCAGGGCTTTGATTGATATTGGTTATAGACTATCACCAGTCAATTTGCAATTCATCTGCAAGCAGTCTGGCTGTTTCTTCAAAACCAAGCCAAGCAAACCAGTTTTTAAGGTCGCCTTTAGGCTGTAAGGTTTCGCCCAAAGACTGTTCAAGGTCGTAGCGTAGCTCTTCGATTTCACGATAGAACCTGTCGTAAAAATCATGGGTATCGCTGTAATAAATAAGGCTGCCAATCATGCCGCTTTGGCAACCGTGTGAAAGCAGGTCTTTGAAAAAGCAGCTAATGTCATCGCTATTCAGTACCTCTCTGGCTACCGCAGCTTTGAGTGAATGTGGGGCGTTATCAATAATCCCGCGCAATTGTCTTTTTAACCTAGTCTGTGTACGCATAAGAACCTCCTTGATTTAGAATTAATCATGCGGAAGTCCTGACGGGGTGCTATAAAGGCGTGCTGTCAAAGAGGAACTCGCAAAGAGGCAAATCCTTGACTGCCAGCCTGCACCCCGTAATTTTGCGTGACTTAATTAATCAAGGAATGGGGTTGCTCACAAACGGCAGTACCAAAATGGATGCGTGGTTTATTGGTATCTACCCCTTAAATTGCAACTGGTCTTTAAAGGGACTAATAATAAAGGGGCAGTAAGAGAGGTAAGCATTTCGCTTACTTCTCTTTCCTTTTTACAGCTACAATGCCGCTCCACCAGTGGGGCATTGTAGCTGCTCAATCGACATTCATGTCATGAACGGAGCGTCGCAACGGTGCTAAATTTTGCTAACTCATAGAGAAGGAAAACTATTATCGGTATATACTTCCGGATATAAGTCTTTTAAAACCTGCTGCATTTCCCGACTTTGCACAGGCATACGATTATGATAGCTAGTCAGCTTATTTCTAAACGATTTCTTACTATCTTTTGAAATGATTAGTTCCATTATCCCATAAAACTCGAATGCACGAGCTATACTCTCCCAATAAATATCATAATACTCAATTGCGTTATTTGCAAAAGCAACCCAATCAGACAGTTTTGAGCCAAATATTTTTCTTCTCTTAGCCGACTCTATGATATAAAGCAATGGTGGGCACTTTAAAGCTATATCAACTAAAGTTCTATCATTTAACCGCTCTAATAATAGATATATTGCAAACTGCGAACGAACATCCGCCATTAGTTCATTTTCGATATATGCTTTATCTTCAACTGTCAAATTATACCCACGTTTGAATAGTTGGTTTTTAAAAACAGATGATGACACGATACTATTATCGCAGAATTCAAGAAAGCAGCTTTTACCATCAGCACTTTTTTCATTCACATTTAATGCAATTCGTTCACATCGTAGTATAAATCTCAGAAACTCTATATTCTCTCTTGTAGTTTCACGTACCCATTTTGAAAGTGCAGCCTTCCCTTTAACAGTCAACCCTAGCTCATTATTTAACGCGCGTAGCTCATCATTACTCAACTCATTTATTTCAAGCTCAATCCAATCGTAAACAACTGCATTCTGTTTTTTCAATGCCGCAATTTCTTTGATAATAACTTGCGCTTTATGTATGTAGCTTCGTTCCGCAGCCATCTGTTTTTCAGCTACTTGTTTTTCTTCGTTAATAGTCTGCTCTATTTCTTTAGCAGCTAACATCGCTGGGAAGTCATAAAAGTAAATGTGCTTGTCTAATGACTCAAAAGATAATTGCTCTAATGAAATAGAGGACTCCATCCAAGGAGTGAGTAATACATTATCTTTTGTTAGTAACGGCTTCTTATATTCACAAATCAGCTTAAAATCATCAACAGTTTCATCAACTTTAAAATGATTCTGATAAGGTGCTAAGTATTTAATATCTCTTGCGAAAGGTGGGGGATTTCTTACATCATAATTATCCAATATCCAGATTAGATAAATTCCATGTCGCTTGTAAAAATTATACCTGCCAAGTATATAACTCAAGGATAACTCTGAAAGCTGAATTTCAAAAACTATTTCCTTATCCTTATATCTACAATAAACATCTGGTCTTCTCTTTTCAGCTCCTCTTGTAATAAACTGGTTATCGATAGCTATAGAATCCACCACAACTCCTTGTACGTGCTTTAGCCTATTACCAATGTAGTTCTTTAAAAATTTATGCCGGTCACTTTCCTTGGTAACCTGTATATGTGTGAATACATCTATTTCATCTTCACTCAATCTGTCGCTACTTAAAATACAGTAATCATGTCCCGGGTAATGTTTAAAATGCAGTTTTTGACGTCTACTACTGGAAATATTTAAGGGAGCTCCACACTCACAGCAGATTAATTTTAAAGCATTAGTATGAATTAGCGCTCTTGCTTCATAACCAGATTTGTAGGTAGCGAAAACTTCATCAGCGACTACGATTTTATTTGTAATCTCATTAATAGCAACTTGTATTGTTCTATCGTGTCGCCCCATGTTGATAGTATGATAACACTCTACTAATTACACCCAATATTAATACAAGGCAGAAACAGCAACGTCTGTAAACATATCAATTTGAAAGTATATCTTATATTCACGACTATATTGCAATTTGAAGTCTGTAATATTATCACAAATACTCATCATAGCTATTGCCTGTGCAATAAACTTATCTAAATCTTCACTAGCAAAAGTCGTCAGATATTGAAACAGCTTATTTTGTCGCACCCCAGGTATTTCCGTCCATGGGCTTTTACTCCTTAATGAGTTTAATACCTTATTAGGGAAACGACCATAAATAAATTTTAGGGTAAAGTCGATTGCACATTGTGGTTTCACATATTTGTCCATTAGCGTCTTATCTATGCCATGCAGTTTCGCAATGCCATAGTAAAACTCTTTAGTGAAGCGACTTTTATACTCTACTAAATGTTCAGAAATATATTCTTCAATTGTGAACTCACGCTCACCTCGAAGTTTGATAATCAGTTTCTCTCGTTCAATTTGCTCATCAGCAAAATCATGAGTAAACAACTCGGGAGCCAAAAGACTTTGCATTAAGGCAACGTCTTCTACCTTCCTATTTACAATTCCTGTTAAATCTTCCTGATGTAGGATTTCAAGCTTTTTGTTTCTACTATCTTTCATTAAATATTTGGGTTTTATAAAAATTAGCAATCTCTTGAGCACTTGACGTATGTTCCATACCGCTTCCTAACTTATTCAACAGAATTTTGATACTTGGAAGGTAGTCTTTGAATTGAATCCAATAGTTATTCACATCGTCACTATGTTCATAAGCATAATGAGCATATACAATACTTGGATGAATATGATTTTGGATTGCAAATTCCTTTACGTACAGCATATCAGAAATTCTATCCGCAACTATTTGCCTTTGCGTTTTCGATATCATAAACTCACGAGCAAAACCATTAGCCTGAGCCTCTTTTTGTTGGACTATAAATAAATCACTTTCTTCATCTGATAGATGGTACTTATTCATTAAAATTTCCTCCCAGTCAAATAGAACATGAAATAGCTCATGGATGAGAGCAAACCATAGCGTTGGATAACTCCCTCTGTAATCAGTCAATACAATACATGGCTTGTTATTAACTGCGAATGTGGCCCCCCTCATTGCAAGTTTGGGCATCTTAGGTAGAAATATTACTGTTACGCCCAAGCTGTATAATGTGCTGATTACTTTAAATAATCCATTATCAACATCCATTGAGTGCCAACGAATGTTTTGAAAATAATTCACTAAAGAATCTCTATTATAGTCATGATAATTTTTTACAGCTTTAAAGACTGCATTTGCTTTTGCAATGAAATACTTCCTGCTATTTAAACTTTTAGGAATCCTGCTTGTACTGCAAAACGCAGCTTCCGGTGAACCAATTTCAAAATCAGTTATAATATTCAATCCTAGCAACTGATTTAATCTCTTTTCGATATGCTCAAAATCTCTGATTGAATCAATAACACCAATACTTTTTAAGGTGGGTAAATCAAAATTATTCAATATAAAACTTCTTCTTTTTGACTGCTCTAAATCATCACCGTGCTTAGCAGTCACAGATTGTGTATATAGCTTCGTTACTTCTTCGTATGAAACTTCTAAAAAATGCCCTACTTTAAGTAATGAGATAAAATCTACCTGCTTGAGAGTTCCATCAAGAATACCATCCAATGTTCTTGAGGTAACTTCTAAATTTTCTACAGCCTGATTTTTAGTAATACCCAATTGCTGTAATCTTTCTTCAAACTTATGCCTTAAAGCAGACTCCCATGCAGAGTTAATTAGCCTGTTAATCTCGTCTTTATTAAATGTATCGTTTGGCATTTTTAATAAAAAGTTATGTTTATTTACAAAACAAAAATAAACAATTATCTACTAGTCAGGCTAACAAAACACCTAATATGTGTAAATGTGCATAACTTTTCAAGACAACGTATATCAATTCACTCTATATCTATTTGCCTACTGTTATCTACCATAGATTGTGGTTGAATTTCCTTTTTGAATGCCGCCCTTCGTGTGTCTTTGTTGTTGACAATTATTGATTTGGATTGTTTACGCTCTTTCCATTGCAGATATTTACTCGCTAATTTCCCCATAAGTGAGTTTTGATATTTTAAGTCATGATAGCTTTCAAAGGCCATGAAATGGTCGTGCAAGTCCAGACGAAAACGGTCATTAGTTGAGTCAGGGGGAATTTCATAGGTCTGTGCAACTGCATAATCAGCTTCATAAATATCATGGACATCAAGATAAAGTGCAAGTTCTTTTTCTGATTTTGGGTGTATGCTTTCATCGGGTTCATAAGGTATTCCGCGACTTTCCTTATAATGCTCAATATGACGCTTCATCCGATTTTGTGTTGCCTTTGGAATTGGACGTTTGTGTGCTTTATAGTAATCCTCAATTGCCTTATGGTCATGCTGCAATTCTTCCCACTCCTTATCTGTGACTTTCAACTCTTCAAAATCTATTATGTGTTGAGTAATGTCATTACCATTCTCTTGAAACCCTACCATCATTGATTGTCTAAACTGCGCCAACTCGTTTTGCTGTTTTTGCACAAGGCTTTTATAAGCCTCGCTATTTACGCCGTATTGTTGTTCAAACAATCTCCAATCATAATCCAGCCTTTGACGTAAACTGTTAGGGATATTAGATTGCTCCATACCTACAGCTTCGACAATATCCATTTCAGCATTCCACAAGTCAATCTGATGCTGTGTACGTGTCTGATGAAACGCCTCCAGTTCTGCCTGATGTTTTTGTTTTAATACTTCGTAGTTCATAAAGTGACGTTTTCTAATCAATATCCATCCCCCTTTCACGGTCACGCCCTGGCTTGGGCTGTAATTGCTGTTTAAATGCCTCGCGGCGTTTTTCTTTATCCTTTTGTTTATCCGTTCCGGTATCTGCCTTGTTTTCGGCAAACTTCTCTTTCACGCCTTTATCTGCCTGCTGTCCTGTCAAATCCGGCTTGTTCTCATTGAACAGGTCTTTGGTGTTTTGCTGTTTAGGTTGTTGCTGGTTGCTCTTGCCAGTCATGTCTTTACCATTGTCTGCAAACTGTTTCTGCATGGTTATGATTTTAGTTGTTAATGATTGTGTCTGTTTGCCAGTACCGCCGCCACGCTCCTGTGCGTCATTCTGGTTTTTACGGGCAAGCGCGATAGCGTCCTTTTCCCCTAACAGGGTTTCATGGCGCAAGCGTTGGCGAACCTCTTTCAGCCTTACGCCTTGCAACTGTCGGGTAAGGTCGTAAGACCGTCCCTTCTCGTCCACCACCATATAAGGGCTGCGGCCTGAACCTTCTGATATAATATACCCGTTCTGCCGCGCCGCCTTTACAAATTGCGCCCCTGTGCCTGTCTGATGCCATAAGGCAGACAGCGAGGCTTTCAGTTCAGGACGATGCTTGTTACGGTGCGGGGTTGGTGCCTGCCCAAAAGTGGCTTCCATTTCCTTCCTGGCACGGTCTTGTGCAAGGCGCGAAAAACTGTCACTGACCATTTTGCCCTGTTCATGCGAGTATCGCTCCCAGACCACATGGGCATGTGTGCGCCCTTTCTTGGTATGCAGCACAATCGCCCGTGACTGTGCTTCCAATCCAAGCTGCTTGCCGAGAATGTCAGCGGCCTGCAGCCAGTGGTCATCATTCATGGCAGCGTCCTCACCAATGGCAGGGTTTATCTGGGCATGGTACAAACCCTTTTCACTTTTCGAGAGTTCAGCACTCACCCCCATCAGGAATACTGCACGATGCAAATCTTCGCTTTCAGCATTAAGTTGTCCGTTCACGTCCAGAATGCGGATAGCTTCATTCTCTTTCTTTGCCAGCAGGTAATGGGATAGCTGCCGTGCATTCCCGCGACTATTCCCCCTGATGACCATGACCTAATTCCTTTGCGATTGTTGCCGTTACCTGTTTAATCCCCTGCAATGCTTCGTTGATTAATTCAACAGATAAGCCTGACAGGCTGTCTGAATCCGCACGGCGGTTCAGCGCCCTTGCAATCTGGTTGGCATTACTGCCGACCTTGTTTAATTCTGCCTGCAAGCGAATGAGCATTGCACGTTCCGGTGTTGCCTGTTTACCATGCGGCTTGCTGCCGATGGTATGGGCACGCACGAAATCACTCGGTGTCAAACCAGCCTGTTTAGCCAGTTGCACGAGTAGCTTTTTTTCGTTTGCCGTGAAGCGAACCTTAAAAACAAAGTCGCGGTTTTCACCGCTCCCTTTCGTGGGTCGTGCCATAAAATCCGTTTGCGGGTTTATTGTTTTAGTCTGTTGAAAGCTGCAAGCAGAGGGTCAAGGGAGAAAAGTGCAGCGTTCTCCCTTGCAAGACGGTTTGTGCCAAAAACTTGTTTTTGTGGCCACAAACCACGTCTTGCAACAAGACTAAAACAATAGCTCACTCACACTGCGCTGTCAAGGAAAAAACGAAAAATTAAACATCAATTCAATGACATACGATACAGTTTCATATCATGCAATCTCGTTCAGAATTCAACAAACCATGCGCAATTTTTTTTGAAGTACGGGAATGCTGCACAATTACACAACGGGAAAAACACCGAAAATATTCAAGAAAAATACTCTACCGTGAAGGGTTAATGTTGGGTATCATTATCCAAAATTTCATCAATGAGAAGTCTAACAATAATATTCTTATCAGCGTGTTTACTTACCAACGTTTCTTGCAACAATGAAAATCGCAGCAGCCAAGAATATCTAACAAATGAAGCGCCAGCCCCGTCTACAGAAGAACAAATTGCTGCCCAGAAAGCTTATGAAGATAGCATAAGAATAGCTGAAGCTCATAAGCTGGAAAGAAAAAATGCGAATATCAGTAAGCTCACTGGTTATATCAGCGAGTTTACAAGTGAATATGCTTTAAGGAATGCTAAAAATACAAAACAGGATGTCACTTATGAGATAATAAACACTGACTATAATGAATTAACCGAAAGCCTATCCATTACGTTTAAATCAGTATGGTGGGCATGTGTTGAAGGCATGTTTTGTGATAATAAGGAGGAGCATATTTTCACGGGCAAAATATCATTAATTGCTTCAACTGGTGAACTGCTTTTAGAGCCAATAGAAAAAAACAGTGTATTAAAGCGCTCAGAAAGCTATAATAATTCATGGAATGATTTCAGCCAATGGGTAGATGAACAATCATCAAAGCAATAATACCATGTTGAAGAAAAAAGCATTTGATGTCACTACTGATGAAGTAAAGGTATTATTTGAACGCCGCCCCAATCCAGAAAACAGAACCAAGATTATCCTTTGGATAGTGACTGTCATTCTGACGCCAATCACCCTGATTGGTTCGTTGCTTGGATATGTGCGTGCTTATAATCGTTTCATGCGTCCAAAGGATGAGTACCCGGAGTTTTATCCAATGCGCCCGATTGTGCGTATTGCCATGCTGCTTGGTGCGGTGTTGATATGGGCGGCATTGTTTGCCTGCATGTTTGTGATAGTGGAGTTCGTGCCAGTCGACTGGTTGCGGGATGGGACGATATGGTACTATATCGGCATTAACCTGATATTCGGGTTATTCGTATTCCTGATATTCAGGCGGTGGCGTATCGGGATGCACAATGCTTTGGTCGAGGGCAACAAGTTCGGCTCTGCCCGGTTTGCCCGCCCTGATGAATTAGCCCCGTATTTGCCCATGAAGGGCTTTTATATCGGTGGCGGTTACAGCTTTCAGGATAAGGGGCATATCCTCACCGTAGCCGGCACAAGGGGTGGTAAAGGCACTAACCTGATTATCCCGAACCTGTTAGGTGCAAGTGACTATCAAGGGTCTTGGGTGGTGATAGACCCTAAAGGTGAGAACGCGGCAATTACAGCCCGTTATCAAAGGGAACGGGGACAAAACGTGGTTATCCTGAACCCGTGGGGTCTGCTGGCAGATAGCCTCGGGGAAGCACATAGTTATAACCCGCTCGATATACTGGCAGACGATACCAATATTAATCTGGTTGATGATGCGCAGATGATAGCAGAAATGATTGTCCCGATAGACCGCAATGACCATAACAAGTTCTTTACCGATAATGCCAGGGCGATTATCGCAGGCTTGCTGCTGCACATGGTGACGTTTGAGGACAAGCCGATTGAGCGCAGTTTAAAGACGCTATGGGAATGGGTGCGCCTGCCAGAAAATGACTGGATAGAGTTGCTTGCAGATATGAATGTCAATGACCATGAGTTATTTGGCAATACGGTAAAGCAGGCTGCCAACGAAACTGCCAAATTGATGAAAGCAGGCGACAAGACCTGGGGTAATATTATTTCCTCGGTATTGCAATGCACTGACTTCCTGAAATCTCCTGCCTTGCAAAAATCAATGGAAAGCGGGTTTGACCCTAAGACTTTATCGGATGGTAAGACTACGCTTTATGTAATAATCCCTGCCGACAAGCTGCAAAGCCACGCAAGATGGTTGCGGCTGGTGGTGACAACCACCATGCGGGCTGTTGTGCGCAAGCCGAATAAACGAGTTGCATTCCTGTTGGATGAATTTGCGGCATTGGGTTATCTGCCGGAGATTGAAACTGCATTAAGCACCTATGCCGGGTTTGAGATTACAGTATGGACTATCCTGCAATCGCTGATACAGCTAAAGGCGCATTACAAAGACAACTGGGAAACCTTTGTCGGTAATTCTACTATACGTCAGTTCTTTAGCATCAATGACAATTTTACGGCTGAGTATACCAGCAAGGCAATCGGAGAAACCTCGCATGTGGTTTCTGAAAGAAACAGGTTAGGGCTTGGTAAGTCTGAATCCAATAAACGACCATTGGTTACACCTGATGAGTTGCGCCGTGTATCAGGGAAAAACATCTTTGCCTTTATTGCTGACAATGCTGTTACCTATTATCCTAAACTGCCTTATTACGAGATGCAGCGACTGAGTGATAATGGCAAGGCGAGGTTTGATAAGAATCCATACATAAAACACTAAACAACTATGATTAGTTTAAAAAATAGGCAGGTAATCGTTAAAATTACTTACCCCCGTTTTCTAAGAAAGAAAAATATTATAATTATTCTTTCAGCATACATAATGCTGTGCTGTCTATACTATTACTTTTTCAGAGTAAATTGGCTATCAACTAAAGCTTTTTTTGATAGCCAATTTGAAGAAGGTTTTGCACTATCATTATCATCATCTCTACTTGACGACCTTATAGTTTTCTTAGCATTGACATTGTTAATAACGATATTAACAACTAAAGATATTATTGATGAAAAATTTGAAAGCAAAATCCGAGCAATAATTAACAGCGAGCAAGCCCAAGACAACAATACAATAATGAAATATCTACACAATAATGTTTCTAAATTAATTGTGTATGATAAGTTTTTGGAATTTTATATATCTATTGCCGATTATTCCTCCCCTGACACTGCTTACAAATTGTATATCGAATATAAATTCCATACTGTCAACATGTGTAAGGATAAAGAGTTTGATGAGCAAAATTTCAACTTTTACATTTCCAAATCTGATACTGTTGTGAATGAGTACCATGGCTATGTAACTTTAGTAGAAACGAGTAATCCAAGTGGTAATGTTCCTCCAACTAATTTTGTAAATGGAAGTACTCAACATAAATTAGATAAGGAATATGACGAGGATATTCCACTTAGTGTTCCGAAAAATGGGGAGATGTTAACAACCCTAAAATTTAATTGCTGGTCTAAAACTGGCGATGATTCTGGGATTGAAAATGTTAAATATTGGAATAATTTCAGGGTACATAAATACTCTGAAGGTATTTGTGTTGTACTCAACAATATGTACAATAAAAGCGTTAAATACCGTATTGATACTATAAATAAAGAAAATTATATACCTTTGCCTTTAGAGGGTATATTATCTTCAGGGGAAGAAAAGACAATTCCTATAGACTGTCTTTTGTACCCGGGTGATAATGTTAGAGTTTACTTTTATCAACAAGAAGAAAGGTCAGATGATGTTAATTAATTTAAAAAATCGCGGCACGGACGGCGGCGGTAGATAAAAAAAGAAAAAGTCCATCAATTTTATAAGCTTAGTACTGGCGACGAAGCTAATAGCTTCGTCGCCTTTAAATTATCTCACTCTCAACTCTGCTGACTAGAAATTTTCGAGTGCGTTTTACAGAACATTAGTAATATATTCGCGTATTTCTTCCACTTTCCACACTGTAATACCAGTTCCCAATTTTACCGACTTGGGGAAACGGCCTGATTTCACCCCGTTCCACCAAGTAGTTTTACTTACAGGTATGTATTTCAATACAGTTGGCAGACGTAAAAAACCAGTTTCAGGTAGTTTATCAATTTCAGTTTCTATCATTCATTGCCTTTCGTTTTAAGACGAAAAAAATCACTGCATTTAACAGTGCTATGATTCGCGTTGAGGGATTGTGCTTATAGTTGGTTTCAGAACTTAGGTGTCTAAAAAAACGATTTTTATATCAGGATTAATGAGCGTAAATAATCCTCAAATCCAGATGACAGCCTATAGGGTTCATTTAAAGGCAATCATACCTTAGTTCGCACAAAGCGTCAAGGACTATATTCCTATGCCGCCTTACTTGCTTTCCATAGCAAATAGTTCAATTGATACATTAACTTAAATGCCTCACATCCCCTTACCAAAATATCTGCTGCTCCATAATCTTTAGGCGACCAACGCATATAAAACCATCCCAAATCAGATATTTCTATATTTTCCCTGTCTTCTTTTCTAAGAAACTCCTGTAAAAAATAGTTTCGCTGTAAGCGATACATGTTGCTTTTAGTAGGCTTAAACAAATGTGCATACCTCTTCTTTACATCGCTTCCAAAGTCAGCGTTTTCATCAAATTTAAAATCGCCATACTGAGATAGTTTCAGGAATGTTTCCCAGAAATCGTCATGCACGTTCTTCAAACATTCCGGGTTTGATATACAGGTGTTTAAATACAGTCCTTTATAATCAAATCCAAAATTGAATTTTATTCTCATTTTTTTAGAGGAAATATTAGCTTCGATTCCTTGAACATAGAGATAAAAAGTAGAATCAATAAATTCATCCTTAAACTTACCAAACTGAATAAACACTTTTAGAAATTCATGCAAATACCCAGCAATTTCAAAAATAAATTTCTCTTGTTCATCACTATCGGTGGATTTTGAAAAGCTATAGTTTCTATAGTCATTAATTCGCCGTGACCAGAGCTGTAGGTTATCTTTATTTTCAGTGATAATGGTTTGGTACTTTTTGTCCTCAAAGGTGTTTCTCATAGATTTATTTTGACGAATTTATTCAGAAATATGCCCTCATCAAAATATAGAAGTAGTACTTCTTCATTGTGTTCATACGAGAGTTTTGGTATAGTAAGTTTAGTCCTAAGTCGCAGGTTAGAATCCCTATTGATTAAAAAAATTATGGGGCTTTTTTGGGGGCTTTTAGAAAATTAACCTTTTAAAATACCATTTCCTTTCAAACGTTTTTACCATTTCTGGCAATCCTGCTCGAGGAGCCAAGTGCCACTTTCAGGCAATCCCATACAATTCAAAAATCTTTACAAAACAGCGAATTAAGGCTATAATCTGTTCCATAGCCTTCATCCCAATACGCCCCTATCCAGACAAATTGGGGGCTTTTAAAGGGGCCTGTTGGTTCTATTACATAATGAGAGGCCCCAACCATGCTCACCGATGTTGCCTGCAAAGCACTGATTAAAGAATCAGCCAGATTAGGTAAGGAAATCAAGAAGTTCGACAGGAACGGACTTTACCTGCATGCCTCCCCAAACGGGTCTGCCATCTGGAAATATAAATACCGCTACCTTGATAAGGAGAAGAAAATCTCCATTGGGGCTTATCCACTCTATTCCCTCGCCGATGCAAGGGAACAACACGCCATTCTATATAAACTGGTCAAAGACAATAAAGACCCCGTACAGCTCAGAAAGCAGGAAAAACAAACAGCTAAAGCCAAGACGAATGATACGGTCCGTAAAGTAGGCGAAGAATGGTATCAAAACAACGTTTCGGGCTGGGCTGAACGCTATTCCAAGACCATTAAAACCCGCCTCGAAAAAGATATATACCCTGAAATCGGCGACCTGCCTGTAGGTGATGTCCCTGCTCCTGTCCTGCTTGAAGCCCTACGCAAGATAGAAGCGCGTAAAGCTGTCACCATTGCCCGAAAGTGCCTTGGCTATGTCGGGCAGATATTCCGCTATGCGAATAATACAGGCCGTCCGGCGCATGATGTGTCAACTTCGCTTTATGATGCCTTGAAAAGGCATAAGGTGAAACATCACCGTGCAATGGAAGCCGAACAATTGCCCGATTTCCTTTACGCATTCGAGCGCAATGAACAAAACTTAGGCAAGCCTACACGTAATCTTGTTGAAATGATGCTGCACACATTTGTAAGGACAAATGAATTGCGAAAAGCGGAGAAAAACCATTTTGATTTTGAAAATAATGAATGGCGAATCCCGGGTGAAATGATGAAAATGGATAATGACCATATTGTACCATTATCAAAGCAGATGGTAAGGCTTGTTAAAGAGCAAATGGGCTACTTTCCGAAAAGTCCATATTTGTTCCAAAGCGCACATGGGAAAGCCAAGTATATGAGCGCAGGGACAATCAATTCAGCTTTAGATGCTTTGGGGTTTAGTGAAGACCATACAGGGCATGGTTTCAGGGCACTTGCAAAAAGTACGATAAAGGAGAAACTTAAATATTCAGAAGACATTGCTGATGTACAGCTTGCTCATGCACCTAAAAGCAGCAATGGTCGTGCGTATGACCGTGCGAAATATTTGGATGACCGCAAAAAGATGATGCAGGATTGGTCTGATTATTTAGATGACTGTAAAATCAAGGGGCTTCAAAAAGCACTGGAAAGAAAAAAAGAATAGGAATCTATTTGCTGTACTTCTCCCTTTCAATGTCTTTAACCGCTTGTCCCAAATTGAAATGCAAGCTGCTAATAAGTTTTGCAATCCTTTGAGCCTTTTTCCAATGCAAAGACTTTATTACGGTCGCCATGTTTGACATCCGCTCAAGCTGTTCTTCTGATAATTCAATATCCATTTTTCGATATGAAATAAGATATTCATTACGTTGCTTTTCCATTATCTCGACGGCATCGTCGCGCAACAACTTTTTCAGCAATAAAAAGTCTGCTTTGAACTCTTCAGGCACAGACTGTAGCTCCCTGCTCCAACTAACCTTATAAAAATACCCCAGATACGCACCACATAATCTTTGGCTGATACTTCCTGTGCTTGTAGCCATATCACTCAAAGCCATTCCGAAAATATTGAAATGAAGATATTGTACACCCATAATTACCTATCGAGTTTAGTCATGTTCAATTCCTCTTTCTGTATCTTTTGATTGCCTGGACTTATCACGCAATTCATCACGTACTTTTTCACGCACAGCCTCTTTTTTCCCTGCTATCAAGCCAGATTTATATTGTTCAAGTTTTGAGCGCTCAATAATACCGTCGAGGTCTTTACTATCACCACGCTTTAACCAGTAACCATGGTCGAAGCCCTTTTTATATAATGGGTCAACTGTTGTTTCCTCGCTCATTAGAATGTGTCTTTTGCGTGTTTTTCGATAAATGCCTCTATACTATCACGGTCATAAAGGATGATACGTGGCTCCGGTTGCGAAAACCTGATTTTCCCCTCATCTCTGAATTTTTGCAAAGTGGTCTTGGACTTGATACGCAACATTTGCATGGCTTCTTCCCCATCAATCCACTTGGCTTGGGGTGCTGCTTGAAGATGGGTTTTAATTTGTTTGACAAGCTGTTCAACAAATTCATCCAAGTGGTCGCTATCCAAGACGATTACACTCATAAATCACATACCAGTTTGAAAGATTAGGGTTGCAGCTTTTTATTATAAAAGGATTTAGCAAAAAACGCTCTAACCTCTGCCATTTGTTCATCAATATGCTCTTTTATACAGCCTCTTTGCTGCAGCCATCTATTAGCAGCGTCGCAAACTTCCGACACGGTAATATCATTTGCAAAAGCATAATTTCTAAGCTCTTTGGAGCGTACCTCATCAAAAGGATGTGTATTGAATATTTTGTCCTCTGTACCAAAGCATCCACCTATTCTTGTATTAACGTGAGCTAAAGCGTCGACATGGGGTATTTTATTTTTAGCCATTTTGTGATGTAGGATTCTATTAGAAATAATCTCTAAGATACATGAAATTATTGCTTGTTTCCTTTTGACATACACTGCCAAAAACGCACCGTGTTTTAACGGTAAAAGCGTACCGCTAAAACACCTTGTTTATGCCGTAATGACTTTCCATTCTTGCTCAATCTGACATTATGTTTCATGATGACTTTATGGATTAAATGTTGTTGTACACAGTTTCTAAATATATTTTAAATGAAAAAATTTACAACACGAGTTGAGCTTCATAATGAGGCAGCAGAGGATACGGATATATACCAGTATCTACATTCAGAAATGGAAAACGCAGGTTTTTCAAGAACGGTAACAGGTAATGATAATAAAGAGTATCACTTACCTGATGCAGAATATTATATTAGTGCAGCAGACACAATTGAAGAAACTGACATACGCAAGAAAGCTATTGATGCCACTGTAAAAGCAATACAAGACAACACAAAAATAAAGCTCCCTAAGGCTGAGAAGCATTATAGCATCCTAGTAACTGGTCATTCCAAGTTAGCTTGGATTGGATTAAAGCTTGTGGAGTAAGTATCCAGCTAATATTTGCAATGGTGTGCAAATCGTGTGCAAATGAAAAAAGGGTTTCAGACGAAAAATCTGAAACCCTTTACTGTTCTGCTCCCCCTTCAGGACTTGAACCTGAGACCCCCTGATTAACAGTCAGGTGCTCTAACCAACTGAGCTAAGGAGGAGTGTAATTCCCCGATTGGGATTGCAAAAATAATCGTTTTCTTATTTCTGCAAAATCTTTTTTGAATTTATTCCCAGATATTTAAAATTCTTAAGTATCAGTGTCAAATCTGCGCCTGCCGTGTATTGCTGTGCATAGATGCTATCCAGTTGGCGGGCAACAGTTTCAGAGGGTTCGTAGTCTGCGGCAATAAAGTATGGCGGCAATATACCTGTGCGTATGGCAGGCAATTGGCTATTGGCACTGGTATACCCCACCCATGTATTTCTGCCCGTCAGTACCAGTACACAATTCACCCAGAATTGCAGCCCATTTTTTACAAACAGCAGCAGCAATGGCCACATTATCAGGAAGGTGACAGACAGCCCAGCATCCAGTATGCGCTTATTGCGTTGCAGTGAGAATTTGGAGAGGTTGTAGCGTTTGTCAAGCGTGTACAAATCGCCCGCGGTATGGCTGCTGTTGCTGCCTACAAAACTCTCGCTGCCCTGCAGGTGTATCTTGTATTCATAAGCACCACCGCAATACTGCATCTGTTGCAATATCTGCGCATAGCTGAGGCCGTTTACACAAAATATTACTTCGTTGATGCCTGCGGTAAAGAGGTAAGGCTTCAGCTCGTTGATGCCTGCCAGTGCCGTACCCTTGTTATTGTCTGTAGCAATGCGCCCGTTCAGGTCGGGAGCGTAGTGTACACGGCGCAGTGTATTGGCAGTATCGGCATAGTTTTTTTCATCGGCTACTATCACGGCTTTGCGTGGCAGCTTGTCGTACGGAATGAACTTGAAGATACCCAGGCGGAAAAACAGCTCGTGCAGTGCCAGCATAATAACGGTACCCGATATACCGCTGAATATGATAATGGCACGAGAGTAGCGCAACCCCGGCTGCAGCAAACCATAGTATGCCAGTATCATAATGGTACCTATCACCATAGCGCGTATCACACGCAGACCTCGGTACGACTGGTCGTACACACCATTGATGTACAGACTGACCACCCACAGCGCAATATATACAGGGAAGGTAGCCAGTACAGAACTGAGCGGTATAGGCTCTATATTCTTTACATGTACCACCCAGAATTCTTTCATAAACCACAGCGTGCCCAGCATTATCAACGCATCAAACATAGGCATGCGCAGCACTTTCAGCACCTGCTTTACCACACCCAGTATGGCGCGCAGTACAATGCCGATATTGATGAAGATGGTAAACAACTGTGCATTACCCTTGCTATAGTGCTTGCGCACAAAAGTAGAGAGCGCCTCGTTGAATATGCGCACATAAGACAGTGTAGCCTTGCGTGTGCTTTCTCCTTTATAATGTATCAGTGTAGCCTCGGGGAAATAGATATTCTTATAACCTGCCTTCTGTATGCGGTAAGAAAGGTCAACGTCTTCGCAATACATGAAATAGTCTTCGTCGAATGCACCACCTATTTTGGGCAGCACACTAGTACGCACCAGCATACAGCAACCAGAGAGCACATCTACCGCAGCGGTCTCGTCCTCACCAATGTGTACGGCGTAATATTTATTGAAGTAGGGCGATTTGCTGAATACCTTATTAATACCCGTAGTCTTGAATATGGCTACCGATAGCGATGGAAAAGACTTCTTGCCATCAGGGGCAAACTGCCCTTTACCATCCAGCAGCTTGGGGCCTATGCTACCCGCTTCGGGGTGGGCATCCATATAGCCGATGGTTTTGGTAAAGAAATCTTCGGGCATTACCGTGTCGGGGTTCAGGAAGAGAATATACTCCCCTTTGGCTATTGCCACGCCCTGATTATTGGCCTTGCCAAAACCGGCATTGTCTTTGTTTTCTATACGGATGACGGTGGGAAATTTCTCTGCCACCATCTGCATACTGCCATCGGTACTGTTATTATCTACCACTATCACCTCGGCATCAAACCTATTAGTAGCACGCAGCACACTGTGCAGGCATACCTCCAAAAAGTACTTCACATTATAATTAACAATGATAACCGATATCTTCATCAGGCAGTATAAGCGTCTGCGAATATAAGCGCAGCAATCCTAATAACGAAAAAACAGGGTGGAGATTGCGTTGCGGTCAATCTCCTTTTTCAAGCAAAAACAAATCTTCTACCCGCTTGCGCAGGTGGGTGGCTATCTTCAGCACTACTATGGCAGAGGGTATGTATTTGCCTGTTTCTATGGCAAATATCGTTTGCCGCGATACCCCGATTGCATCTGCCAGCTCCAGTTGTGTCAGGTTTTGCCGCAGGCGTTCTTCCCGTACATTATTCTTCATGCATGGCTCCTTTTAGGCGATACATGGTATAGTTGAAGTGGACGATATAACATATCCAGAAAAGAAATAAGGTAAGCAGCAGAAAAAGTTCAAGCGCTGCATCACCCGCAGGTTCGCTACCCGATATAAACATAAATACAAAAGCAAGTATCAGAAATACCAGTTGGCTGAAGGCTGCCGTCTGGAAAGATTTGAGGCGCAGGTTGTTGATGTATTCGTCCTCATTGCGCTCTTTGGCAAATACCAGAAAGTATAGCCCGAACAGGAATGAGAAGAAACTAAGCACCAGTAAAGCAACAAGCTGCCAGCTACCACCTACGGGCAATACACCAGCCAAAGCGCCCTGTTGTATAGCTACCCATGTAACAAACCCGAGTGGTGCCATCCATGCACCTGCTTTTTTGTAGCGGTGGGGCAATAAGAGTTTTTGTATCATAGTAAAGTGATTTTGTTATGATAACGCAAAAATATGATGTAAAGTATACTTTACATGGAAAAATCTCAAAATCAATTTTCATTATTCACTATCTTCATGCTATGGCAAGAACAAATGATGAAGATTTCGACCTGTCCGACATGGGCACGCTGAACAAGTATAAGGCAGAAGTAGTGAACGGTGTGGTAAAAGGCATACAGCTAACCGATAAAAAAGTAGATGGCATCAGTGTAGAGGGTAAAACCATTGATGGTACATACACCATAAAGACCATCTACCTCGTGGCATATAGCGAGGAAGAAGCACACCGAATACTGAACGAAGTAAAACAAAAGTACAAACTGCAATAGAGCCACCGTAAAAAGTGGCTTTTATATTTGAAGCGGTTTAATTTTATAATATGCTATCAAATACGGGAAAGGATATAGCAACACCAAAAACATCTTCCAGCAAATTGGAAAAGCTATTTTGCTACATTAATCCAATCACTATTGTTTTTGTATTTGCAATCTACCAGTCGTTACATATTTATTTTGAGAAAGAAATCCTCTCTGAATTTATCGCTATATGGATACTATGTATAGGCGCACTTCCTGCCATTCCATTAAACTTAATATTAAATCGCAAAATCCATAAATTCTCAATTAGAGTTATTCTAAACACTTTGGGAGCGGTAATTCTTGCATTTGCAGCATTCGCTGAATACTAATCTAACTCCTGCATATCCTTAATACGTTACACACTTTGTTAATTCTCTGCATCTGTCAACAATCGAATTATACAATTAGCTACTTTCACAATACAAGAACAGGTACTATGGAGGCAATCAGCAAAATAGGCATTATGACATCGGGCGGCGATAGCCCGGGAATGAACGCTGCGGTGCGTGCGGCAGTGCGTACAGCTATTTATCACGGTATGGAAGTGTATGGCATACGCCGTGGTTATCAGGGCATGATAGAGGGCGATATATACCGCATGGAAGCAACCGATGTATCGAACATCATACAGCGTGGCGGTACGATACTGAAGACTGCCCGTAGCAAAGAATTCATGACCGAAGAAGGCATGCAGAAAGCCTACAACCAGTTGCAGCAACACGGCATCAACGGCCTGGTGTTGATTGGTGGTGATGGTACTTTTCGCGGTGCGGTAGAGTTCTTTAAACGATATACTATACCTGCTGTTGGCCTGCCCGGCACGATAGATAAAGACCTTGCAGGTACAGACTATACCATTGGTTTTGATACGGCAGTAAACACCGCTGTAGAAGCGATAGATAAAATACGTGATACGGCAGAGGCACACAACCGCCTGTTTATTGTAGAGGTAATGGGGCGCGATGCGGGCTATATAGCACTGCACAGCGGCATAGCCTGTGGTGCAGAAGATATACTGATACCTGAAACAGAAACCGACATTACCAATGTGCTGAACCGTATAGATATGGACGAGCGCCGTAAGAAGAATGTACACATTATAGTAGTGGCAGAGGGCGATGATTTTGGTGGCGCGAAAGAACTGCATGCTGCAGTACAACGCAGATTCCCACTGCTGGATGTACGCAGTACCATACTGGGCCATATACAACGCGGTGGCAGCCCTACCTGTGCAGACAGGGTTTTGGCAAGTCGCTTAGGACATGCAGCCGTAGAGGCACTACGCACAGGCAAAACACAAGTGATGGCAGGCGTTGTAAACGGAGAGATTGTCTACACACCGTTTGAAAGCTGCGTGAAACAAAACGCCATCATCAGCAAAGACATGATAGAGATGATACATGTACTGGCGGTGTAAGTATTAATTTCTAAACCCAAATTTCTAAATCCTATACGGTGTAGCGCGCATTAGCATTTGAATAAAATAACAATTAAGCTCTCCTCCTGTTCTTAGGAGGAGTACCCGAGTGAAACGAGGGGGAGGTGGTCAATACTCGCTACGAGCCAACCACCCCGATTGGCAACGACATGCTTCGCATCTCTCTGCCAATATCCCCTCCTAAAAAACAGGAGGGGAGCTTTTCCTACATGTGTACAATATCACTCAGCAAAGGTGGAATTTCATAACTTGCCACACCATTCAACCAATCAACAATTGAACAAACTCATTTTTTCTTTTTGCCTTTTTCTTTTTGCTTTAGCAACAGCAAACGCACAGGTGTACCCTGTTGTATTTTACAATCTTGAAAATCTCTTTGACCCTGCTAATGACCCGCTGACGGACGATGAGGAGTTTACGCCCAATGGCAGCTATCGTTACACAGACAAGATATACAGCCAGAAGCTGCGTAACATGGCTTACGCTCTGCAACGTGCAGGTACAGATAAGAACGCTAACGGTGCTGCACTGATAGGCATTGCAGAGGTAGAGAATAATAAAGTACTGAACGACCTGGTGAATACCACCGAACTGAAAGCACGCAACTACAAGTATGTATGGTATAACAGTACAGACCCGCGTGGTATAGATGTGGCGCTGCTCTACAATCCTGCGGTATTTAAAGTACTGGCATCAAAACAACTACCTGTACGCAAAGGCGCGCGCGAACCACTGTATGTAAAAGGCATACTGGCGGGCGATACGGTGCATGTGCTGGTGAACCACTGGCCATCGCGCAGGGAAGGTGCAGACGAAACGGAACATAAACGCAGAGAGATGGCTGCTGCGAACAGAAAGATGATTGACGAAATTCGTCGCGCTAACCGCAATGCACGCATACTGATGATGGGCGACTTGAATGATAACCCTACAGATGCCAGCTTTACGCAAGAACTTGGTAGCATTGCAGATGCCAATGCGGTGGGTAATAACACGATGTACAATCCTTTTGCAAGCATCTATGCAAGCGGCAGGGGCACAGCAGTGTTTCAGCGCAAGTGGGATTTGTTCGACCAAGTGATACTATCTGCAGGCTTTGTAAAAAGCAAGGGCATACAGTATGCAGGTGCAGAGATATACGACCGTCCCTTCTTGCGACAGGAAGGTGGTAAATTCCGCAACTACCCATTCCGTAGTTTTCGCGGCACGTACTGGAACAATGGCTACAGCGACCATTTTCCCGTTGTTGTTTATCTGAAGAAGTAAAAAACCGTTTCCTTAATTTTGCCATATGAAAAAGCTACTCTTGTTATCTGCTGTATTATACCTATCTGCTTGCGGCGGTGATGCGGGCAACTCTTCCGAAGGGGAAGACCTTGCAACCATAGCGGCTACCCAATCACCCACACTGGGGCAGGTGGCAGAGGCTGTTGCAGATGCATCTGCCATACCGCAAATGATACAGGGCAATTGGGTAAGTGTGGAAGACCCGAAGGCTACACTCGTCATCACCAAAGACAAATACATACTCGGCTACGAAGGCACCAAAGACGATACGGTAGATTATGTAATCAGCCACACAAGCTGCACCGACAGTACAGAAAGCAAAGAAGATTATTACCTCTTTATACCCAAAGACGATATGTGCTACATAGTAGTAGATGCCAATGAGAAAAACCTCTCCTTCATCTACACAGCACGCGGCAATACACTTAGCTATACAAGGGCAAAATAACAGCTGGTTCATTTAACGTTTCGTAAACGATGCTTTACAAAAGCTTTAAGACTATGCACAGTACTTTGTGCAGAAATCTTATTTTATGAAACTACATTACACCTTAATCCTTGCAGCGTTGGCAACATCATTCAGCGCATTTGCACAAACAGACAAAACAACCATACTACACACGCCCAAACTGGTGGTAGGTGCAGAGGCGGGTTTTCTGAAAGAATGCCTTAATAAAGACTCAGCATCCAACAGGCTGTATATGGACTACAGGCAGCGCACCAGCTACCCTACCACAGGCTTGTTTGCACGCTATTATCTGGGCAACAGGTTTGCCATACAGGCAGGGCTTGGCACCAGCTTTATCAAAGACAATAACTATTCCGGCTATCTTAATGGCTTTAGTGGCATTAAGGCACTCCCCTTCAATGGCAGTGTCAGTACACGTAGCTACGATGCCAATCTTTCCTTACAATACTTCCTGCATCCCGCTACTGCAAAAGTGCGTGCATATTTTGGTGCGGGTATCAATGCACGGTTCTATAAGTATAGTATAGATGGCTATTACATAAGCGATAAAGCTGCGCTGAATACTACTATCACAGATATGCAATTGGGATTGCTGGTATCACAGGGCATTACATGGCAGCTTAATAAGAACCTGCAGGTAAATGAATCGATAAACCTGATAACGAACGGCAAAACAACAAGCGCTGGCATCAAAATAGGACTGGCTTATACTATACGATAAATAAAAAAGGGAGTGAAAACTCCCTTTTACTTTATACTACACACCAAGTTTTCGAAAAAACTATTTAATCAACCATTTAGTGTTTTTATCTCTTGTTCCCTGATACAAAATAACAACAGGTAAATGGCGGGTAATATGACCTAGGTCAATCGGCGTAATGATCTGCGTCACAGATATCACCCCACAGCGGGGGATGATTGCAGGCAGTGGTTTTGATAGCTTTGCCACAGCATTATAAGACCAACTTTTATGAAAAAGCTATTACCGATCCTCCTGCTATTTGCAGGTACCATCACCGCATCTGCACAAAGCACCAAGCCATTTATACTGGGGGTAGTAGATAGTCTGTATTCTGCATCGCTATCGCAACAGCGTACCATCAACATATACCTGCCCGATGGTTATTATGCTGATACAGCTGGAAACTTCCCCGTCATCTACCAACTGGATGGCAGTGCTAACGAAGACTATGTACACACAGTAGGCAATGTACAGTTCCTCACCATGATAGGCTATATGCCACCAACCATTGTGGTGGGCATTGCCAATGTAAACCGCAAACACGATTTCACCTTCCCTACCGTTAATACCAACAAAAAGAAACAGGCAGACACTTTCCTTGCCTACCTCGAAAAACAGCTTGCACCCATAGCGGGCGGTTCGCCGCAGTTCATATCATTTATAGAAAAAGAATTGCAGCCCTATATCAATAGTCATTATAAAACAGGTGGTGCTACTACACTCATCGGTCAGTCGTTGGGTGGTTTGCTGGCCACAGAGATATTGCTAAAGAAACCCAACCTCTTTGATAACTACATTATTGTAAGCCCCAGCCTTTGGTGGGATGGAGAATCGCTGCTGAGTGCTGCGCCTGCACTGCTTAAAACACCCTACACCAACAAAAAGCAAGTATACATAACTACAGGCACAGAAGGCCCTATTATGGAAGGCGATGCCGCTAAACTTGCCGCACTGCTAAAGCAATACAAGAGCAAAGAAGCCCACATAAAACATAACAAGATGCCGCAGGAAACACACCTTACCATTCTGCACCGTGCGGTGTACAATGCACTGCTGTGGATGAACGGGCAGTAATAGTTTTCGCTTATACCCCATTACAGCTATACCCAAGTATAGTGCAGGCTGTTGTACGTACATGCATCGTACCTTTGCAGAGTAAATGATTTGTAAACAATACCTGTTGACGACTGCAATGGCTGTGGCAATGGCCATACCTGCTACTGCGCAGAAGGGTGTACAGAAAATACCCGCAAAGCAACAGGTACAAACAATAGGCAAAAAGATGAAAGTAGATATCTGGAGCGATGTACAGTGCCCGTTCTGCTACATAGGTAAAAGAAAGTTTGAGGTTGCACTGGCAAAATTCCCCAACGGAAAAGATATAGAAATAGAGTGGCACAGTTTTCAGCTGGACCCTTATATAACACCACAACCAGGCAAAGATGTATATACCTACCTGGCAGAACGCAAGGGTATGACGGTAGAACAAAGCAAACAGATGCACAAACAAGTGGTGCAGATGGCTGCAGGCGAGGGCTTGGAATACAACTTCGACAAGGCTGTGATAGCCAATAGCTTTGATGCACACCGCATCAGCCACCTGGCAAAAAAACATGGCAAGGGCGATGCGATGGAAGAACAACTGTTTCACGGATATTTTACCAAAGGCAAAGACATTGCCAACCGCGATGTGCTGATTGCTATAGCAAAAAACATAGGTATACCCGAACAGGAAGTAGTGGATGTGCTGAACAGCAATAAATACGCTGCCGAGGTAGAGGCAGATATAGTACGTGCATCGCAGATAGGTGTGCGTGGTGTACCCTTCTTTGTGCTGGACAATAAATATGCCGTAAGTGGTGCACAACCATCAGAAACGTTTTTGCAGGCACTGACACAAGCGTGGACAGAATACGAAAAAGCGAACCCGAAACTGACAGTAGTTGGCGGCGATGCCACGGTGTGCGAGCCCGGTGGTGAGTGTAAATAAAGGCAACAGACGCTAATGCTATAAACAAAGAAGCACCCGTTATTCGGGTGCTTTCTTATTATCTGTAAGTTTTGTGCTTAATTCATATTTCTTGTAAACCCGTAGCGATTGCCTGTGCGCAACCCTTCAATCTTTTCGAGCTTTGGTAAATACCTTGCAGCTACAGCACCATCCAGTTCTTTACCGTTAATGCTTATAGCGTTGTTTTCCCATACAAAGCTGAATTTGCTACCATCAGCGATGGCACCATCTTTAACCATTTCATCTATCACCGTATCCAGTGCCATTTTTTTAAAAAGATGTATCACCGATGCCGTTGCATTCGGAGCAATATTTTTCCTGAAGCAGCTTTCCGTATTGCAGATGTCTTTTACACGTAGTTTACCTACAGCTCTGCTTCTTCCTACGGAAACCATTGGTTCTTTATCATGATAGAACTGCATTCTTTTCAACTTATATACAGTGTGGTATGGTTCGGGTAGCTGTTTACCATTCAGTACGATACTATTGCTATCCAAAGTCATCGTATAATCCTCACTGTCTTTCAGCAATCCGTCTTTATAGAAATCTACATACAAGTATTTTTCATTGCCTTGCTCATACATTTCTTTGCTGATAGCTTCGAGCTTTGCTGCTTCTTTTTTGCTGATGGCAAATGTGCAGAGAGGTAGCGTAATCATTGCTACTATAATGCTGATTTTTCGGGTAGATGGTAGCATAGGAAATTTGTTTGTATGAATTTACGAAACTTCCTCAACAGAAAAAGCACCCTGTTAGGGGTGCCTTTCCTGTTACTCTCAAACCATTTACGAGCCGTGCGCTTGTGTATAAATATCAATAGCTGCTTGCAGCGTTCATGGCTTTCGCTATGATTGCTCCGTTCTCTGTAAAAAATTTTCTTTACCCCCTACAGCATATTGGCCATCTATACATAGCCCACGTGTGTTTCTATTTTTGCTTGGTGTTCTTTAGTGTCTTCAATTTGTTATGATCTATTAATTGGTCTCCTTTTCATGTTCAACCTACTACATAGCATACTGCGCCGTTAAAGACACATTGCCATTGCATTTTTGGTGCAATAAATTGACTATCATGCTTTTAGAGCACTACAGCCGTAAACCTGTAAATAGTTGATGGAGAAGCAGCATTGGGGGATAAGCTTGCCGCTTTTAATAAATGTACAACGCGAAAACACTGAAAACAAATAAGTTGTCAACTTTTTTTAATCACCCAATATAACAGGCACAAAAAAGCGCCTGTGTAAGGCGCTTGCAATAAAAAACTACTCGTGAGACTTGTGGGTATAATAGTAGCTATCTGAAGCTTTCCGCGGTTTGAAGCCAACTGCTGCTTCCATCTTTTCTGCATACTTTTTTTCTGTTGCTCCTTCCAGCTTTTTACCATCTACATACAATCCCTTATTGTTCCACTTTATCTTCAGGTATTCTTTATCTTTTACCAATCCATCTTCAGCCATTTCATTTACGAGCGCATCCAGTTCTTTCTGCTTTTCCTGTCTTTCATTTGTCTCTGCCAGCTTTACTTCTTCTTTTCTGTAAGAGCCCTCTTCTCTTACCAAGTTATCAAGGCTCAGTTTATTGGCATACATAGAAAATTTCGCGTGCGTATTACCTTGTTTTTTCAGCAAAAATGCTTCCATCTTTCGCGCATACTCCAATCTGTATTTCTCGGGTATTTCTTTGCCATTTATTTTCAATATACCGTTATCGTACTCATAGCTGAAAGGCTTACGGTCTTGTAGCAGCCCGTCCTTCACAGCATCTGCCAATATGTATTTATGATTGCCTTCGTCATACATCTTCCTGCTTATTGCAGTAAGTCCTGTTGTGTCTGTTTTGCTACCTGCGAAAGAAAGGATAGGCAGTACCACTGCCAGCATCAGGCTTTTTAGTTTAGGATTAATCAGTGTCATAGTATAAGCGTTTGCTTAAAATTAGGTATTAATTGTAATAGATACGTCTATACAAAACGTTAATAATACGTCCGTTGGTGTAACGTTTTCGTTTGGTGAAATTGCCGTGAGTATCAAACACATACTCGTACGTATCGGTTGACATCAGCGTATCGTTCTGATAGTTCAGCGACTTGATACACAAATTGTATAGCCCGTATTCATGTATGCTGTGGCTAATATGCTGATTGAAGCTTGTTTTCCATTCTTCGGCTACACGCCCTTGTTCATCGTACTTGCGGATGGTAGTGGCAATCACTTTTTGCGGACCTATATAGTAGCGCATAGTATCTGTGCGTCTGCCTGCATCTTTTACAATGTAGAAGGTAGGCTGTGTATAGTTGTGCAGTTGCGGGCTGCCAGATGGCTTGCGGATGTAGCTAAACCTTACAGCCTGTTTGGCACCGGGCATCCTGTTCTCCATATAGTTAATCTCACCTTCATCATTCAGCACATACAGCTTGTCTTTGAAATGGGTTTCGTAATGATATTGCGTTGCCTGTATGGTATCGGTAGCCAGGTAGTGATACGTCACACTGTCTTGCAGTTTGTATTCTTCTTCGGTCTCCTCATTGCCGGGTGGCCATACCAGCTTGCTAGCCACAGATACCGAGTCTGCCGTGCCGCGTATCTTAAAGAGCATTTCATCATCGAACAACTGTGCATACAGGCTGTTGGTAAACAAGAGCAGGACTATGGCAAGGAGTGGCTTCAATACTTTGCGGTTTAGAAGAAAAAGATAAACAAAACATATTGCACAGTTTCTGGCAATTGGTTAATTTAACATTTACTAAAAACTTAGAAACCTTATGAAGTACATTACCCTTTTCATTTTATGCCTCTCCTCTTACACATCTTTTTCCAAAGACGGAGACCTTTCTTTACACAACACATTTGCCAAACAGACAATTTCAAAAGAAACAGCACCTGCTTTTACACCACTACCACCAGACAGATACAGACGCAGCAGCGGACCGGGTGCATTGGGCATTACTGCACAGATACTGGGCGGCATTGGCGGTGGCCTGATAGGATGGCCTGTTGGCACTTATATTGGCGGCGGAGACCCTGAGTGGACACTTGCTGCAATAGGTGGTGGCCTTGTTGCCATAGCAGTACCCTTAGCTTTGATAGATGACCACAGAAACAAGGGCGGTGGCTACAGAGCACACAATGCAGGCCCTAAGGGACAATACGATATTTGCCTGGTGAGCAATAAGAACGGCATAGGCATTGCACTGAAGCTGTAACAACTAATACATATTATTATACAGAAGCCCTGCAAACGCGGGGCTTTATTTTTTTTGCTTGGATTGATTATTTTATTGTATTTTTGCATTAATAAATTATCACTATCAACCTAAAACTACCTACACCATGAAACAGAAAGATAACCACTGGTTTGCCCACGACAAGAATGCCATGAACGACCCTAAACTGATGTCGCTGAAAGCCGTATATGGCATGAAGGGCTACGGCATATGGTGGACACTGATGGAAGTGCTGCGTGGCAGCGAAGGCTATCGCTACAACCTGACCGAAGAATTTGCCTACACCCACCTTTCCCGCCTACTGGAAGAGATGACACCCGATGAGGTACGCAAGTTTATAGATGATTGCATCAACCGCTTCAAACTACTGAAACTGAAAAATGGCTGCATCTACCACGAAGAAATGACTGAACAACTACGTGCACTTGACAGAAAAAGAAAGGAATTGAAAGCTAACGGTAAAAAGGGTGGATTAGCACGTACTGCGAAGACATTGAATAACAATGAATTATCAAGCGGGGCTATAGCAGGGCTTGAGTGTGGCTTAAGCAAGGAGAGGACAACAGAGGATAGAACAGAATATAACAGTATAGCACATAACAGCACAGCAGAGGATGGTGGGGTTGCTACTGTTGTTGGTGGTAATACGGCTATAAGCCTTATACCTGATAATACTAAACACATTACACCCAACGATACGCACTATACCCTGGAACAACTGCTGGAACGTAGTATGGCTGATGATAACTTCAACCTGCTAACTACTGAATTAAAAAAGATAACTCCCGAACAACTACGCAACTGGCTCACGGCATTCAACAAATGGCTGCGCTACACAGCCGAAACCGAAAAGACAGATACCGACTACCGCAAGCACTTCCGCAACTGGCTAAAGCACCATAACCTGCAAACAGAAAATCCGCTTACCTACAACCCTGCTGCCGATGCACAGCAGCCCAAAGGCAAGTATGCACTACCCGCCGCACCTGCCAACATCAGCGCAAAAGAAGCCATGCGCAGACACAAAGAAGAAATGGAACGCAGCCGTATTATTGACGAACAGCTTGCCATAGCACGCGGCAAAATAAAACCGGAGGACTTGCAAAAGAAAACAGGATAGTAGCACACTACAGCTTGAATGTAAAGCGCGGAATGACGATGGCATTACGTGTCAGCCCGTCGGGGCGATTTTCTCTGGCATATACGGGTGCAGCAATCGTGAAATCGAATACCCATTTCTCTGTGCTGTAATAGTAGCCGAGGTTTACATTGACTGTAAAACCCGCACTGTTTTGCAATTCAATCTTATCGCCGTTGGCAAGGATACTCTTATCATTTGCCAGATGATACAACACTAAAGGTCCACCGTGTATGCCGCTATGTTTCCAGTCTTTCTTTGCCTCTACACGCAGCAGTGCATCACCCGCACGTTGCAGATAGCGCGATGAAAAATAGACCGTCTCTATACTATCTCTGTCGGCGGTGGTATGATACCCGTTTCTGTTGTACTGCAACACAGGCTGCTGTATGCCTGCAGCCATGGTGATGTATTTGCCAATGTTGGTACTAAGCCCCAGTATCACGTCAGTGGTACCAAGGCTTGTCTGGTATGCCATAGGCAGTGGCTTTGCATTGATGGCATCGTCTCCGTTACCAAGGCCAAAGCGCATACCGATTGTGTAGTATAGTTGTTTGTCTGTCTTCTTTGTACTGACGCGATGTGTGTAGGTTGCTATCAAATCGCCCACACCAAGATTAGTACCCAGATTGCCCGTCACAATCTGAAAAGGCAATTTTACTTCCAGATAGCTTCGTTGATCTATGAATGTTTTTATCTCCAGCTGCGGGCTTATGACCCACGATAATTTTTCGCCACTGGCTACTGCGGCAGAAAAGCCTATTGTATTATGAAGCGTATCTGTTTTTTGTTTGCCGTGCTGCATGGCACCCACACTACAAAAACCTGCATCGGCACAGCCCTGCGCCATAGCATTACCACCCATCATTACAAAAGCAAACAGTATCGGTAAGTGTTTCATATTCCTGCATTTAATCTTTGTAAATTAATGATATAGCTACGAATACACAGCTTAGTTGTAAAATCATCACACAAAATGACAATGCTGTGATGTGAGACAGGTATTCAGAGATTGACTATCTTACAGGTCTGCAATGAAACCACTCGTTGATAAAAAATACAAACTTGAAAAATACCCGGGAAAGGGCGGGTGGACTTATGCGGTACTACCCGATACCATTAGCGAAAACGTGAAGAAACCTTTCGGGTGGAGGAAAGTTTGTGGCAGCATAGATGACTATGTCATCAAACAATACACACTTATGCCCATGGGCGATGGTAGACTATTCCTGCCCATAAAGGCAGAGATACGCAAAGCCATTAAAAAAGAAGCGGGCGATACTGTACACATCATCCTATACCCCGATGACAGCGCTATAGAAATACCGGGAGAACTGCAACTATGCCTGGAGGACGAACCACAGGCACTCCGCTTCTTCAACAAGCTGACGGATAGCGAAAAGAAATACTACATACAGTGGATATACAGCGCCAAAAAGCAGGAAACAAAAATAGACCGCATGGCTAAGACCATAGAACGCCTTGCCCGTGGATTGAAAATGCATGATAAAGAACTGTAAAACCGTATTTTAGTATTGCACAAACACATGCTATGGCAGCTATTACCAATACTACGTGGTTCTATTTTATATATCCGCTATTGCTGATAGGCTCTATATGGCTGGGGGCTGTTATTGCCAAGAGGCGATACCACAAAAAGAATATTGCATGGAAACCTGCGGGGCTGGAGACATCTGTAGTAGGCATCTTTGGTTTGATACTTTCTTTCACGCTCAATTCATCGAACACAGAATACCGCAACCGTACTGCCAACCTCAATGCGGAATCGGACGTGGTAGCACAGATGCGCAGAGAGAGCCTGTTTATGGATACTGCTGTGCGCAATGAGGTGAAAAACTATTTGATAGCCTTCACCGGTGTACATGCCGAAATAAACGATAATCATTGGACACACCAGCAGATGCTGGATACCATAGCGAATATCAACGGCCAGTTTGTAGATTATCTGTTGCAGCTACACAAAGACAGCACTGTCCATCAGGCAAACGTTACCACACTGCTGCGCTATCACAACAGCCTGTGTACCCATTTTTACAAAAATGCTTTTTCATATACAGAGCGCACACCCGGCACCATCATGTTCCTGCTGATAGTAGGCTCACTGTTGATAGGACTGTTAGTGGGATTCATGAATACATTTACACAAGGCTATAAATCGTACATACTACCCATACTCTATACCTTCCTCACCAGCCTTGCCATACTTGCCATCTGCGATATGGACAATCCCAAAACGGGCATCATAAAACCAGACACACGCAATATCCAATACATGCACCAACGCCTGCTGACAAGTGAGCGATAGTGTAGCACCCACTACCCTACCGCTCTATTCTTCATCAATTGGTATACCAGATATACGGTACTGATGGCTATAAACAATAGATTGAATAGCAAGAGGTTCATGTAATTGTTTATTATATCAGGAAAATGCCTGTCGGTATCAAGACGTATATACAGCAGTATTGCACCTACAAAATAGGTAGCACCATTTGCCATGGCAAATGGCTTATAATACCTGTAGCCCGCTGCTATCAGCAACATACACAGCAGTGCGGTTATATGCAATAAGATATTCCCATCCATATACAAAGGGCTTAGTACAGCTTATATAATGCAACAATCGTGCCTTTAAATAATGGCAACTACTTACAAGTTTACACCAACTAACTAAAATAAAAAAGCCCGACTATTGGTCGGGCTTATCTTTTGGATTGTAGTTTAATGCTTGCAATAGTTTTTTATTAAAATCACTAGGGGAAGTAATTTGTCTTTTTTGGGACTCTCTTATAGCTAATACTTCTCTCGCAGATTTCACCTGTTTCATGTCGCTCAATTGCTTTTCAAAATCATTATACCCACCTAAATCCTGTTTTTCTTGAAAGAGATTATTTTCATTTGCCCTAACTACCTCGCCTTTTTCAGTCCTAATCATATCTCCAACGAGATTAGCTAAATTCAATGCATTTACTTCACCTTTAATCTGTAAAAAATCCCACACTGCATTACGCACCGCCTCATAACTATCAAGAAATAGTATTTTTTCACTTTTAGATTTCTTCAACAACTTTGATGTAAGAGCAATCTTATTATCAATACAATATTGTCTAATCCTGTCATTGATGGTTTGTGCGTCTATATCAAGTATTTTATTTCTCCACGTATGAAACTCCGCAAATGGGTTTTTAGAGCTACTCCTAGATGCATATACCTCTTTATGGGCATCTTCTATTAATTCCTGATGAGCAACATATTTAAACACTTCTTTTAGCCTTACTAAGAATAGTATTTGCTCATGGTTAAGTAATTCAAACGAGTTTTTTTGTTCCTCAATTTTTCTTAGCCTTTGAATTTCTTCTACTAAGTGTAATTCAAATTCAGGACTTAGCCATCCTGCAAATCTTATAGCTATATCTTTATGTGCATATGTACCTGCACGTTCTCCTACACGGGTAAATATACCTTTTGCTTTGGTTAAGTCTATCCAACTTTGTGCTGATAAACCATTACGTTCCCTTGCCAGTTTTATTGCCCGACTCAATTGAGTCTCGTCATAATCAGGGTTATGCTTTTTTTCCCATACGTTAAGGAATTCAAGTGTTTGCTTAGTTTTAAGCCAAGCACTAATAGATTTGCTATATCTATTCCATGCTTTAAATATATCCGTAAGGCTTACATAATCATCCCTATCATCAGAGAACAAACTAATGTTAGAACCCTGATAGGTTATTATGGCGTTTTTTTCTTGACTCATTTGGTTAAGTTATTATAAGTTAAACGATTTGTGCAGTTAGAAAGTAAAAGATTGAAGCGGGTACATTCTGAATTGTCACGGGTATTATAACGGAATACAAACTCATCTACATATTTCTGCAAATGCTTTTTGCTTGTAAAGTGATAGATACCGATTATGCCACGTTTCAGTAAAGACCAGAAGTTTTCGATTGTATTAGTGTGTACACGACCGTTTACATATTCGCCTTGATTATGCTTAATGAAAGCGTGGTCGTATATCCTTTGCAGGCTATTATAACCCATCCACTCATCTGTATAGATAGTAGCTGATTGTTTTACTACGTTTATTATTTCAGGTGTTAAAGTTTCAGCCTGTGTATTTGCTATCGCTTTGGCTACTAACTTACCGTTGCGCTCAACCATACCCAGTACAGGCGTTTTATCTTTCACGCTGCGACCTTGTGAGTTCTCAACTTTCTTAGATGCGTGACGGTTCTTATTCTTACCACCTATAAAACTTTCGTCCGCTTCAACTTCATTATCTAAATCGTGGTTATTCTCTATGCCAAAGCAATTACGGATACGTTGTGCCATAAACCAAGCGGTTTTTTGCGTTACGTTCAAATCCTTTGCAAGCTGTAAAGATGAAATGCCTTTTTTGTGTCCTGTAATCAGGTAGATAGCAACAAACCATGTTTGTAATTCTATCTTAGTATTATCAAACAATGTAGCAGTGCGAACATTGAAATATTTACCAGTGTTTTTGCACTTGTATTTGTTACCTGCACATTTATATACTTTAGATGTTTCGTCAAATGGAGATAGTACATTACCATTCCAACGCAATTGTTCAAGATGGTTAATGCACGTTTGTTCGTCAGGGAAAGCCTTTACTAATTCTATTACCGATTTGAAGTTTGTATTAATCATTCTATCTCTGTTTGCTTACACAAAGATAGTAGATTGTTACACTAATTCCAAATTATTTAGTGTAAATTTGTATATAGTTGCCTAAATAATTATCCAACAGCTGTACATACAACAATAACAATTGAGTACACATGCTAAAAATCTGACAATTGCGAATAAAAAAATACGCTACATTTGACTTCAGGTTTTGAAAAAGGTATTCGGCATATTGATACTGGTTTGTTATGCGTTCTGCGCATTCAATATCAGTTTGTCTTTCCACCACTGCGGCGGAGAGCTTGCCTATGTATCTGTAAATAATGATGACGACCACGAGGTGAAATGCTGCGACAGCAAGAAACCTATGCCACCCGATTGCTGCAAAAGCAAGAAAGTAACCTTCTCTAAAACAGACGATAAAGCACAGGCATACTACACACTCGATTTGCAGAAGATGCAAACAGATGTAGCCCTGCCGGTATATCATACATACTATGTAGCAGATGTACAACCTGCTACAGGTACCAAAGCAAAGCAATTGCTGCGGCCACCACCCGAACGAACGGGCATCCCGCTTTATCAACTCCATTCCGTATATCGTATCTGATACCGTATTAGTATTACACAACCTTGTATACAGGGTTGCGCATCCTTATAGCTGTCACTCTTTGCAGCATTACTAATACTAAATACAACACAACAGCATGAATTTGTTTATGCGCGTCATTGTCGCTACGCTGGTCAGCGTATTTGCACTCTCGTCTTGCGGCGAAGAGAAATTTAGCAAATACCAATGCCCCATGAAATGCGAACAGGAAAAAACATACGATAAGCCCGGCACATGCCCCGTTTGCGGTATGAAGCTGAAAGGCATTAAATAATCATTTGCATAACACTCACATAAAAAAACAACTACGATGAAAAAATTACTTATCGCAGCATCGCTGATGCTGGCAACAAGCGCATCATTTGCACAAACTACAGCTACAGACTGGACAGCCACAGACTGCAGCAGCACCAGCAAAAATCTGTTTACCGCACTCAATAGCGGCAAGATAGTGGTAATGGTATGGGTAATGCCATGCGGCTCTTGCATCAACGGTGCAAAAGCTGCGTATAATGCCATGCAGAGCTTTGCAACAAGCCATCCCGGCAAAGTAGTGTACTACCTGGCAGATGATTTGGGTGATGAATCTTGCACAGACCTGAATACATGGATTACCAGCAACAGCATCGGCACCCTCAGCAACATGACGGTGTTCAGCAACTCGGGCAATGTGATTAAAGAAAGCGACTTTGGTGGCTCTGGCATGCCACACGTAGTGGTAATGGGTGGTACCGACCACAAAATATACTACAACAAAAAGAACAGTGCTACCAACGATTTGTCGGGCATTACAGCAGCTGTAAACAGCGCACTGAAGGCTACAGCCGTTAGCAATATTGCCAACAACATCAGCTTCAGCGCATCTCCCAACCCTGCTACCAATACCATCAGCATCAACTATGCAAAGGCTATAAAAAGCATCAGCATTACTGCGCTGAACGGACAGGTAGTAAAAGAAATGGATTGGGGTACCGGTACAGTAAACCCTGTTATCAATACATCAGACCTTAGTGCAGGTATCTACACCATCCGCCTTACAGATGCAGAGGGCAAAACAGGTTTTACAAAATTCATCAAAGAATAATTGAAGCATGAAGAAGTTTACAATCATAACAATTGCCGTACTTACCACCGGTATCTATGCCTGTAATAAAGATCCGGAAACTACGCCTGCTCCCGATGTATATAATCCTACGGCAATGACCGTAACAGTGCCTGCATGGGTAAAAAACTATGTGGGAGAGATGAAACACCCGTCAGATAATCCGCTGACGGTAGAGGGTGTGTACCTGGGCAGAAAGCTCTTTTATGAAAAGATGCTGAGCAACGATATGACCATGAGCTGTGCTACCTGCCACAAGCAGGAGAATGGCTTTGACGACCCGCGCCCCTTCAGCCAGGGTACCAATGGTGTATTCGGCGACAGGAATGCGATGGCCATCATCAACCTGGGGTGGAGCAGCACTTTCTTTTGGGACGGACGCAGGCAAACGCTTGAAGGACAGGCGCACGACCCTGTAACCAACCCGATAGAGATGGCCAACAAATGGCCCGATGTGGTAAAACGTTTGCAAAACAGTACGGTGTATCCTGATCTTTTCTTTAAAGCATTTGGTACCCGTACCATAGATAGCAATCTGGCAACCAAAGCCATTGCACAGTTTGAGCGTACGCTGGTATCTTACAATTCCAAGTTCGACAAGTATGTTTATGACAATGATACCACCGTCTTCAACCAACAGGAAAAGAATGGCTATGCCATCTTTAAAGGAAAAGGTTTGTGCAAAAACTGCCACCTGATGAATACCCAACTGGCAGACGAAGTGCTGCGCAACAACGGGCTGGATGCCAACCCGAAAGACGATGGATATATGAAGCACACAGGCAAGGCAGAAGACAGGGGTAAGTTTAAAGTACCTACCCTACGCAATATTGCACAGACGTCGCCGTATATGCACGATAGCCGCTTTAAAACACTGGAAGAAGTAATAGACTTCTACAACAGCAAAGTGCAGCAAAGCAGCCCGAATATAGACGAGCACATGCCCGATTTCGGTACGGGGCTAAACCTTACCACACAAGAAAAAGCAGACCTGATAGCTTTCCTTAAAACGCTGACAGACAATGATTTTCTGACAAATCCTGCCTTCAGCGAACCTAAATAATTGCCTTTTACCTGCACTACAACAAGCCCTGCTAATCTGATTAGCGGGGCTTCGCTTTTTTAACATTGTTGTAATCTAAACATAGTTGTTTGCATAATATATTCTTCGTAAATTCATAGTAAAACCGAAAAACTATGAGAGGTGCAGCAGGCGATATGGGCTGGGTAGTAGGCATACTGGTAGGTATTGCCGTCCTTATTATCGCAACAGAAAGAACCATTAAGTGGTACAAAACACGCAAACAACGCAAACTGCGCGAAGCAGATATGCACGACTACGGCATATAGTGGCTGTTGTTTGTACAACAATCATTCTCTCCACATTTATAAACGGGTAGCATACTGCATGCATACCCTGTAGCTATTCTACACGCAAATACTGTTTGCAGAAATTGATGTTGGTCAATGGCAAATTGTAAATGTGTATGTAGTTTTACATAGCAATCAACGAATTGCATTTTCATCTTTCCCCTGTACAGAAACGTACAAACAACACAAACACATTTAGCTTAAAAGCTTCAGACAGCCCCACCTGCACCGTGAACAGCAAGATGTGCTGCGGCACACACTGCACATGGCAGTCTTTTTATATAAACGAACAAACGCCTTCTACACTAACAGGCAATGCATATAGCACGTATGAACAGGTGCTGCGTGTGTTGCCTTTTTCTTTTACAAATACCGATTAATTGACTTTAGTCAAAAAAAAATACTACTAATACAATTAGATTTGTAACCTGTTGTTAATCAATGCAACAGTATTGCAGCTTCAATCTCCCCCAGTGCCTGCTGCAATGTACCGGCTTTGCTGACTGATATGTTGGTGCTGAACTAAAAAACAGCATTAATAAAGAAAGTGTGCTTATACACTTACAAAAGTTGGCATGTTATGACAAAAACGATTCCCAAAACAAATGCACACAATACTGCCAAGCATTTGCAGTACATCATCGTCTGTATGTATTTAATACATGGCAGGCAAGCCCTTTCCAAACAATACAAACATTATTGAGCCATTAAGCATGTTCAGTCCGGAATTTACAATCAGCAAAGGCAATACCAACTTCAACGCGGTGTACGAGGCTATACTGCGCATAGGCAAGCCTATGACAGTACCCAAGGGCAAAGCCATCATCAGGCATGGCAGCTATTCCAATTTTTTCTTTTACATCCGTAGTGGCGTATTCAGAAGCTATACGGTGGTGAATGGTAAGGAATACGGTATAGGTTTCACCTTTCAGGACGATATTGATTGCTGCCCGCAGGGATTGTTCAGCGGCATACCCAACAACTATACCATAGAGGCTGTAAGAGACAGCGAAGTACTGGTGTGCGACTATAAAGAATTTAAAATACTTGGCAACGAAAAGCATGAACAGATGCTGAACGATTTGCTGACACACTACCTGGGCATTGTAGAAAACAGGCTGATAGAGGCCATATCGCTAACCGCGGAAGAACGCTACCTACGGCTGATGGAAACGCACCCCGAAAAACTGAATCTGATACCACTATCGCACGTGGCATCATACCTGGGTATTTCACAGGAGCGGCTCAGCAGAATCAGACGGAAATTGACTTAAGTCAAATTCCTGAACATCGATAGAAGGTAGTTTTGCTAACAACATTTTTTAAAAACAAATAAACGAGAGGGTTATGAAAATGAACGCGAAAAACATGGTGGCAATTGCAGGTGCAGCCATATTAATGACAGGCTTTGCAGCATGCAAAAAAGACAGCAACAACAATACTACTACACCAACGCCAACGCCTACACCAGCTGCTTACCCAAAGACGGTAACTATTGAGTATAAACTTACGTCAGAATCGGGTGTAGATAGCGTAAGTACTATCGGCTATACCAACGAAACAGGTGGTAACAGCAGTGCGATGAATGTGAAACTACCATTCAGCAAAAAACTGACACGCACAGTAAAAAGATATGACAACCTTGCTTATGCATTCAATGCATACGGTGCAGGCACACTGCGCATGACGATACTAGTAGATGGTACGGCGGTAAAAGACCAGAAACACAGCGGTACCGACGTTATATCGGGCAGCATGGCTTACATTTTTGAGTAGTTGAATAGCAATCGGGGTGATTCAGACAAATGCTATTTGTCCTTAGCAACAAACCCTATCATCTTCATCACAAGAACGGATGCTTGCCGGTACATGTGTTAGCTCTCTCTCACTTAGTGTACTTTTCCCTGAGGCAGGCACCGTTTTGTGCTTTTATTACCCCCTGAAACAAGCCTCAAAAAAATAAATTACAAAATTTAAAAATATCTTTGTACATTTGTTGCTTATTTTAAAAGTTAAATACAATGCAAGAAGGTACAGTTAAATTCTTCAATGAAACTAAAGGTTTCGGTTTCATCACACCTTCAGCAGGTGGTCAAGACATTTTTGTTCACGTTTCCGGTCTTATCGACGAGATTCGTGAGAACAATCGTGTGTCTTACGAAGTACAAAATGGTCAGAAAGGTTTAAATGCAGTTAACGTTCGCGTTATCTAATTTCATATCGACATTATCATTTAAAGCCCTGCGTCTGCGGGGCTTTTTTATGCTCAGGATTACTAACTATTATCGTGCAAATTGCCTCGCACCATTGCAGTACCCAATAATATCAGCCATATAATAAGCGCGGCAGTCAATGTCCTGAAGCCGGAAAGGCTTGTGAAAATAAACCCTGCCATAAAGCTTACCACAATCAAAAAACTGAGCAGCAGCCCTGCATAGGCTACCCAAACGGCTTTTAACTTTTGCTGCAGTATAGCTACAGACCACATAGCAATCGCCACACATAGCGAGCCTATCATTACATAATCGAATGCTTTGTTCAGCGTCAGGCAATATTTGATTACTACATACACCATACGCTCCTGTTCGGCATCCGGCGCAGGAAACTTGGAAGCAAACAATGGCAGTGCAATACCGTTAATGGCACCTGCAACAATAGCAGCACCAAGCCCTGTTGCTGTAAATACAAAAGCCGCATCGGCGCGCAAAAGTTTCCTAACCTGTACAAAGCCTGCTAACAGTATCTGTAGTGCAATGATTGCCAGATAGTGTGTAGCCATAAATAATGATGCCATTTTACTCAGGTATCGGGCATCGCCACCGGTGGGGTGCAGGCCCATTGTCACTACACACATAAGGCTGCCACATATCAGCAACCAACCACCTTTTCGGGTATTCTCATTCATATTGCAATTGTTTTTTGCAATACTACTTTGGTGCATTTACCTCATCACTTGACACAAATCAATTAATGAGCGGGTGAACAAACTATTTTATCCTGCTGCGTATACGGCTGATGGTTTCAGGGGTGATGCGCAGATACGAGGCTATATACTTCAGTGGGAATGCCTGAATTATCTGCGGGTTGTTATTCAGCAAATCAAGATATCTTTCCTCTGCAGATAGCAGGCTTTGGGAATGGTGTGTAAGCTGTACTTTATTCAACATCATACCCAATTTCAAAAAGACCTGCGATGTTGCAATAAGCTTATGTACGCCTTCCACATGCAGTGCTGCAAGTTCGCAATCTTCAAAAGCCACAATATTGTTTCTGGAAGACTGCCTGGATGTAAAACTGAAATGGTCTGTAATCCATGCACCGGGTGTGTACAGTCCGATGGTTACATCATTATCTATATCATCGGTTTCGTGTATGTAGTAGTGGCGCGCACTGCCTTTATGCAGGTAATACATAATGAGGCTTGTTTCCCCTTTCTTCAACAAGAACTCGCCTGCAGGCAAGTGTACCTGTTGCATGATGCCCGCAATCATATCCAGTTCTGCACTGCTGAAACCACATATCGCTTGTATAGATGCGAGTGCAGCCTTATACATTTCCATATTACTAATCTTCGGGTGTCAAAATAAAGCTAAATGCAGAAACAATTATCGGCGGTCTGGCATTGTTGATGTTTTCAGCCAAATATAGAACCGATACTTACCCAAATCCCCGATAATTATTACTTTAGCGGCACAAATCCACCTTTCTGATGAAATTATTAGAAAATAAGGTAGCCCTCGTTACAGGCGCAAGCCGAGGCATTGGCGAGGCTATCGCTGTCAAGTTTGCAGAGCATGGGGCGCATGTTGCGTTTACCTACCTCAGCAGCGACGAGAAAGCACAGGCACTAGAGGCAAAACTGAAAGGCTATGGTGTAAACGCCAAAGCCTACAAAAGCAACGCGGCAGACTATGCAGCGTCTGAGCAACTGGCAAATGATGTAATCAAAGACTTTGGCGGTATAGATATATGTGTAAACAACGCAGGTATATCTAAAGACAATCTGCTACTGCGCCTTACCCCGGAGCAGTGGGACGATGTAATACAAGCCAACCTGAAGTCTGTATACAACCTGACGCGCCAGGTGATAAAGCCCATGATGAAGGCACGCGCAGGCAGCATCATCAATATGAGCAGTGTGGTAGGTGTTGAGGGCAATGGCGGGCAGAGCAGCTACGCGGCATCAAAAGCGGGCATCATAGGCTTTACAAAGAGTATAGCACAGGAACTTGGCAGCCGCAACATACGTTGCAATGCCATAGCACCGGGCTTTATAGAAACAGATATGACACACTACCTGAAAGACGGTGGTGCGGAAAAATGGTTTGAGAAAATACCACTGGCACGCTTTGGCAAGCCTGAAGAAATAGCAAACGTGGCACTGTTCCTGGCATCAGATATGAGCAGCTACGTTAGCGGACAGGTTATCAATGCCTGTGGCGCTATGTGTACCTAAGATTTTTTTAGTATAAAGTAGATAGTAGTAAGTAGAAAGTAATGATGATGGAACAATCGAAGAAATAGTTGGATTATTTTATATATCATATTTATTTTCTACTTACTATCAATACCCCCCCCCACCTGTCAGGCTATATACTTTATACTTACTACCTTATACTATGTACTAAATTCACCTAACTTTGCCTCTTTAAAGATTTTTTAATGCAGAAAACAACAGCTGCGATTACAGCCATAGGCGGGTATGTGCCCGACTATATATTGACGAACAAAGAACTGGAGACGATAGTAGATACTACCGACGAGTGGATAACCACACGCACAGGCATTAAAGAACGCCATATACTGAAGGGCGAAGGACTGGGCAGCAGCGATATAGCTGTAGAAGCGGTAAAAGAACTGCTGAAAAAACGCCCGGACATAACTGCAGAAGATATAGACCTGCTGATATGCGCTACTACCACGCCGGATTTTCAGTTTCCTGCAACAGCCAATGTTATTTGCGATAAAGCAGGCCTGAAGAATGCCTTTGGGTACGATATAAATGCCGCATGCAGCGGCTTTTTGTTTGCACTGAACACAGGTGCACAATTCATTGCCAACGGTACGTACAAAAAAGTAATAGTAGTAGGTGTAGACAAAATGAGCTCTATACTAAACTATGAAGACCGAGCTACCTGCATCATATTTGGTGATGGCGGTGGTGCCGTATTGCTGGAGCCAAATACAGAAGGCCTCGGTGTGGTAGATGCCGTACTGCGCAGCGATGGCGCAGGCCGTGCGCACCTGCACCAAAAAGCAGGCGGCTCTGTAAAACCTGCTACTGTAGAAACGGTGATGAACAAAGAACACTTTGTGTATCAGGAAGGGCAGACGGTTTTCAAATTTGCAGTAAAGAACATGGCAGATGTTGCAGCACAAATAATGGAGCGCAACAACCTGGTGGCAGACGATATACAGTGGCTGGTACCGCATCAAGCCAACCTGCGCATTATTGCAGCAACGTATGAGCGTATGGGCCTGCCGATAGAAAAAGTAATGATAAACATAGAGCGCTATGGCAATACTACCAACGGTACACTGCCACTGTGCCTGTGGGACTACGAGAAGCAACTGAAAAAAGGCGACAACATAGTACTGGCTGCATTTGGTGGTGGCTTTACATGGGGTGCTACCTACATCAAATGGGCATACGATGGTGCGGCTTATAGCTTGAAGTAGAAAGTAGTTAGTAGAAAGTACTTAAAATAATTAAGAGCCTGCCATTGTGCAGGCTTTTTTTATTGTTGATGATACTCATCATGCTGCATACCATCTACCCAACCATACCCGTTTATACATCAGTCATAACAAGTAGGTAACTTTCATATTTATGTCATATTCAGCACGTTGTGCTGAGGCATACAATTTGAGTTTTAATTTTACGTTATACTACTACACCTATGCAAAAGCCACCTCTCCTACTTCGCATTGCCAATATCTACTTCCTGTTGCTAGGTATTGTAGTTGCTATACCTACGCTTATAGGCAGGCATTTTTCGTTAATAGAAACAACACTGTTGCTGCTATGTGCATTGCCTATACTGGTGCGCAAAGCATGGATGCGGGTGATATGTGGTGTATTGGGCGCTGTGGCAGGTGTACTGGTATTCTTTGCTATGGTAAGCGATTATATAGACTATATCAGCGGAAAGATGATGAGCAATCCGTGGGCATTTTTTGGTGTAGGTTTTCTCTTAGCTTTTTCGCTGATGTTTTTTGGTAGCACACTCATCTACTATGGCTTTAGGGAAGACAATGTACTTGAAACCACATAAGCACTAACTTTAGTACATGCTGCGCCCGATAGACAATTATTTTCTGACGCTTGAAGAACCCATAAAAAGCACCATGCTTTTTCTCAGAGATTTCATTCCGTCTCTGGATGCCAACATTACTGAAGAATGGAAATATAAGCTCCCATTCTTTTGCTATAAAGGCAAGATGTTTTGCTACCTGTGGGTACACAAAAAATACAAGCAACCCTATATAGGCATAGTAGCCGGAGACAAACTAAACCACCCCGACCTGCTATTGGAAAAACGTGCGAAGATGAAGATACTGCTGGTAAACCCCGAACAGGATATTGATACAGAAAAGATAGCTGCTATATTGAAAGAAGCACTACGATACTACCAAACACAATAATGGCTGTAATGAAAACACTACAGCCATCAATGTATATCAATTAAGGTATAAGGCAAACTGTGCTTGAAGTTGAAGTTGAACTAGATTTCAAAGCGCAAGAAACCTGTGCAGCATCTTTGCTAGCACCGCTAATTTTTGTTACTGTTTGTGTACCGTTTGAATCTGTACAAGTACAATCGTACTTTTTCTTACAAGAAGTCCCGAAAACAAGCAAACCTGCGAAAGCAGTAAGGGTAAAAATTTTCTTCATACAATGTTTTTTAAAGAAGTAAATAGAATTGTATTAAAGATATAGGTTTTCAATAAGTTATACAACAAAACTACAATTTATTCATCCTACTCTACCCTGTATTTATCTGCCAATTTCTTTGGTGCAACAGTGCAGTAAGCAACAGTCAGCACATCCTGCAGCATCTCTTTACGCACAGTTTTCAGGTTCACATGCGTCCACCCTTGTTTGCCCCATGCATTGGGTACAGGGTATATTACTGTAGCATCGAAGGTGCAGAAAACATTCTGGTCCAGCGGAGATAGCTTTACCGTTATGCGCTTTTCAGACTCATTCATAGTGGCAAAGATTTTCTTCTTCACTTTGAATGCCGTGTTTTCAAAATGCGGTTCTTCTGTTACCTCCTCAAATGCTGTTGCCAGCTTGCGGGCAGTTGCTGCTGTTATCATTGTATCTTATAGAAATGTACCGTGTCTGAGTAGAACTTCGGGTTGTTGATGTTTTTGATGATATGTGCTTTCAGTAGTTGTTGTGTTTTGATGCGCTGCATTGTTTCATCGCCTACCACTGCAGCTGTAAATTTTGTAAAGTCGTTGTTCGATTCCAGTATTTTCAGAAAACCGTATTGTAGCGGCCCGCTGCCAAAGTACGGCACATTGATAAAGCGTATACCATTCACATCAGAAAAGTGCAGATTCGATTCGTAGGTTGGATTGATACCACCCCTGTTCCAAAAACGTATATGGTACTGGTTGGGATAATCCTTGTGTGCCGTATATAGCTCGTAAAAATTATTGGTATTGGTATCCTCTTCAAACTTCCACCTACCTATGATGCGGTCGTCCTTCACACCATCTTTGGGGTTTGTAATAGGATAGTTGGCAACGTTTTTACAACTGATTGCCAGCATGCACACAAGCAGCATCAATAGTACGTTCTTCATAAATACTAATTTATGAAATATAACTGACCTATGGATACAGTAAGCATGCTTTGTGTTTTAACAATAGTTTACACGTTGTATAAAAATATATTATTCGCTAAACAGTTATAGCTTGCAATAGAGATACAGATGCGCAGCGTACTACTATTCTTACTGATAATAGCTCATAACAATAATGCAAATGCCCAACCTGTAAAATTGCAAGCAATAGTTGGTACAGGCACTTCATTCAATTCCAAACAGCGTACTGATAACTATTATGTACAGGCAATAAAGTACAAACCCGCAATGTTTTACAAAGCTGGCTTGGCATTACAAGTGCCTCTTTCTCCTCGCTTTGAGTTTGAAACAGGGATTGGTTATGAAAAACGGGCTGTACGTTCTACACAAGCCTATAGTATGAGCAATACTGATTCCGTTATCAATAACGCTAAAGTAAATTATCATTATTTAGTATTACCACTGCAACTATCTGCATGCTTATACAAATCAAATCAAAGCCAATTTTGGATACATGCAGGCTTTAATTATGGTTTCCTGATACAGGCAAAAATCTGCGGGGCATCTGAGTATTTTTATAAGGGAAAATCTATCAATCAACCGCAAGACAACTGCTACAATCCTTCGATTGTTTTATTGAGAGACCAAAGTAGATTTAGCACACCACAACCTTACGGACAATTGTATGCTTTTGACGTGGCAACGTCATTGGGGATATCATATACCATAACACCCCACATAACAATACGTGCACACTATAATTACAGCCTGTATAGTACAGAGGCAAACAGCGAGGGCGCTACGCATCAGCACAACACAGGTTTGTCTTTCCTATACAGGCTAATATAACTACCCCTCTGCCTTATCTACATTAGCAAGCTGACCGCATGCAGCATCTATGTCTTTACCACGGCTGCGGCGTAGGCGGGCATTTACACGTTTGCTTTCCAGGTAGGCCATAAAGCTGTCTGTCGTATCCTCATCGGGCTTGCTGAAGTCTGCTTTCTCTATCGGGTTGTATTCAATGATATTTACCAGATCTACCGGCACACGGCGATATAGTTTCACCAATTCATCGGCATCTGCCTGGCTGTCGTTAAACTTGTTGAAGAGAATGTACTCAAACGTTATTTCGTTCTTCGTCTTTTGGTAGAAGTAGTTGAGCGAATCTACCAGTTCATCCAGATTGCTGGTTTCGTTGATAGGCATAATCTCATCACGCTTTCTGTCATTTGCTGCGTGCAGCGACAGTGCCAGTTTAAAGCGCACCTCGTCATCGCCAAGCTTGCGTATCATCTTGCTGATGCCCGCGGTTGATACCGTAATGCGGCGCGGGCTCATACCCAGTCCATCGGGTGCTGGGGCCGTTATTTTATTAATAGCTTTCAATACATTGCTATAGTTCAGCAATGGTTCACCCATACCCATAAATACGATATTGGTAATACCCTTGCCGTAGTGCTCCAACGCTTGCTGATTGGCAAGTGTCACCTCGTCTACTATCTCGTCAAAGTCCATATTGCGCTTGCGCGGCAGGAAGCCCGTAGCACAGAACTTGCAGGCAAGCGAGCAGCCCACCTGGCTTGATACACATACGGTCAGCCTTTTTTCGGTAGGTATCAGTACGCTTTCTACAAAATGGCCATCGTGTAGTTGCAGGCGGTTTTTGATAGTACCATCGCTGCTAAACTGGCTATGGTGAATTTTTACCTTCGGAATATGAAAATCGGCATTCAGCTTTTCGCGCAGGCTTTTAGGCAGGTTGGTCATTTCGTCAATGCTACCCGCGTGTTTCTGCCATATCCACTCATATACCTGCCTGGCCCTGAATTTAGGTTCGCCCCACTCAACGAGCAGGGTTTCAAGGTCTTGCAGGCTGCTGTTCCGTATATTTTTCATGTTGCAAAGGTACGTTACACATTATAAATGAAATTTATAATCATTACCAGCAGATTAAACTTTAATAAAAATGACATACGGGAAGAATAGTTAAACAAAACTTTTCATTAGCTTTCGGCAAAATCAAAAACGCATTATGAAAAAAGTTCTGAAATTCTTAGGGATACTCATCCTCATTCTGGTGGTGGGTTATCTGGTGCTTTGCGTAGCGTCACCGGCTGAAGGCAAAGTAGAGGCAAGTGCAATAATAGACGCACCTAAATCTGTAGTATGGAAACAAGTATCAGATTTCAACAACTGGGGCAACTGGAGCCCGTGGAAAGAAATGGATACGACCATTGTTGCAGAAGCAAGCGGCCCTGCAGGTCAGGAGGGCGCAAAATACCACTACAAAGGCAAAAGCAGTGGTGAGGGTGTTTGTACCAATATGGGTGTAAACGGTATGGAAATGAAATACCATATGGATTTCATCACTCCTTTCCCTGGTACTGCTGATGGTATCTATAAAGTAAGCGAAGAAGGAGGCAAAACAAAAGTAAGTATGACGTATAGCCAACCGACATCTTTTATGATGCGTGGTATGTGGGCACTGATGGGCAAAAGCATGTTGACGAAAATGTTCGGTCGTGGATTTGAATTGCTGAAAGTATATAGCGAAGCACACAGAGACGATACGGCTGTTGTCACACCGTTCAGGATAGAAGATGCACAGTTTGATGCACACATATATGCGGGTGTTCGCAAAATGATTAAATGGGCAGACATGATGAAATTCTACAGCGATACTTATGCTGCTATGGGCCAGGCTTTGGGTAGCCGCATCGTAGGTCCTGCATCAGACATTGTATATCAGTGGGACGAGGCTAACCAACAGGCAGATATGCATGTTGGCTTTCCTGTTGCAGACAATGCACCGGTAGCGGGTGGCACTATTGTAGAAGTACCTGCTTCTGCAGCATACAAAATCGTGTATACAGGTGGATATTCCGGCAGTGCAGCAGCACACATGGCACTGGGTGCACACATGGCTGCCAATGGCAAAACAATGGGACTGGTGATTGAAGAATACATCAAAGGACCGGGCGAAACTACAGACAGCAACCAGTACGTTACCAACATATACTATCTGCACAACTAAAAATATATTGAGGTATTTTATAGAAGCCTGCACAAACTGTGCAGGCTTTTTTATGCTACACAAAAAAAGCCATTACTGGAAAGTAACAGCTTTGCCTGCTGCCCCCTTAGCAGCAAGCAGGTATTGCAAATAGTTCTTATTAAGCTATGCTGGCAGCTTCGTCCTCGCTAACAACAGTGGGTACCAGATGGTTGTCAAAGAATGAAACTTTACCGGTGCTTACATTGTACATAGCACCTACTATACCCACTTTGCCTTCTTCTACCAGTTGCTTGATGATGCTGCTCTGCTCCATTATTTTATTAATAGAGTTTTCTACATTCAGTTTTGCCACGGCATCTACAAATGCACCGTTGCTGCTTGTTCTGTTTTCGGTAATGGTATTCTCGTTGCGTACCGATGATTGTATTTTATCTAGCACGGTTGTGATGTTGCCCATCTGCACATTATCGCATGCGCCTTTTATAGCACCGCAACCCGTGTGGCCCAATACTACTATCAGGCGGCTGCCTACTACTGCGGTTGCATATTCCAGGCTGCCAAGTATGCCTTCGCTCACTACATTGCCTGCAATACGTATGCTGAAGATATCGCCCAATCCGAGGTCGAATATCAGCTCTGCCGATGTGCGGGAATCCATACAGCTTAAGACAGCTGCAAAAGGCCACTGGCTGTCTTTGGTATCATTCACCTGTTCCAGCAAATCACGATTCACTTTCAGATTGTTGATAAAGCGGAAATTGCCTTTCTTCAATATCTGCACAGCCTGTGCAGGGCTTATGTCTTGGGGTATCGGTTGTGTATTATGTACTGTTGCCATTGTAATTCGTTTTTGAAATTTTTAGTTGATTAATTCTTCTGTTTAATCTGTTCCAGTCAGTTGTTTTATTAGTTTTTTATAACCACCTGCACTGCGTTTAGGTACTTCATTCTCATCTGCCAGCTCAGATACCACATCCCATTCAGATACGGCTGAAGGCACTTTGTAGGAGTTTTTAAAACCTATCAACGATAGTTTGATGTTTTTGTCCTGTGCTTTGGTATCGTTAAAGTCTTTTATCAAATCCAACACATCAAAGTCTATATACTCTGTCTGGCTGGCATCTATTATTACATTGGTATTTGCAGGCAGGTGTTCCAGTGTTTCTTTAATGCTTGCTTTGTTCAGGAAAGAGACCTCCTGCGCCAGTGTCAGTTTCACCAATTCGCCATTGCTGAAGCTGCTGCGTTGGTAGTAATACGGAATACGCATATTGTTGCGCAGTATGTAGAAGATGCTGATGACCATACCTATACCTACACCCTTCAGCAAATCGAGCGATACTACACAAATAGCCGTAGCCGCAAACGGAATAAACTGTTGCACACCGCCATGCTTCCACATATGTATGAATACCGAAGGTTTACACAAACGATAGCCTGTATATATCAATATAGCTGCCAGCGATGCTTTCGGTATCATGTTCAGCACCATAGGGATAGATGCCACACATATCAGCAACAATGCACCGTGTATAATGGCAGACATTATTACCACGCCTGTTTTCCATACAGCCGGATTTGCAAACCCACTGACATCGGGCATAGTAAAATTACTGATGAAGCCGCCCAGGCTATCAGCCACGGGCAGGCTTACCAGATGTGTGGCATCCAAATACAGGTTACCACCCTTAAAAACACCATTCAGCACTACACCCATTACAACTACAACCAGTCCGGCAGGTATCATCTTCAGCCTGCTGAATACTTTTGTTTGCCACAGTATCAGTATAACAATACCTACTATAGCTATGATGGCCGCACCCGGCTCTATGTGTTTCAGTGCGTCTTCAATAATATTTGCGTTAAACCCATCTTCCGCATCCACCATGCTATCATGGTTTTGCTTGGTATAGCCTACGGCATCAGGTATCTGTTTAATGATGATAGTAAGGCCTATACCCGCAAGCATACCTTCTATCACACTATTCGGAAAGTAATTGGCAATAGTACCTGCCTTCAGTACACCGAGTAAAAACTGCACAGCACCCGCCACTATCACACTGCACAGAAAAATATCGAAAGCACCCAGCTCGCCGATGGCTACCAGTACGATGGCAGTAAGGCCCGCTGCGGGACCCGTAACGCTCAACTGCGAACCGCTGAGCGCACCTATTACAATACCACCTATTATACCCGCAACAATACCTGAGAAAAGCGGAGCACCCGATGCCAATGCAATACCAAGGCACAAAGGCAGGGCTATCAGGAATACGATGAGACCTGATACAAAATCATTCTTAATGTGGGCAAACATGTTGCCACTGTTCTTATTTGTCATTATAAAATGGGGAGAATATTTCTGTAATAGCTGCAATACCATATAATGCACGCAATGGAGTATTTACCTATGCAGCATTATAACCAACCGATAAGTCGGATTAAGTAATTAACAATTGGGGGGAGGCGTAAAAATATCGGTAACGTGTGATATTGGTACCTGTTCGGCTAAATGTATGGCTACATTCACTGCCTCATCTGTATAATGCATATACACCTCTGATGTAGGTGCTATTGTATAAAACTCTTTGATGGGGTCTGAACCCAACTTTACAGCGTGGTCGTCAGGACAATCTTCCACTTCATGTGTTTCGTGGATTTCTTCGGTCATCATACCCTTGTACAATATCCTGCCCAGTTGCTTAACCGGAAGCACCTGAAAACTGAATATTATTAAAAAAAAGTATGCGAGAAACCTTTTCACCACTACAAATTAACACTAAAAACGTGGCAAGATGAGCATTATGGGAATAATAAAATGTTAAACAAGCGCAATTAATACATATTCAATATTATTTTTTATTACTTCAACCCTTTTTTCAGAGTACTTTTGCGCAGATTTTACACATGCTGAAACACCTCATAACTATATTATCTATATGTGCACTACCCCTTCTTGCGTCGGCTCAGGATAACTGGCCATCGCCCGAGGTAGAGCAGATGTATAATAATGCCCGTGCCCAAATGATGCAGGGCGATTTGAAGCAAGCCATTATTACCTACAAGCAGGCTATACAACTAGCACCTGAAAAAATGGTGCTGTATCGCGACCTGGCACATGCACAATACTTGTCTTCTGACATTGATGCTGCACAGGCTACGCTTGAACCTATATTGAAAAGCGGCGAAGCCGACGAGCAGGCTTACAGCATTGCCGCAGGTTGCCTGGCCTCTCAGAAAGAAACAAAGAAAGCAAAGACATTACTACAAGATGCCCTGAAACGTTATCAACATTCGGGCATGCTGTACAATCAGCTATCTAAAATACAGGAGCAGGAAGGTGACAATGAAGCTGCCCTTACTACCCTGCTGATGGGTATAGAACAAGAACCTGCCTACCACGTAAACTACTACGATGCTGCCAGATTGTATATGGGTACAACCAAACCAGTATGGGCTGTAATATATGCAGAGATATTCCTGAATATAGAACAACACACCCCCAGAGCTACAGAAACCAAAGACATGCTGCTGGGTGCATATATGCGCCTGTTTGCCAATATGGCCAATAAGGAACTGCCTAAGTATAAAGGCGCTGCGGCAACAAACAATATTCAGGGCTTTGAAGATGCAGTATATAATACTTACCTCAAGCTATCGCCGGTGGTAAGCGATGGCATCAATACCGAAAACCTGATAATGCTACGTACCCGCTTTATGATGGAATGGGTAAAGACCTATGCACAGCGCTACCCTTTCAGCATGTTTGGCAGGATGGATGGTATGCTGCGCGACGGCTATTTCGATATGTACAATCAGTGGGTATTTGGCAATATCGACAACCCACAGCAGTTTGATGCATGGACAAAGTTTCACCCCGAGGCGATGGAAAAGATAGAACAGTGGCTGAAAGAGCATCAGTATCGCCCTGTAGCGGCAGACTATTACAACACGAAAGCCGTTAAAGGCATTTTCATACAAGAAGATAACGAAGAAGAAGGCAAAAAGAAGAAAAAGAAATAAAGGCATAAGAGGTGAAGGATAAGCGGTTTATATCAAAACCTTAACGTTTGCCTTTATACATTTGAACACGATTTTTAGCATAAATATGAAGTATAATAAATATGGCGCTGTCTTAAAGTTCGGCTTTGCCGTTGCTGCACTGCTTGCGGGCAATGCTGCCAATGCGCAATTGCTGGATAAGATTGCTGCCGTAGTGGGTAAAAACCGCATCATCCTGCAGTCTGAAATAGATGTACAGGTAGCCAACACCAAACAAAGCGACCCTACTGCAGACGAAACCGCACTGAAATGCGACATCATGGAGCAGATGATACTGCAAAAGATGCTGGTAGAGCAGGCAGAGCGCGACAGCCTTGTAGTAAGTGAGGAAGAAGTGGAAAGTGCGCTGGATAACAGGGTGCGCTACTTCATAGGCATGTTTGGCAGCAAAGAAAAACTGGAAGAAGTATCGGGTAAAACCATCTTTCAACTGAAAGAGGACTACCGCGATATGACACGCGAAAATATGATGGCAGAGAAAGTGCAGGGACAGATATTGCAGGGTGTGAAGATTACCCCCGCAGAGGTTCGTGCTTTCTTTGAAACCATCCCTGCAGACAGCTTGCCTTTCTTCCCTGCAATGGTAGAGATGGGACAGATTGTCATCAACCCGCCAACCAACCCCGAACTGGATTTGTATGCTCGTACCAAACTGGAAGGCATCCGCAAAGAGATAGTTGTAGATAAAAAAGACTTTGAAATACTTGCAGGCATCTATAGCGACGACCCGGGCAGCCGCAACAACGGTGGCCGCAACAACGGTGGCCGCTACGACGGCATTAGCCGCAAAGGTGGTGGCTGGGCTGCAGAGTTTGTGGCAGCTACCTTCAAACTGCAAAATGGTGAGGTATCGCCGATTGTAAAAACTCAATTCGGTTACCACATTATACAAATGATAAAACGCCGTGGCGATGAAGCAGATGTAAGACACATCCTCATTAAACCGGAACATACATCTGCCGACTTTAAAGCTGCATTTGTAAAACTGGATTCTATCCGCAACGAACTGGTAACAGGCAAAATATCGTTTCAGGAAGCGGTAGGCAAATACTCTCAGGATGAAATGAGCAACCGTACAGGAGGTATGATACTCGACCAGCAAACCAACTCATCGCTGATGGAAGTTGAAAAGCTGGATGCATCTATAGCACTGATGGTAGATACCATGAAAGTGGGTAGCTACTCTCAACCACAGGTATTTGACAATGGCCGTGGCGACCGCTCTTGCCGCATAGTGTATATGAAAAACATCACCAAGCCGCACAAGGCAAATATGGTAGATGACTATGCACGCATACAAGAGATAGCACTGCAACAAAAGAAATCGAAAAAACTGCAAGACTGGGTAGCAGAAAAATCGCCTACCTACTACGTGAAGATAGAACCTGAGTACATGACTTGCGATAAGCTGAAAACTTATGTAAACAGCAACAAGAAATAAACGATAACTACATAAAAGAAAAAGGACGCTAACACAGCGTCCTTTTTTATTGCAATTATATTTTTTTATTAGCTCAGCAGGTAAGCAATATCTTCCTTCGTCAGTCGTTTCAGGAAGGCGTTATCGTCCGATACCAGTTCGGTTGCCAATGCACGTTTGCGTTCCTGCAGTATCAGCATTTTTTCTTCTATTGTGTCTTTACATATCAGGCGGTAGGCAAAGATGTTCTTTGTTTGCCCTATACGGTGCGTACGGTCTATGGCTTGTTGTTCTACCGCAGGGTTCCACCACGGGTCTACAATGTACACATAGTCTGCCGCAGTAAGGTTCAAACCTATACCACCCGCCTTCAGCGATATCAGGAATACTTTACAATCCGGATTGTTCTGGAACTCGCTGATAGCTTCTTCTCTAGCTGTTGCACTGGTGCTACCGTCAAAGTATACATACGGTATTCCTTTTGCTTCCAGCTCTTTGCGTATCAGCGCCAGCATACCCAGGAATTGTGAGAAGATAAGTGCTTTGTGCTTGCCTACGTTCTCATCTATTTCACGTGTCAGTTCATCCAGCTTCACACTATAGTTATGGTAGCGCTCTGCTTCGTTGAGTATAGCAGGTGAGTCGCATATCTGGCGCAGACGTGTAAGGCCTTGCAGTATGTGCATCGTACTACGTTCTACACCACGCTCTTCTATCATGCCCATTATCTGCTCGCGGTAGGTATTGCGATACGCATCGTAAATTTTACGTTGCTCTGTGCCCATTTCGCAATACAGAATCATCTCTGTTTTTTCAGGCAGGTCTTTTGCCACCTGTTCCTTTGTACGGCGCAGCAAGAAAGGATAGGTGAGCTTGCGCAGTTGCTGCTTCACTTCATCTTCCTGAAACTTATCTATCGGTGTTGCAAATTCATTCATGAAGAACTCTCTGCTACCCAGCATACCCGGGTTCAGGAAGTTCATCTGTGCAAACAAGTCGAACGTATTGTTCTGTACAGGCGTACCGCTTAATGCAAGTTTATGTTTTGCATTCAGCAACAGCGATGCCTTTGCTACCTGCGATTGCGGATTTTTTATGCTCTGACTTTCATCCAATACGATGTAATCAAACTCCATGTCTTTCAGGATTTTGATATCGCTGCGCATAGTACCGTATGTGGTAATGATGATGTCGTATGGTTCAAAAGCCTTAACAGATGCCATGCGCTTAGGCCCGTGGTGTATAAAGTGTGTGAGCGACGGTGTAAATTTCTTTATCTCGTTCTCCCAGTTATACATTAGTGTGGTAGGGCATACCACCATAAACTTCGCATCGGGCTTTTCCTTCTTGTTGTGCAGGAAGTAGGTAAGTGTCTGTACGGTTTTACCAAGACCCATATCATCTGCCAGTATACCACCCCAACCTGCTTCTTTCAGAAACAGCAACCACTGGAAGCCTGCCAACTGATACGGACGCAATGTAGCCCTCAAATCTTCGGGCGCACTAACGCTGCTGTAGTCGTTGTCTATAATATTGGTCAGCCTTTCTTTCTTGTCTTCCAACTCCTGTTGCAGTTGTTCTTCATCTACATCTGCCAGCAGTTCATCCAGCACACTGAAGTGGAATTTCTTCAGACGTACGGTATTACCCTTTGTATCGCCCATTTTTATGAGCAGGGCATATTTCTTCAGCCATTCTTCGGGCAGCAAACCTATGCTGCCATCGCCCAGGCGTACAAAGTTTTGTTTTTGAGCCAATGCACGCTTCACCTCTACCAACGATACCGATTGGTCACCAAACACTACTTCTACCGTAGCATCAAACCAATCTATACCACTGCTTACCTGTATGCGTGTATCTGGCTTGTAGGTGCTGATTCGCAGGTTTTTCAGATTGTCGAAGCCAAACAGCTCTACATTCCATTCCTTCATCACATCTGCAAAACGGAAGAACCAATTGTTTGCCAGTACCGATGTTGCAGGTATGTAGAAGAAGTGTTCTTTTACATTGTGCTGCATATCGCTGTGCAGTGTGCGCAGCATATTGGTATATTCCTGTTCTTCCACTTCGCTGCGGCGTACTACTTTCACCACACCGTTCAGTGGTTCTATCACATCGCCAAAGAAGCCCCATTTTATTTCTACACCGTTGTAGGCAAATGCAGGCTGCAATACCAGCATCTGTTCTTTTTCGGTTAGGTATAGCCTGTATTGTGGTTTCACCGTGTCTACATGCTCTACTATATCATCGCCAAAGTTTACGTGCATCAGTTGGCTCCACTGCATCAGTTTATCTGTCAGGAATGTTGGCCATTCTTTGGCAGACACTTTCATCACACCATCGGGCAAAAATTGTTCTACCAGTCTTGCCTGTTGCACAGTGGCTACAGCATGTATATTATAATCGTGCTTGATGAGGCCTGCATTCAGCACTTCCACATCTTTGAACGGCACATATTTATCTTCTATTATCCACGATAGTTCTACACGATAGCCACCTTTTTCCAATTTTACCGCACTCAATTGCGGCATTGCTTTGTAAGCAGAAAAGGCAACGGCATCCAGCGTTTTTGAACTGAGTGTTTTTGTATTGCTACGTATAAAACTCAGCGTATGATCTTTATAGCGCTCCAGCAGTTTCTGATACTTTGGCAACAGGTATTCCCATACCTGCTCTGTAACATCTTCTGTTGGTGTTTCTTTCAGTACGGTTGTGTAGTCATCCAGAAAATCGCCGAATGGCAAATTCTTTTTCAGATAACGTAATATCTCTTCCGGAGAAAACTTGCGCACCACAGGTATCAGCTCGCGCTCATCTTCACGAAATACCATTGGGTTTACATACTGCTGCAAATCCAGTTGTTGCAAACCGCTAATGTACTTCGTTGCGTCCTCATCCGTTTCGCCAGCTACCAGCATAATGTTTACAAACGGATACCACGTCACTTTAGCTTCCAACACTATACCCAGTCGTTTAGGGTCTTCTACCTGTACTTCTTTTACGGGCTCTACTTCTTTCTTTACTAACGTAGCACTACTTGCAGAAGATGCCGCATGATACGTAGGCTGTGTTGACACCTTCTTGATTGTAGTATCGAGTACACGCAGGAAGGGTTTGCCATTCTGGTAAATGAATTCAAACTTACCCGTCAGGTCATCCTTCAAACTATAACCATATAGTGCAAGCAGTTTGTTCTTCTGCTCATCCCAATCGCGTACCGTTTGGAAGTATTGTGAGCCTTGTTCATTCAGTATCTGAATGAACATAGCGGCTTTATGCACACACAACGGATACTTCTTCTCATTACATCCGCACGATGTATCGAAGTAGCGTTCGTCGTTTTGCTTCAGTACTACTTTGTAGGTATTATCACCGTCAGGCACTTCACCTTCCACACGGTCGGTCTTGTTGCCTGTGTATATTACTTTCTTATTGTTTGCCCAGATGGTTGCTTTGTCTATGATTTCTGTCGATGCAAATACACGCAGCATTTGCAAACTAACCTGGCGCATACGCACTACAGAGTGCTTCTGGTCGTAAGTGATATCTGCATTTTCGAAGAAACCACTTTGCAGAATATCGTTGAGTTGAAACAGTGCTGCTACTTCGTGCCTGCAGATATCACCCATGTTGTACGGGCATTGGCAACGCACAGCAAGATTTTTATTATCCAGGTATTTGTTGATGGTAACCGTGTAATAGTTCTGGTACACATCATTGCGCACGCGAAAGCGCACCTGCTCCAACAGATGATCTACGTCTAACATCTGCACACCGGCAGTGTAGAATATTTTTTTACCACGGCGGATAACTTCTTCTGTCCCATGGTTGTAAACGTGCTTTAGCAGTGCAGGTAATGACATTCTATTGTATCTCTGTGTTCAGCGATCTGCGTTTTTTCCAATCCGAAAAAGGCAATCTGCAAAAGTAACGGAAAAAGGCGCTCACTTGAGCGCCTTTTCTAATTAAATTCTCGTTAATGTAATATATTATACAAACAATGATGTGATTGCATATACGATACCTGCTATCACCGCACTGACAGGAATGGTAAGTACCCATGCCCACAGCAGGTTTACAGTAACACCCCAGCGCACTGCCGACAGGCGTTTGGTAGCACCCACACCAATGATAGAACCTGTGATGGTATGTGTAGTAGATACAGGAATACCCATTTGCTCAGTCATGAACAAGGTAAGCGCACCTGCTGTTTCCGCACTCACACCTTCCAGCGGTGTTACTTTGGTAATGCGTGAACCCATTGTTTTTACAATCTTCCAGCCACCACTCAGTGTACCTGCTGCTATAGCAGTGTAACATGCCAGTGGTACCCAACCCAGGTCTTTCAGTGCGGTACTTATATCAGGATACTTCTGTGTATTATATGCTACGAAAGCAGCAGAGATGATCCCCATTACTTTTTGTGCATCGTTACCACCATGGCCAAGGCTGAATGCTGCCGATGACAACAACTGCAGGCGTTTGAACATATTTGCCTTACGGCTTGCACTCGGGTCGCGCAATACATCTACATATATATAGCTGAGTACAAATATTGCAACTACAGCCATGATACCGTACATCAGTAGCGAGTTGTCGCCTTTCTCCAGCGTTTTCACCACTTCTTTATGTATGTCTATCTTATCAATGCCTTTTGTCAGTTGTGCGTGTTGTACGTCTGTCATAGCCAATACGGTAGCAATGCTGTCTGCAAGCTGCTCGTTTGGCACAGAGCCATACATTTTTGCAAGGCCTTTTACGCTTTCCACTACTTCATTCAGGCTATCGGCGAGTGGCTTAACAGCAGGGTTAACACCGGCTACAGCTTTTACACTGTCCAGACCGTAGATTTTCTTAACCTCGTCTTTAGCTTTATTGTAGCCTACAGATTCTGTAAGCCCCAATTTAGCAATGCTGTCAGCAATTACATCTGCACCCAGTGCATCGTAATACTTAGCCACTGCCATTACTTGCTTTGCTTCACCCTTTGCTTTTTCCAGTTTCTCCTTTGTCTTTTCATCTTCAGGGTGTTTCTTCAGCTCCTTCTCGTACTTATCTACTTTATAGAGCTTAGCAACATTTTCTTTGATTTTGCCTTGTTCAAAATTGTTGAATAGCATCCACGTAAATGCAGTAGCAAGAATCATGATACCTATACGCAGCCATACATTGCGCATGATGGTGACCAATGTAATGAACATGGATATCACCATACCGATAAGCGGCGCCAGGAAGATGAAGAGAACTGTTTTAGAGATTTTATCTATCTCGATGATAGAGCTGAATGCCACAAAGCCTTTGGTCATGTAAGCATGCATAATTGCTGCGCCTGCAAAACCACCTATGAGCGTGTGCGATGACGATGAAGGAATACCATACCACCACGTAAGCAGGTTCCATGCAATAGCCGCTATAAGGCCGGCAAATATTACAGGAAGGGTAATGAATTCAGGATACACTGTTTTACCAATTGTATTGGCAACGGCATGGTCCTGAAAAATAAAATAAGCCACGAAGTTGAACGCCGCAGCCCATACTACCGCCTGAAACGGCGATAGCACTTTTGTAGACACGATAGTGGCTATTGAGTTGGCCGCATCGTGAAAGCCATTGATGTAGTCGAACACCAGGGCCAGTATTATTATTACTACTAAGAAAGTAAACATACTGTCTGTTTTGTACCGATTGGAATTAAACGTATTTGATAATGATTGACTCAATCACGTTAGCTGCGTCTTCGCACTTATCAGTTACGATTTCCAGCATCTGGTACAGGTCTTTTTTCTTAATAATTTCTACAGGGTTGATGCCTGAAGAGAACAGTTGCATCATACCTTTATCCAGCGTATCGTCACCTTCGTTTTCAAGGCTGTTGATAACCACACAGGCTTCGGTTAGCGAGCGCAGGTCTTTCATATCGCGCAGGCCATATACAGCTTTGTTAAGTGCTGTGATAGATTTTGCAATAATACCTGCAAATTCTACCGTTACTTCATCAAGGTCATCTATGCCGTAGTTCATCACACGCTTCGATGCACCCCACAGGTAATCCGCAATGTCATCCAGCGATGTTGCCAGGTAGTGAATATCCTCACGGTCGAACGGGGTAATGAAGTTTCTGCCCAGTTCTATAAATATTTTATGTGTAACCTCGTCGTTCTTGTGCTCCCACTCTTCCAGGCTTTTCAGCAGTGTATTACGAGCCGTCACATCTTTTTCTGCTACTGCTTTGTTGAAAATATCGCTCATCTGTGTGAGGTTGCTGCTCACTTCTTCAAACAAGCCATAGAATACCCTGTCTTTAGGCAGGAAAATCTTCATTATCGAGGCAAAACTCATATCTGTATTATTGAATTGTCCGCAAATGTATTTTTGTTTCTCAAGGCTGTGGAATAGGTAACATACACTTAATAATTCCTTAACATTGAGTTTAATATTATTTAATTATTTAATGACTTTGAATTGATTTTTAGAAGTTAATCTGTGCCTGCAATCTCAGCAAAGAGCCTTGCTGCAGGTTGTTTTGCTTCGCGAAATCCTCAAAACGGCGAGATGAAACAGTGTACATAGCCACCAGTTCAAATTGCTTAACTGGCTGCCACTCAACACCTACTTCAAACTCATTCACCTTGTAGCTGCGTGCATCTTTTTCGTGTTTTTTACCACCTTCGTAGTACTGTATTCTTGTGAATGGGAAGAACAGGTGATTTTTAAATTTAATTTGATAGTTCAGCAATACATAACCACCTGTAAGGTCTTTAGCTTCAATGCTGTCTGTAGCAGTATTGAATTCCGGACCTTTACCAATATTATATTCTGCTTGCACACCAAAAGGTTTCGGGTATAATATCACACTTGCCGCCGCTCTTTTGTCAATATACGTAAGGTCTTTCCTGTATTTAACACCTGTAGAAAGCTGGTCTGAAGCCATTGTATAGAAGCCTGTGTAACCTTGCACACCTGCTTCCAGTATCTGTGTACCTATCTGGAAAGGGTATGATATACGCCCCACCACATGGCGGTCGTTATTTAGTTCGGGCTTATTGGCTGTTTGTCCGTTATACACACCAAAACCTACCACACCATAGTCGCCCGAACCTTTTAAACCGTCATTTACTAGTTTAGAGAACAGCTCTCTTGTTTTGGCAGGTGCGTAGTAGAACATCACACCCAAGTCGCGCTCATTGCTTAATGCACTGTTCAACGCATCGTTACGGTCAAGCGGCAGGCGGTTTTGGCTCGATTGCATATTTTCAAAGCCATAAGGCACTTTGCTCTGTCCTATACGGAAACGGAAACGGTTCTTTTTATCAACTCCTATATCGAAGTAAGCATCCCTCAACTGGCCAAAGTGCAAACCTGTAGTTGATGCAGAGCTGGCAAAGTCTGGCTGAACATAAAAATATACTTGTTTGCTTATCTGCCCGAAGAAGATAATACGTACACGCCTCAGGAAGAAGCCACCGTTATCGCCCCAGCTACGGTCGCACTGCTCACAGCTTAGCTTGTCATTTGTTTCCAGCAGGCGGTTGTATCTTGCCTGCACATAGCCCCTGATGCTTACAGATTCGTACCATTTCTTTTTGGGTGCCGCATCTGTTTTCATCTCCATTGCTTCGCCTTTTTGTGCAAAAACTGCTGTAGATGTTGTTAACGATAATACGATTGCAATACCTGCTTGTAAAAGTTTACGCATGTTGGTTTTAAATTTCTGGGGGCAAATGTATTTTGGTAACAATTCCGTAAGAAATTCATAATCAACACTTAATAATTTGGTAACATTGGAGTTAAAGTTGTTTTGTAAAGTTCCTTTTCTATTTAATAGGTTGCATTTAGCACGATTATTGCTTTATAACACAAAAATCCTGTATGCGTAAACTGATATTTCCAACCCTTTGTATAGCCTCAACCCTCTATCTGGCATCCTGCAATTGCGGCGGGTCTGACGAAATAATAACTACTACGGGTATAGATATGACTACACCTGCCAACTACAGCATTGCATCGTCTATGTCTGCCATAGAGGTGCAGGGAATAACCGTAACAGAGAAAGGAGACAGAAAGTGCCACTATAAAAATCTTGTTACATCTTATCGAAACCCTTTGCGAACCAGTACAGTAAAAATATACGCCGATAAGGAATTGAAACTACGCACTGTAACCATACCAGCAGGCGGAAACCTGCTGCAATACAAGCAGCTTGACATATCAGGTTACGATACTTCTTACAGCAACTTCAGCCACTGCAGCATATATTTTGGTAAATTAATAGATACCAATACGTTTAAAGGGCAGTACCGTTTTTATGTACAAGCATCTACTGATAACAATGGCATTTTTAGAGACTCAAGCGATATGGTGATACATTAGCATTAAAACACAAAAAACCTATATGCGAAATACATTCTTATCTATCACAGTACTCATTGTGCTAGTCTCATTACAATCCTGTGTAAAGTATAATTGTAAAAACCCAAGCAGCGAAATTATTTACTATGGCATTGATGCATCTGCATCAGATAGCTCATCAAGAGGTAGCAGTGGGTTTATAGTTATTGAACCATTAAGTAAATGGGAGTCTTTGAACAATAAAGAGAATTGTCAAACGGAAATCTTTTCAATAAAAAATCAAATAATAACAAAAACAGTAAAAGTATTTTGTAACAGAGAAATAAGACTGTCCAACATGACAATACCTGCAAATCAGGAATTACTCCGAGGGCAATACAAAGACTATATCAGAATCAACGGTTTGAACGATAAAATTGAAACTTTTGAGGGTTGTACTTTGGGATTTAAGGGAAACGCAAATGCCGATAACGGCGTTGTACCAGGCACCTATACTTTTTATGTAGAAGCTTCTTCAAAAAACGGCAACGTGTATCATGATACGGTGGCAACGTATATCTACAAGCCTGCTCCACTTTAGCTACAATAGATTACTAAAGCACTCTGCTATTGCAACCTCACCCGCGGGTCCAGCCAGCCATAGAGCATATCTGTCACAAGATTTACTATGATGAAGATAAAGGCGGTGAGCAGCACAGAACCCATCACCAAAGGGAAGTCGAACTTATCGAGCGCATCAACAGTTATCTTACCTACGCCTTTCCAGCCAAATATGTATTCTACAAAGAAAGAACCTGCCAGCAGCTCTGCCAGCCAGCCCGAAATGGCTGTGACAACAGGATTCAGCGCATTGGGCAATGCATGGCGAAACACTACTTTGGTGGTAGATAATCCCTTTGCATAAGCAGTACGGATATAGTCTTGTGACAAGACATCAAGCAATGCACTGCGGGTAAGCTGTGTAATGATAGCCAACGGGCGAATGCCCAATGCGACAGCGGGTAATATCAGATTTTTCAATGCCAGATGCCTGCCTGTGATGGCATCATACTCCCAGAGGCTGCCCGTCATATTGAGCCCTGTGTAACTGTGCAGAATATAGCCAAAGAAATAAGCTATCACCAAACCCGCAAAAAACGATGGCATAGATACACCTGCTACACTAGCAGCTATGGATGCGGTATCCATCCAGGTATCTTTTTTTAGTGCAGCCAATATGCCTAGCAATATACCACCTAAAGTGGCTATAGCCATAGCTGCCAATGCAAGTATGATTGTACCGGGGAGCGCTTCCGTTAGTACAGCATTCACTTCTCTTTTAGTATTGTAACTGCGGCCCAGATAAGGAGCTTTCAGCCCAAGTGCATGACTGCCTAACGGTAGTAATGTAGCATAGCTATACTTTGCTATATCTGTACTATCGCGCTTGTGATAGCCTATGGGCGAAATATCGTTGAGGTATAAAAAGTAGCGTGTGGCAAGTGGCTTGTCGAGGTTCATTTCACGCCTTGCATTTTCTACAGATGCGAGGTCGCTGCGCTGCCCCATGGTGAGCCTTGCAGGGTCTCCGGGCAGTACATTGAACAGAAAGAACACAACTGTAATAACACCTGCCAATACAAGCAGGCTATACCGTATACGCCGAGCCAGAAAGCGCAGCACTATTTACCAGATTTTGCAGCAGCCAGTGTAGCCGGATAGTCTTTGTAGCTCCATTTACCACGTATCACACCCTGATCAAGTAACATCAACCCCGGATTGGCGCGCAGCGCGGTTTTCGCTACCGTACCATCAAACATGTACAGTATACCTTTCTCTATATTATTTGCCTTGCGGAATGCCTCTGCTTTGTCTTTTGTAGTAGAGATGAGTATGTAAGTAGGCACATTGTTTTTCTCTGCATCTTCTATCAGGTTGTGCAGTTTATCCATATTCTCTGTGCTTGCTTTTTCTACGTCTTTTACAAACAGTAGCAGTGTATTGCCGGGTGCTGTCAGCACACTCTCCGTTACATCGTTGCCATCGTAATCAGAGATTACAAAGTCTTTGATTTTCGGTTCTGCATTACCTTTTTTAATCAGTTTCGATTCGCTGCTTACATACTTCCATGTAGTATCCTGCCAGGGGAAGTTTTGTGTATTGAACTCTTTCTTCACACCATCTTTTTCATACACCAGTACTGTCTCATATACATCAGGTATGGCACCTTCAGGTATCTTACGGTCTTTCTCAAGGTTCACACCTACTTTGTACGGAAGGCAATCGTAGTATGGCAGGTGACCCAGTGCATACCATTGCATACCGAAAGCAAATACCACCGTGAGTATCATCAGCGGCGTATTTATTTTGCCAGAGAATACAGGCTGTATTCTTTTGCGGTAGATGAACAGTATCAAACCCAATACCGTCAGCGCCACATCTTTCCAGAAGGTTTCTTCGTTGCTTATTTTTATACAATCACCAAAGCAACCACATTCTTTTATCTTACCGCTGAACAGCACATAGGCCGTTAGGAAAGTGAAGAAAACTATCAGCCCCAACAACAACACAGAAAATACTTTCTGCGCATAGCCCAGCAATACTGCCACACCTGCTATTATCTCAAACGCTATCATCATTACAGAAAGCGTCAGTGAGTATGGCATCATCCAATGCATTTTCCACACTTCAAAAAACTCATCCATCTTGTAGCTAAGGCCCAATGGGTCGTTCGCTTTTACAAGGCCAGAGAAAATGAACAGAACGCCTACTACTATTCTGATGAGCCACAGTATGTACTTCATATTTGTTGGTTTATGCGTTTAGTATTGACCGCTAATTTGCTAAATGGGTTTGTAATAAACTGTTAAAGCCTATGCTTTGCCTTCGTCTATTTTGATGAGGGCAAATATGGCATAGTTTACGATATCGTGAAAATTGGCATCTGCCCCTTCCGACACAATCGTCTGCCCATCGTTGGCAAGTATCTGTTTGATGCGCAATAGTTTTACCAGTATCAGGTCTACGAAAGACTGCTGAGAAAGCTCTCTCCATGCCTCACCATAGTCGTGGTTCTTTTGCTGCATCAGGTTTTCAATATCCTGCGCTTTGTCTTCGTACCATTGCTTAGCCTCTTGGTAGCTCAGGTCTATCGGTGCATCGGCAGGCATGGCATGCTGTATCAGGGCTATGATGCCATAGTTTACAATACCTACAAACTCGCTCTCTATGCTATCGCCTATTTTCTGCTGCCCTGTTTCCTGTATCTGGCGTATGCGCCATGCTTTAATGTATATCTGATCTACAATAGATATGCCGCGCAGGACCCGCCACGATGTACCGTAGTCTTTGGCTTTTTTCACGTACATATCCTTGCAGCGGCCTACAACGGCCCTGTATTGTGCTAAAGTATTTGTCATTATGTTGGCGCTTACGCTATCCTGCATTTTCTTTGTAGTGCTATGAGTTTCAAAAATACAGTTTTACCCGTAGAAACCACCCTGCAAAGTAGGGGCAGATTGCTGGACATATCTACACCTGTTGTAATGGGTATCCTCAATGCCACACCCGATAGCTTTTATAATCAGGGGCGCGACAGTGATGTAGACAGTATACTGCGCAATGCTGAGCGCATGCTTGGCGAGGGTGCAGCTATACTGGATGTGGGCGGTGCAAGCACCAAACCCGGCAGTACTATCATAACCCCTGACGAGGAACTGAAACGTGTAATACCCGCTATAGAAGCACTACACAGGCGTTTCCCTGATGCCTGGCTGTCTGTAGACACCTATCATAGCACGGTAGCAATAGCGGCTGTAAACGCAGGCGCATCTATCATAAACGACGTAAGCAGCGGCAGTATAGATGGCAGTATGATAGCTACTGTAGCCCAGCTACAAGTACCTTACATAGCCATGCACATGCTGGGGACACCTGCCACCATGCAGCAAAACCCGCAATACAGCAACGTAACGCTGGACATACTAAACTACCTGCGCCTGATGGTTGACCAATGCGAAGCCGCAGGCATCAAAGATATCATTATAGACCCGGGCTTTGGTTTTGGTAAAACACTGGAGCACAACTACGAACTACTACGCAATATGCACACCCTGCGCATACTTGGCAAGCCATTACTGGCAGGCATATCGCGCAAGGGCATGATATGGAAAGCACTCGGCACCACACCAGAAGAAGCGCTGAACGGCACTACTGCCCTGCACATGGTGGCCCTGCAACAAGGCGCTAATATATTACGTGCGCACGATGTGAAAGAAGCGATGGAAACGATCACTCTGATGGGTATGATGAAATGATTGCTATGATGTATTACCTGACTATGTTATTTTAATAAATGTATCTAATCTGTAAAGCCTTAAAACGTTCATGATAAACAATAATTACAAGTACTCTGACATCACTGAAAGAATTATAAAATGTGCATTTAACGTACATAATACTATTGGTGCAGGCTTTCAAGAAGTCATTTACCAAAGGGCATTAGCCATTGAACTGGAATATGAAAAACTAAACTATATCCGTGAACAGGAAATGCCTATCTACTACAGAGACATTCAAATTGGTGAGAGAAGGGTTGATTTTCTGATAGAAAACAATGTTTTGGTTGAGCTGAAAGCAGTATCAAGACTTGAAGATGTACACCTTGCACAAGCAATAAACTACCTTGAAGCCTTCAAACTTGAAGTGGGGTTACTTATTAATTTTGGTTCAGTGAGGGTTGAATTTAAACGTGTAATGAAAAATGATGAACAACTAAAGAAAGGCAATCAGATTGGATTTACGGACTACAAGAAGGATGGTTAATATTCCTCAAAACAAAAACCATTCAAATTCATAGCCATCATTAAATCATTTCATCATAGTGTCGGATGCCTTTTAAACTCTTTACTCCTGTCAAACAGATAGCGGAGTGTTTGTAGCCTGCGGCTGCGGTAGGTGCCCAGGCTCTCACCTATGCTTATCATCTTGGGGTTGAAGTCGCCAATCCATTGCATTTCGTAGTCTTCGTATTTGGCAGCAGCCTGTATAAAATTACCCCCACTCACTATCATATAGCCATCTATACCCATACCCTGAAACTCAGGTATCACCCCGAAAGCCAGTCCTACAAAACGGGTGCATTTACCAAATTGCTTCAGCCACAGAAATTTCAGTTTTTGCAACAAGCCAAACTTACCGTTCAGGTGTTTGAAATATTGGTTCAGGTCAGGCAGGTTCACCCAGAAAGCAATAGGCTCTCCTTTGTAGTACACAAACCACTGTATACTTTCATCTATCACGGGCTTCATGGTTTTAAACATCTTTATTACCGTCTTTTCCTCCAGTTCCTTACCACCACCATGTTGCGCCCATGCCTTGTTGTATATAACAGTAAAGTCTTTGGAAAATTTCTCCAACTGGTCTTTGCGGATATGCATGGCACTATAGTCAGGGTCTGAGGCATACTTATCATATGCTTCGTAAAACTTATCCTGCAGGCGGTTCTTTACTTTCAGCGCAAAACATATCTGCTCGTAATACACCTGAAAACCGTAGCTGCTGAATAACTTAGGGTAATATTCAGGATTGTAATTCATGCAATACAACGGCTCCTGAAAGCCTTCTACCAAAAGCCCCCACCATTTATCGCGCTCACCAAAATTAATCGGTCCATCCATCGCTTCCATACCACGCTCCTGCAACCATTGTTTACAATGGTCGAACATGAAATTGGCTGCTTGCTGACTATCGATGCATTCAAAAAAACCAATACCACCTGTTGGTTGTTCGTTCTTGTATTGTGTATTTACAAACGCAGCAATGCGACCTATTATGGTACCGCTGTCATCTTTCAGCAGCCATCTCGCACACTCCCCTTTTTTGAAAAACTTGTTTTTGGCAGGGTCAAAAACTTCTTCTATATCCTTATCCAACGGGCGCACCCAGTTGGGATTGTTTTGATTGATTGCGTTGGGTAATGCTAAAAATGCCTGTCTGTCTGCTTCAGATGCTACTAAATGCATTCTCATGGGCGTAAAATTAGCAATTAGATTTTTGCCATAAAACCATACACACTGTGCAATTGTTTATTCAACAATCAGTTAATTCAATTTATTTAACAAGACTATTACACACATAGCTCTTTTTGCGAATGTTATCTGCGCTCATTTTTCATTAGATTGCAAGGATATGCAAGTACTATTCTGGGCCATAGCAATCATCCTTTCGGCAGGTGCCGCATGGTGGGTATATCGTGCAGATAAAAAGCGCGCTACACCCTACCCTTGGCTTACAGCAACATTGCGTGGCATTGTTGTATTTCTTGCACTCTTATTATTACTTGCACCTGTCATCAGCATTACCAGCAACGAGACACAGAAACCCGTAGTAGTTTTTGTGCAGGACAATTCAAGCTCCATTGCTACAGCACTTGGCAAAGACAGCAGCACCTATCAGAAGAACACACAATCGCTGATAGACAAGCTTTCGGGCGACTATAAAGTAATAACATGGAACCTGAACGGTAATACCGCTGCAGGCAGCCTGTTTCGCTACACCACCCAAAGCACAGACATTTCTAAAGCGCTGGAAAACGTGCAGGAATACTACGGTGCGCAAAATCTGGGCGCAGTTGTGTTGGCTACCGATGGCAAATACAACCAAGGGAGCAATCCGCTGTTTCAGCAATTATCATTGCAAAGCCCGCTATACACAGTTGGCATTGGCGATAGCAGTATGCAGAAAGACCTGCGCATAGCACAGGTGTACAGTAACAAAACAGTATCGCTGAACTGCAATTTTGAAATACGTGCAGATATAATTGCAACACTTTGCAATGGATATAGTAACAGCATACAACTAACGGAAGATGGGCAAACAATTGCCACCACACCCATAGGCATCAATAACAATCAGTACGACCGCACTATTTCTTTCAGCATCAAAGCGTCGAAGGCAGGGCTGCATCATTATACCATCGTTGCACCAACAGCAGATGGCGAGCAAAACACGGCAAACAACCGAAGAGATGTATTTGTAGAAGTGGTAGATGAGCAAAAGAAAATACTGATAGCTGCTGCCGCACCGCATCCTGATATAAAAGCCATACAGGAAGCATTGGGCACTATGGAAAGCTATAAGGTAACGGTAGCCATGGCAAATGAAATACCATCGCTGCAAGACTATAAAGTAGTAATACTGCACCAACTGCCATCGCAATTCCTCAATAATAGCCGAGATATTGCTACCATGCGCAAACCTGTATGGTATATACTCGGCAGCCAGACAAACCCTGCGGCAGTAATGCAACTGCCATCGCCTGTGCAAATGAGCATCAACCCGCTTGCATCAAGAGATTTATACCCTGCATACAATGCATCATTCAATAGCTTCTCTGTGCCGCAAAACATGCAAGCAGTGATGGATAAGATGCCACCACTCAGCGTACCGCAAGGCAATATACAGGCAAAGCCAAATGCAGATGTGCTTTTCCGTCAGCGCGATGGTGAGCAGCAACCACTGTGGGTATTGCAACAGGGCAATCCTTCTGCTGCCATCACTACAGGTGAGGGCATCTGGCGTTGGAGAATGTACGAGTATAAAAACTTCAATACGCACAATACGATTGATGAGTGTATTCGCCAGACGGTTTCTTTCCTTGCGGCCAACAGCAACGAAAAGCCCTTCTACCTGCAGCTACCCAAATATGTGTGGAGCGACCAGGAAAACATTGGCATGAACGCCTACCTGCTGAATGCAACTAACCAACAAGTGAACACTGCCGATGTACAACTGGTGATAACAGACACCACTGGCAGGAAACAAAACTTCAATTTCGAGAAGAGCGGTAGCAGTTATAGACTCAACACAGGTATATGGGCAGCAGGCACTTATAACTATGCAGCGCGTGTAGTATACAACGGCACTACTTATACTGCCAATGGCAGCTTTGTGGTAGAGCATATGCCGCTTGAGCAAATGGAAAGTGGCGCAGACTACAACATGCTGTACACACTGGCAAAGAAATATAACGGCGGTTTTGTACCTGCTGCAAGCATCACATCACTTGCAGATAGCATTAAGAAGAATACCAATATCAAATCCGTAATACAAAGTAATATTCAGTCTGTACCATTGGTAGATTGGAAATGGTATTTTCTGCTGATACTCATATTTGCGGTGGCAGAATGGTTGCTACGCAAATACTGGTTGGCTCAATAATTGTTTTGGGGAAATAGTTTATCGTACTTCAGGCAGCATCAACTCAAACTTAGAGAAGCTTACACATTTGTCAGGATTTTTAGCGGCGTGCTTGTACACGATATTACGGATGTAATCGTTATCAGGCATTGGCTCCAGTTTCTCCTGCAGTTCTAAGATATTATCGGGCATAACACCATCGTGCAGGTAACCCATACCGTAGAAGGAGCCTTTGTTGATGAAGATGCAACTCTGCTCATCATCATTAATACCTTTATCTACCAGTGCAAATGTTGGCAATGTTTTGTGCAGCCATTTTACGGCATCATCTACCTTGCGGTTATACCTTTTCGTTTTCATAGTAGCGCCACATACACCCGTGCAGCTATCTGCAAACACACCATTCGTGCAGTCTGCATTCTTGGCAAGGTTACAAAGGCGCGCGCACAAGCCAAACGCTGCAATCATCTCGCGTATTCTGTTATGCCCTTCTATCAGTGTATTGAAAGTATGCACGGGTTTCAATACCTGTTTATTCTTTTCAATGGCTATGCGTTTGTAGCCCTTCTGATCTTCGTACACAAACAAACCAAACTTTGGCAGATAGCCTCGTTGGCTGCGATTATACATTGGCCACAGCCTGCGTATCTCCGTGCTTTCCAGTATATGCGCCATCAGGTCGGTAGCACATTCCTTATAGCTGATGCGGTGTATATCGCGCAGAAAATCTTGCTTCTGTTTACCGGTTTTATTATTGCTGAAGTGGCTCTTTACCCTACGCTTCAGGTTCTTTGCCTTACCAACATATATCACCTTGCCACTGATGTTGTAGAAATAGTAAACACCCGGCACAGGCGGCAGGCTATCTACCTGCTCTACAGGTACATGAGGCGGAAGGTATTGTTCGCGATTGCGACCTTTCAGCATGGTATTTATCACACCCTCTCCATCGTTTGCCACCAACATGGCAAACAAATCTGCTGTTGCCATAGCATCGCCACCTGCACGGTGATGATTGGCATGATTGATACCTAACTGTACACATAGTTTGCCAAGGCTATAGCTGCTTTTACCAGGCAATATCTTACGCGCCATGCGTACGGTACATAGCTTCTTTACACCCAACTCGTAGCCACTTGCTTCCAGATGGTGTTTTATAAAAGAGTAATCGAAGTTTACGTTGTGGGCAACAAATACTTTATCCTTCAGTAGTTCATGCACACGTGCTGCTACCTCGCTAAAGCGTGGTGCATTTTCTACCATGTTGTTGGTAATACCCGTAAGCCTTTGAATAAAATAAGGAATCTGTGCATTGGGATTAACAAGTGTTTCGTAAAAATCTACAACCTGCTTTCCATCATGCACCACAATGGCTATTTCCGTTATACCGTTTCCTGCGGCATGACTCCCCGTCGTTTCAATATCTACTATCGCATATAGCATTGCATGTTAAAGATAAGGCGAAAATGCCTTTCATTTATTACGCATCTTTTCCAGCAGTTTTATGCTTGGCCTTTCTGCCAGAAAATAAAGCCCATATGCCACCACCAATGAAAGCAATATACCTGTATACCACACAAAGAGATTATCTATCAGATAAAAGCCCAAGCCAAAATGATAGGTAACTATCTTGATGCAGAAAATAGTTGCGATATGGGTTACATACAATGTGTAGCTGTAATGCCCGATATCATTGAGCCAACCAACAACAAAATTGTGCCTCATAGCACCAAACAGCAGCCAGTAGGCAAATACTGCTGTCATTGCACCTGTTATCTTGTTAGTCTTTTCATGAAATACATAACCTTTTACCAATATCATCAACACAAAGAACACAAATGCAAAGACTATCCATGCCACCTTGCCTATCAGGAAAGATTTAGCCAGTATATCGCGATACATATAGAACAGTACACCTAACAAAAAGTAAACACCATAATCAGCAAACAATTGCAGAAACACATTACTATCATCAGGATCTCTGTATACAATGCCGTCATAGAGCAAAAATGCTGTGTATATGAGCACAGTGACAATACCCCATACTTTCATTTTCCTGATGATGAATGGTGCAGCGAGATAAAACAATACTTCCAGTGGCAACGACCAGTATTGGTGTGTCAGATAGTTTTCTTGATGAATGTAAACAGCAGACAACAATATATTTTTCAGCGAAATAAACCTGTGATAATATTCCTGTACAGGCGTATTGCCATCTACGCTGTTAAAGAATACATCGGGGCAGAAAAACCGTATCAACCAAAACACCACCAATGCCCACACCAAACCTATCAGATAGGTAGGATAAAGACGCACCAACCTGCGTTTATAAAACCCTGCAGTATCTACATTGGCAGCTAAACTATGCGCAATGGAGAAACCCGACAAGACGAAAAATAGTATCACAAACTCTGAACCCAAGGTTGCAAACTGCGTAGCCAGCATCAATATCCACTCCCATATCTGCCAGCTTTGCTTAGGATGCACATGTGTGGCATACAGCACATCGTCAGAGAAAAGCAAACCACGTGCATGGTTTGCAACCACACCAAGTGCGGCGAAACCTCTTAGCGCATTGATGATACGCCAATTTATTTTTAGTGATTGTTCGTTTAGCATATTACCGTCTTAAAAAGGGGAGAACGGCAGTACAAAATACTATATGTCAGCACATTATTCTGTAGACTTTTTGTAAATAGGCATACAAAGTTTTGCGTTTAACAATTATGTATCTTCATGTATTCACATCTGAAACATGCGTTATCAATCTACATTCGTTAAGCTGCTTGTATGTACACTGCTGATAGCGGGATGCAGGGAAGCCCCAAAGCCTAAAGCTAAATCTCCGTTGATTGTTGACAAGAAAGATCTGGAATGCAAACGCAGAAACTGGAACCGTGTGCCTAAAAAAGAAGGTTATGTAATGGATGTGGTAAGCAAGCGGGAGTATAAGCAGGCGAAATAATTACGTTTAAACAGCTCAATCATAATAATTATAATAGCTCTTGCCACAACCCTCACATTTTTGCTTTTGTTTATAGTCATATTGTTATACGTATCACAATGAGGGCATCTGGCTGTAACTGTATAACAGGTCTCGCATCTGTAAGTAAATTCGACTATATGCCTGATACCAAATTGCACTAATAATTTTGATATTCTGATTGACCTCAAAGGTGTAGATAGATATATGAAACTCGCTATTGGTGCATCTTGTTTAGTATTATAGTATGTAGCATCCTTTTCAGTGTTGCATCTTTTGCAAAACTTCTTTTCGATAACCATTATTAAATGTACCTAAAAACAACAAAGGGTAGCAAATTGCTACCCTTCATTATATCATTCATGCCTTTGCTCAATTAGCTTTGGCTTGCTTTCCATTTTTTAACTGCTTCCGTCAGGCGAGGCAGTACGTCCATTACATCGCCCAACACACCATAGTCTGCCGCTTTGAAGAAAGGAGCTTCAGGGTCTTTGTTGATAACAACAATTGTCTTAGAGCTGTTAACACCTGCCAAGTGCTGGATAGCACCGCTGATACCCGCAGCAATGTACAGGTTAGGGCGGATGGTACCACCTGTCTGGCCTACGTGCTCGTGGTGAGGACGCCAGTGAGAATCTGCCACCGGACGGCTACAAGCAGTTGCAGCACCCAGTTCTTTTGCCAGATCTTCCAGTATATGCCAGTTTTCAGGGCCTTTCATACCACGGCCACCGCTTACTACCAGTTCAGCTTCGCTCAGTGGTACAGCACCTGTTACTTTGCTTACTTCTTTTACTGTGATGCCAAAGTCTTTATCGTCAAAAGCAACATCCAGTTTTTCAACTGCTGTGCTGCCTTCACCTTTCTTCACTGCAAAAGTGTTAGGCATCAGGTTGATGATTTTAACATCAGTAGTGATATTCACAAAAGCGAATGCTTTACCTGAGAATACTGTTTTCTTAACGATGAAGCCATTGCTTGTATCAGGCTGCGATACAGCACCTGCTACCATACCCGCTTTCAGGCGTGCAGACAGGCGTGGAGCTACTGCCTTGCCCGTTACATCGTGCAGGCAAACGATAACTTTTGCACCTTCTTTTTCGGCAGCTGTTGTCAGTGCTTTTGTGTAGGCACGTGCATTCAGGTTATCGAGGCGTGCATCTGCTACGTGCAATACTTTGCTTGCGCCATACTGGCCCAGTTCCTGCATGGCAGCATCGTTTACATTACCCAGTGCTACAGCAGTAACAGTAGTGCCCATTTTCTGTGCCAGTTCGGAAGCGTATTGAACCGCTTCGAAGGTTTTCTTTTTGAAAGAACCCTGTGCGTTTTCTGCTAATACTAAAATCGACATACTTAATTATTTGAACCGGGATGAACCGGATATGATTAATGTTTACTTTCTACTTAATACTTACGACTATCTACTGAACAAATCAGATAACTTTTGCTTCGTTGTGCAACAATGCAACCAGTTCGTCCATATTGTTTTCGTCTATCATCTTAACGCCTGTTTTTGCCGGAGGCAAATCGTAAGATGCGATAGTAGTCAGCACATCGATAGCTGCAGGTGCAACTACTTTCAGTGGCTTGGTACGTGCAGCCATGATACCGCGCATATTTGGTATGCGAGCTTCAGCCATACCCTTCTGACAAGAAACTACCAGTGGCAATGGGCAAGTATCAGTTTCTTCACCACCTTCTATTTCGCGTTTCACTGTAGCTACACCACCTGCTACTTCCAATGCAGATGCAAAGCCTATGTAGTTCATATCCAGCAGTTCTGCCAGCATAGCACCCATCACACCATTGTTATAGTCGATAGATTCTTTACCACACAGTACCATGTCATAACCTTCGCTCTTAGCATATTCAGCTATTTGCGCGGCTACCACATAAGGGTCGTTGCTGTCTGTGTCTATACGGATAGCTTCGTCGCCACCCAGTGCCAATGCTTTGCGGATAACAGGTTCGGCATCTGCCTTACCAACAGTCACCAGATTTACAGCCGTAGCAATACCTGCTTCTTTCAGTTCCAATGCACGTACCAGTGCATACCATTCATCATACGGGTTGATGATGAGTGTTACACCTGCCGTGTTGAATTGCGTGTTGTTGTCGCTGAATGCGATTTTGGTAGTTGTGTCAGGCACCTGGCTTATACAAACTAATATCTTCATCAGATTTCGAGATTTGATATACTAATACAAACTACAAATATGTAGCCCGAATGGTTGGCAAAAGTACGGCAAAAATCATATCGGAACGAATGTAAAGCTTACAGATTTGGTAAAACTTAAAAAGAGAAAGGGGCTTGAATAAGCCCCTTTCATCAATACATTATTATAAATCTTATTTTATTTCTACTTTGTCGTTCAGGTCAGTATCAACCAGAACGCGACCACAGTGTTCGCACACGATGATTTTCTTGTGCTGGCGAATTTCGCTCTGGCGTTGCGGCGGGATAACGTTGAAGCAACCACCACAAGAATCACGATGGATAGGCACTACTGCCAGACCATTCCTATAGCTGCTACGGATACGCTCGTAAGCAGACAGCAGACGTACATCTACTTTTTCCCTTGCAGCAGCAGATTTTTCAGCCAATACAGCTTCTTCTTTCTCCGTTTCACCGATGATTTTTTCCAGTTCTTTCTTTTTGCCTTTCAGTACGTCTTCTACGTCCCTGATTTTATCTTCCGTACGTTGGCGGGCAACAGCGCGGTCTTTCAGTTCGAAGTTGGCATCTTTTATGTGCTTCTCGTTCAGCTTCACTTCCAGCTCCTGCAGCTCCATTTCTTTATTGATAGCTTCGAACTCACGATTGTTCTTTACGTTGTCCTGTTGCTTTTCGTACTTCTTTATCAGCGCTAGTGCTTCTTTCTTACCTTCAGTTTTCTGATCGATAAATTCGTTGATACTTGCTATTTCAGCATCAATGTTTTGTACGCGTTTCTGCAATCCTTCAATCTCATCTTCCAGGTCTTTCACTTCCATCGGCAGTTCACCTTTCAGCGTTTTGATTTCATCTATTTTAGAATCAATCTTTTGCAGGGTAAGAACGGCGATGAGTTTTTCTTCAACCGAAAAGTCTTTAACAGTAGCCATCAGCAATAATATTTTACCGGATTTGTATTAGTAATTGATACAAGGACGGCAAAATTAGGAAATTTTCTATTAATTATATCGGCAAATATTTCTACCGTGTATTGTTCGCTTTCATAATGCCCTATATCTGCTATTACAATCTTGCCCTCGGCATCAAAAAACTGGTGGTATTTAAAGTCGCCCGTTACAAAAACATCTGCTCCCGCGCCTATGGCGTCCTTTAGCAGGAAGCTACCCGAGCCCCCACATATTGCCACTTTCTTTATATTTGCACCTTTCAGCGCAGTATGGCGGACGCAACCAACCTGCATTTTTTCCTTCAAAAAGCCCAAAAACTCGCTTTCAGGTATCGGTTTTGGCAAAAAACCGATCATTCCTGCCCCTAATTGTTGGTTTTTGTTCTCCAACGCTACTACCTCATAAGCCACTTCTTCGTACGGATGCGCCTCAAAAAGGGCCTTCAGCACCCTGCCCTCATTGTGTTTTTCCAGCAGTACTTCCAGTTTCACCTCTTCGGCTACTTCTCTGGCGCCACCTGCTACCCCTATTACAGGGTTGGCATCTGCCGCCGCTCGGAAAGTTCCTTTGCCCGCTGTACCAAAGCTGCATTCGCTGTATTTACCTATGTGGCCCGCCCCAGCGGCAAAAAGGGCATCACGTACCTTATCAAGGTCGGCAACGGGCACATATGTATGCAGTTTGCGCAGTGTACCGCTCATTACAGAGAGTATTTCGGTATCCACCAGCCCCAGCTTCTCAGCTATTTTGGCATTTACCCCTGCCCGCACATTATCCAGGTTGGTATGCGCTGCATAGATATGTATATCGTTTTTGATTGCTTTATGTACAATGCGCTCTACATAGTTTCGACCTGTGATGCGCTTCAGCCCCGAAAATATTACGGGGTGGTGTGCCACTACCATATTGGTACCACGCTCGATAGCCTCATCGAGCACAGCCTCGGTCACGTCCAGCGTCAATAGCACGCCCGTAACGGCTGCATTGGCATCACCTACCTGCAATCCGCTGTTATCATACCCCTCCTGATATGCCACCGGAGCATACGCTTCTATGGCTGCCATGATGTCTTTTACAAAAATCATATACCGTAAATATAGCCTTTAGCACAAAACTACACATAAGGCTTATCTTTGCGCCATGCAATTACTCGACGGCAAAGCGGTATCCGCCCATATCAAATCGCAGATTAAACAAGAAACCGAAGAACTGAAGGCCAAAACAGGCAAAGTGCCACACCTGGCAGCCATACTGGTAGGCAACAATCCTGCCAGCGAAGCCTATGTAGGTTCTAAAGTGCGTACATGCGAGGAACTGGGCTTTGGCTCTACCCTGCTCCGTTTTGATGAAAGCATATCGGAAGCAGCCTTGCTCGAGGAAATTAAAAAACTGAATAGCGACGACCGCATAGATGGTATACTTGTACAGTTGCCATTGCCAAAGCACATCAGCGATGATGCGGTTATCAATACCATAGATGCGGGCAAAGATGTGGATGGCTTCCACCCTGTATCGCAAGGTAAGATGGTGCTGGGACAACCAAGCTACCTGCCTGCTACACCATATGGCATGCTGCTGATGCTGGAACATTATGGCATCAACACAGCAGGTATGCACTGCGTGGTGATAGGCCGTAGCAACATAGTTGGCACACCAATGAGTGTGCTGATGAGCCGCAACGCTAACCCCGGCAATGCAACAGTTACCATTTGCCATAGCAAGACAAAAAACCTGAAAGAAATTTGCCTGCAGGCAGATATTATTGTCGCTGCTATTGGTCGTCCGCGTTATGTAACTGCTGATATGGTAAAAGAAGGCGCAATTGTACTGGACGTTGGCATCAACCGTATAGATGATGCAACGAAGAAAAGTGGCTCTCGTCTGGTAGGCGATGTTGACTTTGACAATGTAGCACCAAAATGCAGCTATATAACACCTGTACCGGGCGGTGTAGGTTTAATGACCATTTGCGGGCTGATGAAAAACACACTGGAAGCAGCGAAACAACATATATAATACCGTGTCTGTTACTACCAATCAAATAACATCATATCCGGTGATGGAGCATTTCTACACGCTTCAGGGAGAGGGTATGTACAGCGGGCAGGCTGCCTATTTCATTCGCCTCGGTGGATGCGATGTAGGCTGTGTGTGGTGCGATGTAAAAGACAGCTGGGATGCCTCTAAACATCCTGTAATGACGGTTGAAGAAATTACTACTGTAGCATCTGCCAACCCCGGGCGTATTGCTGTGATAACAGGTGGCGAACCTGCTATGCACAATCTTACGGCTATCTGCCAATCGCTGCATGATGCAGGCTTTCGTGTACATATAGAAACATCGGGCGCGCATCCGCTTAGCGGCAAGATCGATTGGATAACACTGTCCCCGAAAAAATTCAAAGCGCCGCTTGAAGAAAACATGGAGCTGGCACATGAACTGAAGATAGTAGTGTACAACAAATCGGACTTTGCATGGGCAGAAGAACATGCTGCCAAAGTAGGCAAGCAATGTAAGCTTTATCTGCAACCCGAATGGAGCCGCATAGATACCATGACACCGCTCATCATCGACTATATAAAACAACATCCGCAATGGCAATTGTCTTTGCAAACGCATAAATACATCAACATACCATAATGACTTTATTCCAATCAATCATCCTTAGCATCGTAGAGGGCATCACAGAGTTTTTACCTATCTCTTCTACAGGACATATGATTCTTGCCAGCTACTTCATGGGCATTCAGGAAGATAGCTTTACCAAACTGTTTGAAGTGTGCATACAACTGGGTGCAATCCTGTCTGTTGTAGTGTTGTATTGGAAGAAGTTTTTCGATTTCAAAAAATGGCAGTTTTATGTAAAACTGATAGTTGCTGTAGTACCGGCACTTGTACTCGGTTTCCTGTTCAACGATGCTATTGAAGAATTGCTTGAAAGTCCGCTGACGGTTTCCGTATCGCTGATACTAGGTGGTGTAGTATTGTTGTTTATCGATAAGGCGTTTAATAATCCCACTATTACAACCGAAGAAAATATCACCCACAAAAATGGCTTTGTCATTGGCTTATGGCAGTGTATTTCTATGATACCGGGCGTCAGTCGCAGTGCGGCAACCATCATAGGTGGTATGCAGCAAAAACTGACACGCAGTGTTGCAGCAGAATTTTCTTTCTTCCTCGCAGTGCCTACCATGGCAGCAGCTACAGGCTATTCGCTGGTGTTAAAACACTGGACTGTAAACGGTACAGAAATGAAAGGCTACGAAATGCTGACACAAAACAGCGACAACCTGATGATATTTGGCGTAGGTGCACTGGTATCATTTATAGTAGCCATGATTGCCATTAAATCATTCATCAATTTCCTGCAGAAATATGGCTTCAGGTTGTTTGGCATCTACCGCATCATAGCGGGCATTATCGTACTGCTGTTGTTGGGATTGAACAAGTAATCAAACTACTCAGGCTTCCATGCATTGAAGAGCAGATTCAAGTAATGATTCTCTTCTTTGGTGATTACATTATCTGCCTTGGTTAGCTTTATGGCGAAACGCAACAGGCTGTTGCGCTCTTCTTCTGTAGAGTCGTCGTAGAAATCGTCTAATGCTTTCTGGAAATGAGCTTCCCACTCATCGTGGCGCAGATTGCTGATGATTTCCATCTGCTTATCAAGGTTCACCCTGAAGGGGAATTCCTCCACTATATACTCACGTATCACATTATCTTCATGTACGCTTATACGATAGTCTACTGCTGATAGTATCATCAGCAGATGGTAACCCGCAATGGTTTTGTTCATTCTGTTATTGGGCATACAATTCCTCAGCTTATAGTTAGCTCTGGGTTGCCAGCAGCAAATCCAGGTCTGTGTATTTAAAGTTAAAACGTTTGGCTATCGGCGCATTCGTCACACAACCTTTATACATATACACCCCATTGCGTATGCCGCCTTTTGCCTGTATCAGGCTTTCAAAGCCGCCCATATCTGCACACTGCATCATAATGGGCATCAATACATTGCTGATAGCACGCGATGCGGTACGTGATACTGCAGATGCCATATTGGGCACGCAGTAGTGTATCACATCATACTTCTTATATATCGGGTTTTCGTGCGTGGTAGCTTTCGATGTTTCGAAGCAGCCGCCACGGTCTATACTTACATCTACAATTACAGAGCCTGCTTTCATATTGCTCACCATCTCGTCTGTCACTACCACAGGTGTGATACCGTTCTTGGGCTTCAGCGCACCTACTACCACATCTGTATTAGCCAGTTCTTCAGCCAACGTTACAGGTTCTATTACGGATGTAGAACAACGCCTGCCGATATTATTCTGCAAACGCATCAGTCGGTAAATGGAATTATCGAATATCATTACAGATGCACCAAGACCTAATGCAGTACGTGCTGCAAACTCGCCCACAACACCCGCACCCAATATCAATACCTTGGCAGGTGGCACACCCGATATACCGCCAAGTAGTATACCCTTGCCGTTATGTACGTTGTTCAGGTATTTGGCTGCGGTAAGTATGGCAGAGCTACCTGCTATTTCGCTCATAGAGCGCACAATGGGATATGTACCTGAATCGTCTTTGATAGAATCGAATGCTATAGCAATAATCTTCTTCTGTATCAAATGCTCTATCATTTCCTTTTTCAGGAAAGGCATATGTATAGGGGATATCACCACCTGATTGGGTTGCAGCAATGCTACTTCCTCTTCAGATATCGGTGCAGACTTAATAATAGTCGTTGCCTTGTAAACTTCCGATTTTTCGTACACGATGCGTGCACCTGCTTCGCTGTAGTCGCTATCAAAGTAAAAAGAACCTTCGCCTGCGTTATGTTCTACCACCACATCGTGACCATTATTAACTAAAACTGAAACCGCTTCGGGCGTCAGTGCCACACGATTTTCCTGAAAAGAGCTCTCTTTAGGTATTCCTATGAAAAGATCTTTCTTCTTAGGCAGTATTTCCAATGTTTCCTCCAGCGGAACATAGGAAAACGATGGCGATATATATGGCTTCTTACTCATGCACTAACCACGATACATTTGTGCAGAAAAGTACAAAACAAGTTTCGATAAAAGAAGCCTGTTAACACCCAAATGATTGTTAAGATAAAGTCAGGTTTTTGAAATAGTCTGCCGCTTTGCCCTATTTGTCATCGTAAACTTTATTTTTGTAAGGAAGACAGGAATATGCTCAGACAGTCGCAACAGCAGAAGTTATTACAAAAACTATCTCCTCAACAGATTCAACTCATGAAACTGTTGCAGATACCTACTGCCAATCTGGAAGAAAGAATTAAGGAAGAACTGGAAGAAAACCCCGCATTGGAAGTAGGCAATGAGGATAATACGACTGATGAATATGACCTGCAAGACAATGAAAGCAACGACGAGTTTGATGAAGCAGACGACGTAGAACTGAGCGATGACACAGCAGAGAAAGTAGATATAGATGATTTTCTGCGTCATGAAGATGATGATTCGGGCAGAGATTATGGCGACGATTACTATGGCAACAGTGGCGATACAGAACGTGGCAGCGCACCGGTAAGAGTGGAAACAAGTTTTCATGACCATGTATTGGACCAACTGGGCATGCTGGAACTGGATGAGCGTGCACATGCCATTGCAGAGCAAATAATTGGCAGCATGGACGAAGACGGCTACCTGCGCAGAGAAATAACGGCGCTTGTAGATGACCTTGCTTTCGGGCAAAACATATTTACAGATGAAGACGAGGTGAATGCGTTGATTGCAAAAATCCAACAGTTCGACCCTCCCGGTTTGTGCGCATGGACACTGCAGGAATGTCTATTGCTGCAGTTGAAACGCATAGACCCACAAACAAAAGCATCGAAAAATGCCATTGAGGTAATAGACAAATACTTCAATGAATTTATAAAGAAACACTACGACAAAATACAGCGTCATCTTGGGTTGAATAATGAAGACTTTAAAGAAGTCATCAATTCCATCATCAAGCTGAATCCGAAACCGGGTGCGGCTTTTGCCATTGTAAACAAAGCAGAAAGCTATATCATTCCTGATTTCTTTGTATTCAACAACAATGGCAAACTGGAGCTTTCGCTCAACTCTAAAAACGCCCCTGAATTAAGAATATCAGACGGCTATAAAGAGATGATGCGTGCATACGACCGTGGCGATAAAAAAGATAAGCGTCAGAAGGAAGCAGTACAGTTCATCAAGCAAAAGCTCGACTCTGCAAAATGGTTTATCGATGCCATCAAGCAAAGGCAGCATACCTTGCTGCAAACCATGCAGGCTATCATCGTATTCCAGACAGAGTTTTTCCTGAGTGGAGATGAAACGTCGCTGAAGCCAATGATATTGAAAGACATAGCACAGATGACGGCATTGGACGTTTCTACTGTATCGCGCGTAGCAAACAGCAAATTTGTACAAACTGAGTTCGGCACATATAAATTGAAGTACTTCTTCTCTGAGGCATTGCAAACAGAAAGTGGTGAAGAAGTATCAACAAGAGAGGTAAAGACAATACTAAACGACATTATCGGCAGTGAAAACAAACGCAAACCACACTCTGACGAGAAATTGACAGAGATGCTGCAGGAAAAAGGTTATAACATAGCACGCCGTACCGTAGCAAAGTACCGCGAGCAGTTGAACATTCCGGTAGCACGTTTGCGCAAAGAATTGTAGTACAATTCACAATTTATTCATCACCCCATTATGACATTTGAAGCAATACTAGAGGGTAGGCCTGAGCCTTTGCAAAAAACCGCTATGCAGCTTAAAGGGCTCGCATTACGTGTAGACAAGCTCATTCATGAACAAATATTCGGTGGTACAAAATCGAAGGTGGCGCTTTACAGCAAAGGCAAACCAGATAATGTACTCTTCGGTATTCAGCTTACAGATAAGTTCTGTGTGCTGTATCTGCACTACACAGACGATGCAGATACCATGAGCCTTAAAGTAGAGGGTGATGGCAAACATGCCAAGCATGTAAAGCTTACCGAAATGACACCCGAACTGGAAGCAGAAATAAAGCAAGTGATGAAAAACATCATCCGTGCCAGCAGACACTAACGGTTTTTATCCGCATTCATTTTTTTAGCTACAGCATCCAGCGTGTCGTAAAACTCCTCTCCGTATTTGCGGGTAATGGAGTCTTTCAGAAATTTATACACCGGCACTTTCAATTGCTTACCCAGCTTGCAAGCAGGTTTGCACATCTGCTTACGCGGTTCGTAGTTTACAGCCTCGTAGCCGTCCATTTGCTTGATGCGGATAGGATATAAATGGCAGGAAATCGGTTTTTTGAAAGCTATCTTACCTTCGTTATATGCTTTTTCAAAAGCGCATTTTACAATACCTACTTCATCGGTATAGGCATATACACATATACCACCATTTACGGTAGGTGTCACAAAGCCATACTCGTCATCTATTGTGTGGGTGCCTTGTTTCTTTACCTCTTCCACATATTCGGGTAGCAGGTATGGCTTTACCGTAGGGTATACTATGGCGATAATTTTTGTTTCTTCTTCGGTAAGTGGCGCACCACAATCACCATCTACACAGCAACCGCCCTTGCAGGCGTTCAGGTCGCATACAAACTGTTCTTCAACCACTTGGTCGCTCAGCAAAACATTATCTATCGCAATCATTGAAAAGGAAAATATAGATGCAAAGATACAACTACATATTGAGGTAGTTCATCAGGTTATCAAACCTGTCTTGCAGGCTGTCCTGATCGGTTGTATCGCCAAACACTTCTTTGACTTTATAATTATGCCTTTCCAGTGCAGATACCACACCGCCCAGGCTGTTTCTGTTTGTTTTTAGTGTCACTTCCAGCTTGCCGGTCAGCTTATTGCTGAATATCTGTGTGCTGATAAGCAACACTTCCTCGCTCTCGCAAATACGTGCTATTTCGTACAGGCTGTAGTTGCGGGGGTCTATTTCCAACACTATAATACCCCCCGGATTATTCAGCCCGGTATTTTCTGTAACGTAGCGCAGCAGTTCATCTCTGGTTATAGACCCTACATAGGTATTCTCTGCATCTACTACAGGTACTACCGCCAGGTTTTGCTGGTGTGCTATGCGCAGTGCTTCATACGGGTGGCCCGATGCCAGTACCGCAGGGCGATAACCCAGAAAGTCTGCATTCTGTAAAGATTTGTCGGGTGTTTCCCAGTCCAGCAGGTCGTTTTCCTGTACAAGGCCTACATATTTTTCATCGGCAATCAACGGTAGCTGTGCGAGGTTGTTCTCGTCCATCAGCGTCAAAGCTTTGTCTCCTGTATCTGTAGGAATCAGGGTGGGTACTATCGGTGATATCAGTTGTTCAACTACCATTTTGTTTGATGCCCCTTTACTATTATATAACGCGAAAAATGCAAATCAGGTTTATTGTTTGCATTAAATATAACAGCAGGGTGACAATTATGTTTGTTATCCTTTGTGTTTTGCTAAGAATCCGTCCAGTATCACATTAAACTCTGCAGGCACTTCCATCATTGGTGCGTGGCCGCATTTGTCTATCCAGTGCAGTTCAGAGTTTGGTATCAGCTTTTTAAATTCTTCTGCTACCATTGGCGGAGTGATGGTATCGTTCTTACCCCATACTAGGCAAGTAGGCACAACTATTTCTTTCAGCTCATCGCCCAGATTGTGTCTGATGGCAGATTTTGCCAGCGATATTATCTTCAGGGCTTTCAGCCTGTTGTTAACTATAGAATACACCTCATCAACCAACTCTTTGTTAGCTACGTTAGGATCGTAAAAAGTGAGTTCTGTTTTCTTTTTGATGAAGTCGTAATCGCCACGCTTAGGGTATGTTTCGCCCATACCATTTTCAAAAAGACCAGAGCTACCTGTCAGTGTAAGTGTTTTAACTTTATCCTGATGCTTAAGAGTATATACAAGCCCTACGTGCCCACCCAAAGAGTTGCCAAGCAGGTGCACTTTGCCATAGTTCATTGTATCCAGAAACTTCTGCACATGCTTGGCAAGTCCGCCAACGGTAGTATCCAGTATCGTAAGGTCAAACAGCGGCAGCATAGGTATAATAACCTTATGCGTTTGCTTAAAATGATCGACGAGGTCTTTAAAATTGCTCAGTGCACCAAAAAGTCCGTGTAACAGTACCAATGGCTCGCCTGCGCCCTCTTCTACATATTTAAATTTACCGTTCTGTTTTACTTCGTATTGCATGTTGCCGTTAATGGTTGTACTAAATTACTGTGTTTTCCGCAAAATTATAGTTTTTCGCCAATCGGGTAACTATTTACCCTTTTGTTTGTTGTTATCAAAATATCAATAAATAAACTATTCTCATAGCTTTTTTCACAATTTGCTTCAATTCATTCTGCTAAATTTGCACTGCATTATATCAGCTCTATGTTGCAATACTATTGTTCTTCGCTCACATCGTACCAAAGGCTAAAAACCAAAGAAGTAAAAATCGGTGATTTACTGCTTGGCAATGGCAACCCCATCCGCATACAAACCATGACGACTACAGACACCATGGATACGGAGGCTACCGTTGCCCAATGTGTTCGTTGCATAGAGGCAGGCGCAGAACTGGTACGCATTACAGCACCCAGCAAAAACGAGGCTGAAAACCTGCTGCACATCAAAAACAAACTGCGTGCAATGGGGTACAACACCCCGCTTGTAGCAGATATACATTTTACACCCAATGCTGCAGAGATTGCTGCCCGCCTGATAGAAAAAGTACGTGTAAACCCCGGCAACTATATCGACAAAAAGAAGTTTGACTTTATTGAATATACCGACAGCGAATATGCTGCCGAAATAGACCGCATTCGCGAGCGCTTTACACCACTTGTAAAGATTTGTAAAGAATACGGTACTGCCATGCGCATCGGCACCAATCATGGCTCGCTGAGCGACCGTATCATGAGCCGTTACGGCGATTCGCCGATAGGCATGGTAGAAAGTGCGATGGAGTTTTTGCGAATAGCACGTGATGAAAATTATCACCAGATAATACTCAGTATGAAATCGAGCAATCCGAAGGTGATGGTACAAGCCTATCGTTTACTGGTGCAAAAGATGGATGAAGAGTTTGGCGAATGCTACCCGCTGCATCTCGGTGTAACAGAAGCGGGAGACGGAGAAGATGGCCGCATTAAGAGCGCAGTAGGCATCGGCACATTACTGGAAGATGGCATTGGTGACACCATACGTGTATCGCTGACAGAAGACCCTGAGTTTGAAATACCTGTTTGTAAAGACATCGTATCACGCTACACCAACAGAACAAATACGGGCATTATTCATCCGTATAAAGAAGACAAAATAATACTGCCATACAATCCGTTTGAATACAAACGTAGAGCAACAAACGCGGTAGAAAACATCGGCGGACACCATGTACCTGTAGTACTTGCCAATCTGAAAGAAGAAGTAAATCTGCAACCTGCAGACCTTGAAGCAGTAGGTTATAAATATAATGAAGCAACAGACAAATGGAACATTGGCGACGCTGCTGCAGACTATATTTATCTAGGCAACAAGAGTATCAATTTTGCACTGCCAGGCACACTGAAAGTAATTTGCAGCTACGATATATGGCAACAAGCGGAAGACAAAACAACCTACAGGCCGTTGTTTGATGCTGCATCTTTCAATGCATTAGCTACACTTCCGGACACCCCGCATTTTGTTGTACTGGATACTAATGGCGATTGGCAGAACATTATCGACACCATCACACATGCCAATCACAACACTGTTATTTGCCTGTTCAATACCGATGCTAATAACATGCCTTCCATCAGGCATGTGGTGGCAGAGATGATGCTACGCAACATCAAATCGCCTGTAATACTTTGCTGCAACAACAAAGACAAAACCATTGACGAACAACTGATAGACTTTGCAACAGTAACAGGTGGCTTATTGCTGGATGGCATGGGCGATGGCGTATGGCTTTGGAACCACATGCGCGAAGTACAGAACATCAAAGCTACAGGGCGTACGTATCTGGAAGTAAAGAACAATAATCAATTCCTGAATAACACTGCATTCTCTATACTGCAAGCTACACGTACACGCATCAGCAAGACAGAATATATCAGTTGCCCTAGTTGCGGCCGCACACTCTTCGACCTGCAGGAAACAACTGCAAAAATCCGCAATGCTACCAACCACTTGAAGGGCGTTAAGATTGCCATCATGGGTTGTATTGTAAACGGACCGGGCGAAATGGCCGATGCAGACTTTGGCTATGTAGGCAGTGGCCCGGGTAAAATAACCCTGTACAAAGGCAAAGAAGTAGTAAAGAAAAATGTGCCGAGTGAAATTGCCGTAAGCGAACTGATACAACTATTGAAAGACAACGAAGCCTGGATAGAACCTGCTACTGTGTAACAGCGGCAGTTTCTTTTTCTTCTTTCTCCAATTGCTTGCTCTTGGCAGTAAGCAATACTAGCAGCGATATGCTCAGATAAAACAGCGAACCTACCTTATGCGTTTCTATCAGCTCTGAGAAGAAATTGTTGATGAAGCCCGCTCCAAACATCATAGCCACTCCAAGCGTACACAGTTTGTAAAACCTGTCTTTGAAGCGATGGTAGGTTTTCTGTGCTTGTGCTATCATTACCATTACCATAATGGCATACAATATCATAGCCGGCCAGCCCTGCTCTACCAGCATGTACAAATAGTAGTTGTGCGTGGTAGATTTTTCAAAGTTGTGGCTAACCCATGTTTTGAAAGAAGCAACACCGTATGGTTTGTAATAATAGTAGAATGTATTGGGCCCGAAACCTTTCACAGGTTCATCTTGGCTCATACGTACGGCAGCTATCCAGCGATATAAGCGCTCCATTGAAGACATATCCTGCCCACGAAATGTGGCCACAATATGGTCTGTAAACTTCTTGCGCATGAAGGTATGCTCATAGTCGGGACGGAAGTCCATAAACTTCTTGTCTGTTGACATATAAATAATGAGCATTGTTATCAACCCGTAAAAAACAGGCATTATCCACTGTGCCAGCTTCATCCTTATAGCAATTGCCAATCCTATTGCAAACACTACGGCGAGCATGGCAGCACGTGCATAAGTAAGGTATATAGCAGGCAAAAACACAACTATTATCAGCAACAAAGGCAACCTAACTAATAAGCTTTTACCCTTTGTAAGTGCATACGCTACCCAAAGTAACGGGTAGAACATAGACATAACTGTAGAATAGTCTACGTGGTTATTATACACTTCACCAATAGCTATTTCTATTCTGCGAAAGTTGAAACCAATCTGTGCATGCCTGTATACTACTATTGCAATGGTTATAAACAAAGGAATCAAAGAAACAATAAAGCCTTTGACAAAGTCTTTCTTCTCTTTGAAGATAAACATGGGCAACACTACAAACGATGCCATAAACCATGTCTTTGCCAGCAGAAACTTCAAAGACAATAAAGGCATGTGCGAATATATTACAGTTACAACCAGCCATATATATTGGGCTGCCAGTATAAGTATCAGTGGGTTCGTAAGCCATTCGCGCTGAAAGAGGGCTGGCCTGCTTGCAGCAAGTACAAACATGAGTAACAGAAACAACCACATTATAGGTTCATCCGGTACAGATGTAGATAATGTTTCACCAAAGAAGTGAACATCCATCGACAACGGAATGGTAAAAAGAAACACCCAGTATGCAGTCTTCCAGCTTACGCCTGTCAGCATCAGGAACAGAAAAGCAAACGGCACACCTGCCAACAGGAAATTTCCTGTGTAGGCATAGGCCATTATGGAGAGAAATAATACTCCCCATGGTATCAGCTTATCTATTCTGTTACTGAAAAGCAGTGGCTGCATCTTAGCGTGCTGTAGCTATTAAAGATTTGTAATAAGTGCGTATCAGCAAATAAATACTACTAAAGAACAAACCTATCAACGCACAAGACAGAACAGTTAATACCAACCCTGGTGGTTTTGGCTTAACGGGTGGCCTAGCCGTAGTTGTTATATGCAATAAAGGAATATCATTTACCTGTGCAGTTGTGCTATACTCATTCAGGCGAGATGTATAACGCGCACGGTCTGCCACCAGTTGGTCTTTCAGAGAAGATATGTTTTGAACCTGCTCCATTGCTTGTCCGTAACCAGCACCACCACCGTGTGCACCTGACGCAATCAGGTTTTTACTTGCAGGGTTAATAACATCGTAGATTTTGTATTGGTCACGCAGTTTTGCAAGCGTGTCGGTCATAGAAGCTATAGAGCTATCCATTTCACTTATTTTGCTTTGTAGCGACACCATCATCTTAGCACGTTGATTTACATAGTATCCCCTGAACAGGCTTTCAATAGTCTGCATAGTAGTATTTACCACATTAGCTGCTGTTCCTGGTTCTGTATCAATATAGCTAACCTCGCATGCATTGTATTCAGAACGTATTACTTTGTATTCATCTTTAAAGATGTCCAGTAATTTCTTAACGTCTTTTGGCTTAGAGCGGTCAAGCTTGTAATGGTCCCAAAGGTTGATTTTATCTGCTACTAGATATTTAATGGTATCAGACTCCACCAACGACATCAGCCTGTCCACATCATCATCACCCGCGAAATAGTCTACAAACTGAATACCGCTTTCCTGAAAGAGGTTATTGCGGTCGGTATACAATGGGTTGGTCATGATAAAGCCGCCGATTGCTTTATACTGCCTTTGCGAAAGCAAATAAAAAGCAGCACCCAACAGTGCGGCTACTATCGATACTATCAGTATCGTCTTCCTGTTGTTTCGCAGTGTATGTGTTACATCTACGATGTCGAAACGAGGTGTACTCATTAGGATGTTTTATTAGAAACTTTAAACTTAGCTATTATTATTATTACAAAGTCAGCCGCAGTATTATATTACTGTTTCGCCCGATTGCATTTTTTCTGCATTCTCTGCAAACTGCAGCGCATCTATCATATCGCCAATATTACCATTCATAAACTCATCCAGATTATAAACAGTCATATTTATGCGGTGGTCGGTAATCCTTCCTTGCGGAAAGTTATACGTCCTGATTTTTGCAGACCTATCGCCAGAACTTACAAGACTCTTCCTTCTTCGCGAAATCTCTTCTTCCTGTTTCCTTACCTGCTCTTCATACAGTTTAGTACGCATCATGGCTGTTGCTTTTTCGCGGTTACCCAGCTGCGTACGCTCTGTCTGACAAGTAATAACGGTACCAGTAGGTACGTGTGTGAGGATAACTTTCGTTTCCACCTTGTTAACGTTCTGTCCACCAGCACCACCGCTTCGTGCAGTTTCCATTTTCAGGTCACTTTCTTTCAGTTCAAAGTCTATCTCTTCCGCTTCAGGCATTACCGCTACGGTAGCTGCAGATGTATGTACCCTGCCACTTGCTTCTGTATCTGGTACACGCTGCACACGGTGTACACCACTTTCAAACTTCATAGTACCATACACATCATCACCTTCTACCTCCAGTTGTACCTCTTTATATCCACCGACTGTACCTTCTGTTTCAGATAGCACAGATACTTTCCATCCTTTCTTTTCACAATAGCGTAGATACATACGCATCAAATCACCTGCAAAAAGGCTTGCTTCATCACCACCCGTACCTGCACGTATCTCCAGTATTGCATTTTTCTCATCCTGCGGGTCTTTCGGTATCAGCAATTGGCGCACTTCGGCTTCCAACTCTTCAAACTGTGCTTCCTGTTTTTCAAGGTCTTCCTTAGCCATATCACGCAGGTCGGCATCACTTTCTGTTTCCAATACTTCTTTGGCAAAGGCAATACCATCTACACATGCCTTATAACGCTTATAAGCATCTACAATTTTTTCCAACTTGCGGTATTCGCGGCTCACCTGCGAAAAACGCTTGTTGTCATTTACTACTTCAGGATTGGTAAGCGCTATCCCCAAATCATCAAACCTTGCTTTGATAGCTTCCAGTTTTCCCAGAACAGAACTCATGTATAACGTATTATTGAGTCAAAAATTATCAGCATGCAAAATTAAACTATTAAGCCGCTGTTACTAAAAAAAGTGAGCCTTGTTTCAAAACAAAGCTCACCTTCACATTATATAACCTACCTACAAAGTACGCTTCACTTCCACCTCATCGAAGCCTTCGATGATATCACCTACACGTATATCGTTGTAGTTTTTAATCATTAAACCACATTCGTAGCCTGCGTTTACTTCCTTCACGTCATCTTTGAAACGTTTCAGAGAAGAAAGCTCACCTGTATGTATTACGATACCATCACGTACTATATTCAGTTTGGTATTTCTTGTCATTTTACCATCCAGTACATAGCTACCTGCGATAGTACCTATGCCGCCAATCTTGAACACCTCGCGAACTTCGATGTTACAAACTGTTTTCTTCTCAATCTTAGGTTCAAGAAGACCTTCCATCGCGCTCTTGATTTCGTCAATCGCATCATAGATGATGGAGTAGTAACGTATCTCGATATTCTCCTGTTCTGCAAGTTTTGATGTTTGCAGTGAAGGACGAACCTGGAAGCCGAGGATGATAGCATCTGATGCAGTAGCAAGCAATACGTCGCTTTCTGTAATCTGACCAACACCTTTGTGTACGATGTTTACCGCAACCTCTGCAGTAGACAGTTTTTGCAACGAGTCGCTCAATGCTTCTACCGAACCATCGAAGTCACCTTTGATGATAAGCGCCAGTTCTTTAAAGTTACCCAATGCAAGACGACGGCCGATTTCATCGAGCGTTATATGCTTGCGGGCACGTATACCTTGCTCACGCAGGATTTGCGCACGGTGGTTGGCTATTTCTTTTGCTTCGTTTTCGTCTTCGTAAACTTTGAATTTCTCACCCGCTTGTGGTGCACCATTCAGACCCAATACCTGTACAGGTGTAGATGGCCCTGCTTTTTCAACACGCTGTCCGCGTTCGTTGAACATGGCTTTGATTTTACCGAAATGCTGTCCGCACACTATCATATCACCTTGTTCCAGTGTACCGTTTTGTACAAGGATGGTGGATTGATAGCCACGGCCTTTGTCAAGTGATGCCTCAATAACACTACCTGTAGCAAACCTGTCCGGATTAGCTTTCACTTCCAACAATTCTGCTTCCAGCAATATTTTTTCTAGTAACAGATCAATGTTCAATCCTTTCTTGGCAGATATTTCCTGACTTTGGAATTTACCGCCCCAGTCTTCTACCAATATATTCAGCTGTGCCAGTTGCTCCTTGATTTTTTCAGGGTTGGCACCATCTTTATCTATTTTGTTGATAGCAAATACCATTGGCAGGTTTGCAGCCTGTGCGTGCGATATCGCTTCTTTTGTTTGAGGCATGATAGCATCATCCGCCGCTACTACGATAACTGCAACGTCGGCAACTTTGGCACCACGCGCACGCATCGCGGTAAACGCTTCGTGACCCGGTGTATCGAGGAAGGTAATTTTCTTACCTTCTTTCGTTGTTACCTGATATGCGCCAATGTGCTGAGTGATACCACCTGCTTCGCCCGCTACCACATTCGCTTCGCGGATATAGTCAAGCAATGATGTTTTACCGTGATCGACGTGACCCATGATGGTAACAATCGGCGCACGTTGCAGCATATCTTCCGGATCATCTGTATCGTCTTCTTCGATATCAGCTTCCTGTTCCAGATTGATAAACTCTACATCATAGCCAAATTCGCTTGATACCAGTTCTATAACCTCTGCATCCAGACGCTGATTGATAGAAACCATGATACCGAGGCTCATACATTTGCTGATTACTTCTGCAAAGCTTACATCCAGTAGGCTTGCAAGCTCACTTACAGAGATAAATTCAGTTACCTGTATTACGTTGCCCGCCTGATTATCTTCGGCAGCCGCACGTTTTTCAGCCATTTCTTCACGCTTGTTACGGCGATACTTAGACTTCATGTTCTTGCCGCGTGTACCGCCTGCAAGTTTTGCCTGTGTCTGGCGTATTTTTTCCTGAATTGCTTTAGCATCAATTTCTTGTTGCTGTGCCGATACAGGTGCGTTTCTGTCTTGTCTTCTGCGGTCTCCGCCACCTTGCTGACCACCGCCACGGTTTTGGTTGAAACCACCCGGGCCACGGTTGCCGCCTTGTTGGCCACCACCACGGTTTTGGTTGAAACCACCCGGGCCACGGTTGCCGCCTTGCTGGCCACCACCACGGTTGTTATTATTACGTTCGCCGCCGCCTTGTTGCTGACCACCACCTTGCTGGCCACGGCTTTGCGGATCGTTCGGATTAAATGTTTCAGGTTTTTTCTGAACAGGAATACGCTTACGGTTGCGTTTTTCCTTACTATCTCTGCTGCCACCGGGCTGAGAAACAGGCAACTCTATCCTACCTATGATTTTCGGCCCCTCCAGTTTCGGAGCTTTCATTTCAATATGCTCCGGCTTTTCATCCTCTTCAGGAGCTGCCGATGCAGGCGTTGGTGTAGGCGCAGGCGCTTGTACAGGCTCTTCTGCAACAGGTGCAGATTTTTCCTCTACAGGCTTGGCTTTCTTAGGTTTTTCAACCACTACTTCCTGCGGTGCTGCTGCTTCTGCAGGTTTTACCTCTTCTGCTTCCTCTTTCTTCTTCGTACCTTTTTTAGGCCTTGAAGATTGATTCAGTTCATCGAGGTTGATTTTACCCAATATGTTCGGACCACCCAGTTTAGGTGCTTTTACCTCTATGTGTGCCGGCTCTTCCGGTGCAGGTGTTTCTGCAACAGGTGCTGCTTTGGACGTTTCCACCACTACAGGTTTCACCTCTTCTTTCGGTGCTTCCACTATCGGTTCAGGCTTTGGCGCAGGCGCCTCTACCACTACAGGCTTCACCTCTTCTTTCAGCGCTTCCGCTACAGGTTCAGGTACAGGTGCAGGTTTTTCTTCAACCTTTTTCTCTTCCACCTTTGGTGCAGGCTCTTCCGCTACTTTCTTCTCTTTGGCAACCACCTCTTCCTTCGGCTTCTTGGCATCGCCAATAGAACCTTTAGGCAAAGCAATCTCATCGCTCTTGCGTTTGGCAGCTTTGTCTTGCGCAAATTCTGCCTGCAGAGAGTCGTACATCTGCTCTGTAAGTTTGGTGTTCGGGTTGCTGGCATTTATCTCAAAGCCTTTGCCTGTCAGATATTCAACAAGGGTATCTTTACCGATGTTGAATTCTTTGGCCGCTGCCAGTAACCTTGGTGTTTTTGTTCCTGTTGACATTCAGTATATACTCAAATATTATTCGCTAATTATTTTACTCCTTAGCCTATTCTACAAACCTACGCCATTTTTGCTGAATGGCTTTTCCAATCCTTGTTGCTAATGCCTTTCTTACAATTGTTCTACATTACTACTATTGCCCGTCCTGAAACTCTGATTGCAGGATTTTCTGCACATCGCGTACTGTTTCTTCTTCCAGATCGGTACGACGAACAAGCTCTTCAACCGATAAGCCCAATACGCTCAGTGCTGTATCGCAACCAATTTTCTTGAACTCTTCGATAACCCATGCATCAATTTCGTCTGAGAATTCGTCCAGATCGATATCGTATTCACCTGTTTCTTCCTGAGAATCGCGGTAAACATCTATACTATAACCGGTAAGCTCTTGTGCCAACTTGATGTTAACACCTTTCTTACCGATAGCCAGTGATACCTGATCAGGCTCCAGATATACATCTGCATGCAGGCCCTCGTTGTCTATTTCCATACGGCTGATGCGAGCAGGCGTCAGTGAACGCTGTATAAGCAGTTGAATATTAGCTGTGTAGTTAATGATATCAATATTTTCATTGCGCAGTTCGCGAACGATGCCGTGTATACGGCTACCTTTCATACCCACACAAGCACCTACCGGATCTATACGATCATCATAGCTTTCTACGGCTACTTTGGCGCGTTCGCCCGGTTCGCGTACTATTTTCTTAATCACTATCAGGCCATCCATAATTTCAGGCACCTCAATTTCCAGCAGTTTCTCCAGGAATGAAGGGTGCGTGCGGCTCAGGATGATAACAGGCGCGTTGTTGCGCATTTCTACTTTCTTTACTACAGCACGTACAGCTTCGCCTTTTTTGAAGAAGTCTGTAGGTATCTGTTCAGATTTAGGAAGGATAACCTCATTGCCTTCATCATCCAGCAACAAGATTTCTTTTTTCCATATCTGGTATACTTCCGCACTTGTTATTTCACCAATGCGGTCCGCATATTTTTTAAGCAGGTTGTTTTTCTTCAGGTCGCCGATACGTGCTGCAAGTGTTTGTTTTGCAGCCAATATTGCACGACGTCCAAAGTCCGTTACGTTCATTTCCTCATAAACCTCTTCACCTACGCTATAATCGGGTTCTATCAGTATAGCTTCGCTATATTCAATCTGCAGGTTATCATCTTCAGACATGCCGTCTTCTACAATCTCCCTTCGGCGGAAGATTTCAAGGTCACCTGTCTGGTCGTTTACGATTACGTCAAAGTTTTCATCTGTGCCGTATTTCTTACGCAGCAAGGTTTTGAATACGTCTTCAATAACCTTCATTAAGGTAGGGCGGTCAATATTTTCCGCCTCCTTAAACTCCTGAAACGAATCAATAAGATTGATACTTGCCATTATTGTCACTTTTTGCCCTATCGGGCTTTGTTATTAAAATGTAATTTGTACTACGGTTTTTTTAATATCTGCCAATGGTACTTCTACCACGGTTGTTTCTTTCTTCTTCGGCACTTTTACTTCCAGTACCAACTTGTCTTCCAGCACTTCTTTCAGCAGGCCCAGTATATCTTTACCTTCAGCAGGTGTTATCAGTACGGTACGGCCTATGTTCTTTTTGTATTGCCTGTCAGAAAGCAGCGGTTCATCTACACCCGGACTTGAAACCTCCAAAGAGAAATCTCCGTCAGGAAACATTGCCTCTGCTTCTATCAGCTTGTACAGCTTCCTGTTTATCTCTGCACTTTTACCTACAGACAAGCCACCATCAGCATCCAGATACAGTTTAATATTGTTAGTAGGTTTAATCTTAACATTAACAATAAACATATCCGTGCCTTCTAAAAGCGGCGCAGTTAATACCTTTATTTTTTCTAATACGTCACTCATGGGTAAAAAACAAGGGGACTATTATGTCCCCTTCTTTTGAATTAAATCCATTGCAAATGTAAGTAATTTTCCGTTTTCAGCCAAAAAACTGCCAACAGATACAATTATATTTTCATTAACGGGCTATGAACATGGTTTTTGTACCTTTGGTATCCTTATGATACTTAAAATAATTATCTGGTCTATCGTCCTTACAATGATTGTGAGGTTTGTCTTCCGATTCTTATTCCCGGTAATGACAATGACCAAGGTGGCGCAGGAAAGGATGATGCAGATGCAACAGCAAATGGAAGAGATGCAACGCAGACAGCAAGCTGCTTCTCAGCCACAGGCTGCTCCTAAAAAGAATATAGACGGCGACTACATAGACTATGAAGAGGTAAAATAATCCCTGCCCTATTTCTTTGGCAAGAATATATCATCCTCTATAGTCATTCCTTTTTCCATATATATAGTACGAATACCCACTGACTTTGCTCCTTCTATATGTTGCGGGCTATCGTCGATAAATAGTGTATCAGCAGCGTTCAACCCGTTTTCATCTAGAATGCGACGAAAAACCTCAGGATTTGGCTTGCGCATACCTATACGGTGAGATAAGTAAACCTTATCGAAAAACACACCAACCGTTGGCATACCATGCGCTTTATACAATATATCATTAAAAGCAGTCTCGTGTATTTCATTGGTATTACTCAATAGCAATAAATCATAATATAACCTCAACTGCTGCAATATCTGCAACCTTCGCAGCGGATAATCTAGCAACATTGCATTCCAAGCATCCGTTATTTGTTGTGCAGAAAGCGGTACACCTGCCATTGCCTGCATTTGTGCTATAAAACTATCCTTGTCTATCTTCCCTGTTTCAAAATCATCGAAAAGTGTTGTCTGGCTCAGTTGGCTGTAACGCTCAGGAAAATCTGTAATACCTAAATCTATGAAAGCCTTTTCTGTAAGCTTGTAATCTATGTTTAGTAATACCCCACCCAGGTCGAATAATATGTGCTTTACTCCTTCTATCATTTTACAAAAATAAAGTTGTAAAGAAGATTTTTCATTTTTCAAGAAAGTCCATTACATTTGCAATCCATTTTTGGCAATACGCCATGGGTCCTATAGCTCAGTTGGTTAGAGCACCTGACTCATAATCAGGGGGTCCTAGGTTCAAGTCCTAGTGGGACCACAACACAAAAAAGGCTTCAGATATCTGAAGCCTTTTTTATTTCACTAATACTATATTGAAACTACTACCTTGTCAAGTGCCAATCTGGACTTAGGCTTCAACACCGGTTGATTTGCATCTGCTGTATCCCTTCTTCCAATTGCAACTGCAAATAGCGTTTTATAACCATCCAGACCCAGTATTCGGGTATACTTTTCATTTTCTATTCCTTCCATTGGACTGGAATCTACACCCATTACTGCACAGGCACTTAGAAAATATCCAAGCGACAGATATACCTGATGCGCTAACCAGCTTTTTATCTCGGACTCGGGCAATGGCTTTATAAAGGTATTGTAGTAAGCTACAGAACCTTCAGGCAAATGCGCCTGTATATGTGCTTCGAACTGTTCAATATCATCGATCACATTGAATACTATCAGGTGGCTTGCCTCGTTTATTTTATTTTTATTGAAATAAGACGCTTCTTCCAGCTGCGACTTTACTTGTTCATCCGAAACAAACACGAACTTCCAAGGTTGGCTATTGATTGATGACGGGCTCAACCTGAGGATTTCCTTTAGTTTTTCTATAGTTTCATCTGTAAGCTTTGTTTCTCTGTCATACTTCTTTGTGGTATACCTGCTATTGGCAATCTCTAAAAATTCCATACAATTATTTTAAACTATCATTTTTATAGTTGCAAACATAAGTATAGTATAATACCTTTACAATAACGGTCAAAAGTGATAGTATAAAATGTATTGTATAGACGACAAGAAATACCCATGTTCTACCAGCCTGACCATGAAATATATTGGTGGCAAATGGAAGGCAGTTATCCTTATTCATTTGGCAAAAGAAAAGAAACGCTACAATGAACTGCGAAAAGAAATCTCCGTGATAACAGAACGCACACTAAGCCTGCAACTGAAAGAATTAGAAGCAGATGGGCTAGTAACAAGAGAAGTTTATACAACAAAACCACCATTAGTAGTAGAATATCAGCTGACAGAGTTTGGTAAGACACTTATACCAATACTACAAGCATTGTCAGACTGGGGAATACAAACCGCCAAGAAAAACAAACACATAAAGACCATGGCATAAAACTATTTCTCCACCCTTTTTATCTTACATACATGCGTCTATTTCTGTTCATACTTTTTTTAGCACTTACATTGTCTGCCAACGCACAAAGTGCATACATCCTAGTACTCGGCACCGTGCAGGATGGCGGCTACCCACATCTGGGCTGTAAAAAACAGTGCTGCGAAAAAGCATGGAAGAATAAAGGTGGCAAACAACATATTGTAAGCCTTGCACTGGTCGATTCTCAAAGCCACCGATGGTGGCTGTTTGAAGCCACCCCGGATATCAAAGAGCAATTACAGCTTTTCAAAACACTTACTAAAGGCAAGTACAATTATCTACCCACCGGCATCTTCCTTACACATGCACACATAGGACATTACACAGGTCTTATGCAGCTGGGGCGAGAGGTAATGGGTACTAAAGATGTAACGGTATATGCCATGCCTAAAATGAAAACCTATCTGAAAACAAACGGCCCGTGGAGCCAGCTTGTGTCATTGCACAATATCATTATTAACCCACTGAATAATGAGGCGAACCTAATACCTGCAAGTAGCATTACCATAACACCATTTATTGTTCCCCATCGCGATGAATATTCTGAAACAGTAGGATATAAAATCAATACTACATCGAAGCGTTACTGTTTATACCCGATATCGATAAATGGCAAAAGTGGGGCAAGGATATTATTGCAGAAGTAAAGAAAACAGACTATGCTTTTGTAGATGCTACATTCCTGAGCGATGCAGAGCTACCCGGCAGGCGCATGGATGAAGTACCGCATCCGTTTGTAAAAGAAACGATGGACTTGTTCAGCAATCAGCCCGATGATGTAAAACGTAAAATCCACTTCATACACATGAACCATACCAACCCATTGCTGTGGAGTAAGCCCATACAAGACAGCATCCGGAAACAACACTACAACATAGCCTTTCAGGGCAAAGCATATTAAAAAAGGGAGTTTTTAAAGCTCCCTTCAATTTTTATTAGCTGAATGCATCTTTTATCTTATCGAAAAAGCTGCGGTCTTCTTTCATCTTATCTGCATCCGGACCGGGCTGAAAGTTATTTGCGTCTTTCAACTTCTCCAATATTTTACGCTCTTCGTCCGTAAGTTGTTGTGGCGACCATGCGTTTACTTCTACCAGCTGGTCTCCTTTTTCATAAGACTGAAATGCAGGGAAGCCCTTGCCTTTCAATCTGAATATCTTACCGCTTTGTGTACCTGCAGGTATCTTGATTTTTGCCTTACCATCAATAGTAGGCACTTCTACCTGCGTACCCAATACTACCTCTGGGAATGACAGATACAACTGATAAATCACATCCAGTTCATTACGCTTCAGGTGCGGATGTTTTTCTTCCTCAATCAGTATCAGCAAATCACCGTTTGGCCCGCCACGCTCGCCTGCATTACCTGCACCACCCATACTCAACTGCATACCATCCTGCACACCTGCCGGTATATCCAAACTGATTGTTTCTTCACCATATACACGGCCCTCACCTTTACAGCTACCACACTTAGATGTTATCTGCGTACCCTCACCATTACAAGTAGGGCAGGTAGTTACCGTTTGCATCTGCCCAAGAAAGGTCTGCGTTACTTTGCGCACTTGTCCGCTACCACCACAGCTACCACAGGTTTGCACCGCATTCTTATCTTTTGCACCACTACCGCTACAGGTATTGCACGATACATATTTCTTAACTTTTATCTTCTTGTTGGCACCATTTGCTATATCGGCAAAGCTCATTTTCAGCTTCACACGCAGGTTAGCACCACGTGTACCTTGCCTGCGACCGCCCCCTCTTTGGCCACCACCACCAAAGAAACTGCCAAACATGTCGTCACCAAAAATATCGCCGAAGTTCTGGAAGATGTCTTCCATGCGCATGCCACCGGGGCCACCACCATAGCCACCACTTGCAGCCCCACCCATACCGGCATGACCAAAACGATCGTACTGCGCTTTCTTATCAGCATTACTTAACACATCGTAAGCCTCTGCCGCTTCTTTAAATTTTTCTTCTGCTGCCTTATCGCCCGGGTTACGGTCAGGGTGGTATTGCATCGCTATCTTCCGATACGATTTCTTTATCTCATCTGCACTTGCAGATTTTGACACGTTCAATACCTCGTAATAATCTCTTTTTGCCATTGTCTTTGTTAGTCGTTTGTAATCAGGAAGGGGCAATCAGCTCAATTCCTGACTACCTGTTTCCTCAGCAATCATTTTCCTACCACCACTTTCGCAAAGCGAATCAACTTATCATTCAGGTAATACCCCGGCTGCACCTCGTCTATTACTTTACCCACCATATCTTCAGTGGGTGCAGGTATTTCTGTTATAGCCTCGTGCAGGTCTGCATCAAAAGCCTGATTTTTAGCTTCCATTTTCTTCAATCCCCTATGTTGCAGGGTAGATTGCAGTTTGCTGAATACCAGTTGCACACCTTCTTTTATCTGTGCAATATCTTCAGACGATTCCATTTGTTTCTGCGCACGCTCACTGTCGTCCAGTACATCCAATATAGCCTGTATCACATCCTTACCTGCTGTTTGTATCAGTTCTATACGTTCTTTAGCTGTACGCTTCCTGAAGTTATCAAACTCTGCCGCAAGGCGTATGTATTTATCTTTAGCTTCTTCCAGTTCCATTCTCAGCTTCTCCATTTCACTCTCCTCACCTACTTCATCATCCAGGTGCTGCATGCCATTTACACTTTCATCTGTATTCAGGCTAGCTGCCAGTGCTTCTTCATTCATTTCTGCTGACAGGTTGTCGGCGTTTTCATTCGTTAGTTGTTCTTTTTCAGACATTTGCTCGCTCATTGGCTTTTTCTTTTTGAAAAACATTGTGCAAAAATACTTTCAATTATGCTGCCATACTGCAATATGGGACAAATTGTCGCACTAAAGCATACTAAATTGACATTTTGCATATATAAATGGTAACTTCATAGAAATAATCTAAGGCATGAAAAACACTGCTGCAGCCATTATCATTGCAATATCACTACTTGCAGGTTCTTTTATTGTCAGTAAAGCCTACAACTATAAATTCAAAACTAAGAACACAGTAAGCGTCCTAGGTAGTTCTCAACACGATTTCACTGCCGACCTTATTGTATGGTCTGCCACTTTCACACGTACATCTACGGACTTGAAAGATGCATATGCCAGCCTGAAAAGTGATGAAAAAGCAGTTAAAAGCTATTTGCAAAGCAAAAACATCTCTGATAAGGAGATGATTTTCTCTTCTATAGTAATAGATAAACAATACAATTATACTTACGACCAGAATGGCAGGCAAACAGGTACTACATTTATTGGCTACCAATTAAAGCAAACAGTAAAAATAGAGTCAAAGAATCTTGATGGAGTAGAAAAAATATCGCGAGAGATAACGGAACTACTACAATCCGGCATTGAGCTTAGCTCCCAAGAACCATTGTACTATTACACTAAACTATCTGACCTGAAAATAAACTTGCTTGCTAAAGCATCTGCAGATGCATATAATCGTGCAACTACAATTGCTAAAAATGCAAACAGTCAATTAGGCAATCTGCGAAAAGCCACAATGGGTGTATTTCAGATAACAGGCCAATACAGTAATGAGGACTATAGCTATGGTGGTGCTTTCAATACTACCAGTAAAAGTAAAACTGCCAGTATTACCGTAAGACTGGAGTACGAGTTGAATTAACGAACAAACGACTTCAGCTTCCAGATAAGTGAATTATTTTTTTGCAGCGTTAGATATAGCTCTCTATTCCCGCCAAAGCCACGAAAAAACCGCTCAACGCCCTGATCCATACTACCCTCCATATCAAAGCAGGCATTTTCCCTTGCTTTTGCCCCATTTATGCAATGCCATAATAAGGCTGGCATGGCTTTATAGTTATCGTTATCCGGCTTCTGCGATCCCATAAAATAGTAGCTACAATTTGCGTCCCAAACATTCCATATCACAGCAACCGTGTCCGAGCCCTGTTTTGCTGTATATATTGCTCCGCAATTGTTGGCAATACATAGCTGCAACAGGCGTTGCATATCTGCAAGACTATGCGTCTGCATTACGTCTTTTTTATTTAGTGTGTGTTTCTGATACTCAAACAGTGTAGCTATTGCATCATTATCCTGTGCGATAGTCAGCTCTGCAGCGGCTGCTTTTATATTTCTGCGCAGGCTTTCTTTCATATTACCAAGCATCGCTTGTTCGTCCTGCTGCACATCAATCAGAAATGTTTGCTTGGTACTTATGGAAAAACCATTTGCTTTCAGCAAGCCTGCTTGTTTTAGTCTTGGCAGTAGAGATACATGCCAAACTTTGGCATCGGGCAATTGTTTTAGTAGCTCGGCAATAGTTTCGTGCTCAAAACCATCTTTGTTAGCGGTTTTTAAATCTTGCGGATACAAAACAAATGGCCCCTGATATGGTGTCAGTTTTGGTGTACGTATAATGCTTACACCTATCTTCTGCTCTTTGTTATAAGGCCATACACCAGCTACTTTATCACCGTTCATAGCAATAGCAACATCCCAATCAGCACACACAGCATCCATCCACCTATATTGTAAAAACACAGGTATTTGCGGATTGGCTTCGCATATGCTTTTATATTGTTCTTTGTTGCTCATGGAACTAGCTTTCGGGCTATCTTATTTGAACTGTAATACCCTTGCAGGATGAATACGGCGAATATACAACGATGGCAACCACATACATAGTATACAAAGGATAATGGTTGCACCATTTATTAGCACAGGCTGCCACCAGTAGAGCTTCACTGGTACATACCTGAGTGCATAGTTAGCCTCTGTTAGTTTCAGAAATCCTGTTTTTATTTGCAGCCAGCAGATGCCAAATGCAAGTATATTGCCCAATACAATACCCATACCCGATATGATGGTGGCATGATATAAAAAGATGCGTTGTATCTGCCCGTTTGGCATACCCTGCGCCTTCAGTATACCCACCATACGCACCTGTTCTACTATCAGTATCAGCAATGCTGCAGCCAGATTTATGATGGCTACTATTGCCATAATGCCAATTATAACCCTTGTATTTACGTCTTGCAGATGCAACCAGTCGAACAGATTCGGGAAAATATCCTCCATCGTATAGGTTGTAAGCGGTGGCTGCACATAACTATAGAATACTGTATTGGCAACCGTATCTGCCATGGCGTCGTCGTCCAATTGCATCTGGTAGCCGTTTATCTTATTAGCATCCCAACCGTTTACACGTTGCAGCAAGCGCAGGTCACACAGTGCGTAAGACTTATCAATCTCCTCCATCCCTGTATGATAGGTACCTACCAGCTTCACCTTCCTAATGCGAGGCAACACAGAGCCCGACTCTATAAAGTATAGCTCCAGCATATCCCCGGGTTTCACATTCAGTTTGTCTGCCACACCTGTGGAAAGCATTATTTCTTTGGCATAGGCAGTATCGCTATAGTCGATTTCCCGACCATTCACATCAATGCTTGCCGGCAACTTGTAAGTTTTATCAACCCCTTTCAGTTGCAGACCCTCCATCATGTGGTTTACATTTACTATAGCCGGGCGTGCTGCAAAAGCATCTATACTCACAACATGTGGTACAGATGTTACCGTTTTCTCCAAACCAAAGTCTCTTTCTATTGGTTCAGGCGCTATCACAGTATTGGCATTCATGGTTCTGGGTTCTACATGTACATGCCCCCAGAAGCTGAAAAGCTTTTCCCTGATTTCGTATTTAAATCCTGTAACAATGGCTAATGCCATAATCATAGCTGCCACACTAATGGTTGTTGCCAGCACCGCCAACCTGATGATGAATGACGAGAATGCACCTTTACAATGCATCAGGTACCTGCGTGCTATGAAAAACGGGAGATTCAACTAAGTATGCTGCTTTACCCTTCAAATATAACCTTTATGCTGCAGTGCTGAAAACAAAAAAGCCCCTCCTGCAGGAAAGGCCTTTCTGTATATATGCAGATTGATGGATTACCATATTAGTACCTGTGCACTACCACCGCCAAGGTTTGTCCATTGAGTTTTGATAGCACTACAGGTATTGCAGGTTGTATTGGTTACCATACAAGATGTAAGTGGTAACGAAGAGCAAGGAATACCTACTGCACAAACATTCTGATTAGGCGTACCACTACAGGTAGGGGACATCCAAGTGTAAGGACCGCAAGGATTCCATTCTTTAATAAATGTCCATACAGAACCTGCGACTGGCGCAGAGCCACTCCATGTAGCAGTGCCGAATGTAAACGTGACTACTGTAGCAGGCGGTATTGCGTAATTAACCGTGTTGTAAGAAGTAGAACATGTAGGTGATCCCGCAGCCAGATAATAATTAACCGTACACGAAGATGTGTTTTTGATGGTGATAGTCTGTGCTTTTGTGGCAAATGCAAATACTGCCAGCAATGCTGTGAAGAGAACTGTTTTCATGACTTTAAAAATTTAAATGGTTAACAATAACCTAAAGTTAAAGCCTATTTATGCTCAAGTCAACACTTATACACAACAAAATACCCCGTGATATCACGGGGTATTTGCAGAAAGTTATCCACAAGAGGATATTAATCAATAGCTACAGCGCTCTCTATAAGCACACTGGCTTTATTGTTTAATACCTCTACAAAACCACCTGAGATTTCGTAACGCTCAGTGGTATTCTTGTCTTTCAGTATTTTCATTTTGCCCTTACCAAGCGTAGCGATGATTGGTGCGTGGTTTTCGAGAATCTCGAAATAGCCCTCGATACCCGGCAACTGAACGCCGTAAACTGTACCGCTATATACTTTGTGTTCGGGTGTTAATATATCTAATTGCATTGTAGCAAATTCAAAAGTCAAAAAAACAAACCTATCAACAAGTCAACTAATCAACTTAGTTTTTAGCTTGCTCCATCAGTTTTTTACCCTTAGCTATCGCATCATCGATAGTACCTACAAGGTTAAACGCTGCTTCAGGATACTCATCTACTTCACCATCCATAATCATGTTGAAACCACGGATAGTTTCTTCGATTGGTACCAGTACACCTTTCAGACCCGTAAACTGCTCTGCCACGTGGAATGGCTGAGACAGGAAACGCTGTACTTTACGTGCACGTTGTACTGTCATTTTATCATCGTCGCTCAGCTCATCCATACCAAGGATAGCAATGATGTCCTGCAGTTCTTTATAGCGTTGCAGTATCAGTTTCACACGGTTAGCACAAGTATAGTGTGCTTCACCAACTATCAAAGGAGTCAGAATACGAGATGTAGAATCCAGAGGATCCACCGCAGGGTAGATACCCAAATCGGCAATCTTACGACTCAATACCGTTGTAGCATCCAGGTGGGCAAATGTTGTAGCCGGTGCCGGATCGGTCAAGTCATCCGCAGGTACGTAAACCGCCTGTACGGAAGTGATTGAACCATTTTTAGTTGAAGTGATACGTTCTTGCATCAGACCCATTTCTGTAGCCAGTGTAGGTTGGTAACCCACCGCTGATGGCATACGACCCAAAAGTGCCGATACCTCAGAACCAGCCTGCGTGAAACGGAAGATATTATCTACGAAGAACAGAATGTCTTTACCTTTACCTGTACCATCACCATCGCGGAAGTATTCTGCCATTGTAAGACCAGACAGTGCCACACGCGCACGTGCACCCGGCGGTTCGTTCATCTGACCAAACACGAATGTAGCTTTAGAGTCTTTCAGTTGTTCTGTATCTACTACAGACAAATCCCAGCCACCTTCTTCCATACTGTGCAGGAATTTCTCACCGTATTTTACAATGCCTGCTTCAATCATCTCACGCATCAGGTCATTACCTTCACGTGTACGCTCACCAACACCTGCAAACACTGACAAACCAGAGTATGCTTTCGCGATGTTGTTGATTAACTCCTGAATCAATACGGTTTTACCTACACCCGCACCACCAAACAGACCGATTTTACCACCTTTTGCGTATGGTTCAATCAGATCGATAACTTTGATACCCGTGAACAGAATCTCTGATGCTGTACTCAGGTTTTCAAATTTAGGAGGCTTAGCGTGTATCGGGCGACCGTTGGCTTTATTTGGCTGAGGCAAACCATCGATAGCATCACCCGTTACGTTGAACAGACGACCGTTGATTTGCTCACCGATTGGCATTGCAATCGCTTTTCCTGTATCTACCACTTCCATACCGCGTACCAGACCTTCGGTACCGTCCATCGCTACGCAACGAACGCTATCCTCACCAAGGTGCTGTTGTACTTCCAATACCAGTTTCTCACCGTTAGGGCGTGTCAGCTCTAACGCGTTGTAGATTTCGGGCAGCTTATTTTCTGCACTGAAGTGCACGTCAATTACCGGACCGATGATTTGCTTAATTTTACCAACGTTTGGCATAAGATTCAATTATATAAAAGACTAAATTTTAACTACATATTCGGGCAAAAACGCATGCATTTCACCCAATTTTGGCGCAAAGGTAAGGTTATAGATGCAAAATGCAAAAGGAAAATAGGATAAAAAGTAGACATATTTTGATACCACCCATATCATTCCAGTCTGAAAGTAACACGTTGTGTAAAATATATATCTGTAGGTCTGTTATGCATTTTGCCGGGCTTCCATTTAGGCATTATTCTCAAAACTCGAATTGCTTCCTCTTCTAATCCCCATCCAACACGTCTGCCAACGCTTTTCAAGTCTTTTATTTCACCGCTTTTGCTGACGACAAACTGAACTGTTACCGTACCCTGCCTTTCGTTATCTCTGGCATCTTCAGGATAATGTAAGTTCTCTTGCAAATGCTTTGGAATATCGAACGCTGGCTCCGGCATCACAATGACCTTACAATCTTCTCTGCTTACATTGCCATCAGGGTTATAACAAACCGCAGACACCATAGAGTCCATTACATAGGTTTCAAGGCTACTTAATTTTCCGTTTATATAATAATAACTCCAGACGCTATCCTTCAACCCATTAATCCCTGTCTTGCCATATGAAGACAATGTGCCGTCCTCATAATACTCTCGCTCTTCTCCAATTCCTTTGCCTGTGGTATCATAAACACCCTTAAACACTACAGCGCCACCGTCAGACCACTTATAATGTATTTTATATGGCACTCCTTTTTTATAAAAACCGGAATCAATCAATTTTCCTGTACTATCATACCCTTTTAACACGCCTTCCTTAAGACCATTATAGAACCTCACCTTTTGCATAATTTTTCCATTTTCATGATAATTGAAAAACATACCTTGCTCTATGGAAAAAGCATCATTTTCATACTTTTCATAATAACCTTCAATTGCTTTATTCTGCGTAGAAATATAAAAACGTTTAACCTTCCAAAATTTTCCATCTCGGTAAGCCAATTCATAATAGTTGGCAAACTGTGGTTCGCAAGGTTTCCCTCCAATACCCACCAAATAATGCTCTACAGTATCACTTTGCTGCGCAAATACTGGCATGCTGCATAATAGGCTTATAATGAGCAGTATGTTTTTCATGGCGCAAATCTATAAAAAATCAAAAAGGCTGCCATTAACAGACAGCCTTCTATAACATGAATATATTCTTACTGTTTGTACATAATAGATACCGCACTGCTGTTTTCGCATTTAGGCAATGCTTCAGAATAGTATAGTACTCCTTTGTAAAAGATAAAGATGTACCAGTCGTTATTCTTCTGCAGGCTCGCCAGTATTTCATTTGGCTTGCTGCCCGGGTTATGCTGAAAATCTGCCATTGTTATAAACTTAGACCTGTCAGTAGTAACCCTTTGCATCAGCCAACCCATCAGTGCAGCACTTTCTTTTTTACGTTTTGCATAATTGCTTACCACACCCGGGGTACTTTCGCGGTAGCGGTATATATCTGCACCCATTATGTACTCCATCCTGTTGCAGATAAACATTTGCATGGCAGGGTCGTCCATCAAGCGATTATCTACTACTATGTTATACTTACAACTTTGGTAGCGTTCATCTTTTTGCAGCTCTGCCATTGTATTAGCAAGCATGGCATCGGTAGAAGATTTTTCATCGAGGTTCTTCAGTATGGAAACTATCGACTCCTTTACCACATAAGCAAAGAGCTCATTGCTCCATGCTCCTTCACGACGAGCCATTATAACACGCTGTGTAGCAGTATTCAACAACCGCCTGTAGTCATCATTGCCCTGCACTACTACTTTCAGATACTTGGCAAGGTCATAAAAGCTTTTCAACGAGGCTGAGGTTTCCATACTGTTTGGCACCAGCATTTCATCTTTCATCAGCTTATCAAGGTCTTGCATGGTTTGCATGTACTGTGCCCGTGTCACAAATACATCTTTGCTCCTTGCCATGGTATCGAAAGCAGCTTTTTCATTTACTAGCTGATGACACTGCAATGCTTCTTTATCCAGACTATTATCGCCCGGCACATACCAGTGACCGTTGTAGTTCATTATAGTTTTATCCTGTGCGTACCCTGCTATTGTAGCAGCAAATAAAGAAAGCGCTAATGCCAGCTTTTTCATGCGTATATTATTTTCAGAGGTTTGAAAATAGTCTTAATTGCCCTAATTTCATATATCTATAACATTATTCTTTTACCTAAAAACATATAGCCATGCCAGTCAATTTTACAGACCGTATTAAAGCCATTCAGAAAAACCTAGAAATCGGTCAAACGGGCATAATAGATATGCCAACATGCCTGAAGCTGGAAGCTGCTCTGAATATCAAACCTACTGCAACAGCACTAATAACACATATCAAGACCATTCAACGAGCGTTGAACATTGCAGATGACGGCATAGTTGGCCCGGTTACCTTATCTCGTATTGAAGCGCTGATACAACCCAAACTACCGCTAATTCCGATTGGCGCGTCGATGATTATATCATTTAAATCGCTTGACCTAATAGTGAATGCTGAAGTTACTTCTAAAGAGGTGTACACACAAAAATACCAGTCTCCTATCTGGCCAGGGGGCGATAGTGGGGTAACGGTAGGTATTGGTTTTGATTGTGGTTATTGCAGCAAACAAGAGCTTGCAGATGCCTGGGGTGCTACACTATCTCCCGCACAATTATCGCTGCTGCAAAGCACTTGTGGCAAAAAAGGTGTTGGATGCAAAGACCTAATTCCAGGATTGAAATCTATAAAAATAGGCTATGATACTGCTGTAAAGATATTTTATCAGCACACACTACCAGCCTGCGCACGCGATGTAAAGCGTACCTATCCTGGTATCGAAAAGCTGCCACCCGATACGCAGGGCGCTATCCTATCGCTGATATATAACAGAGGCCCCCTTATCAATGATACTGATCGCCGCAAAGAAATGAAGGCACTCAAAACAATTATTGCAGCAGGAGACCTTAACGGCATTGCAGCACAGCTACGCAGTATGAAGCGTTTGTGGGACCCCAAAAAGCAAAAAGGATTGATAACCAGACGAGAAAATGAGGCATTGCTGGCAGAAAACGGAACATTTAATATTCTGCCCGAAAACACAATAGTTGTATAAAAATAAGGCTCTCCGCGGAGAGCCTTATTTTTTATTAATCAGATTACTTACTGTATTCGCTGAAATTCAAAAGTAGGATAGCCTTTTACACCATTTTTATAGAAATCAAGGAAGCGCATTTTAAAGTAATGTCCGTTTCTATTTTTTATGGTGTATGTTTTGTCTTTGTTAACTGTGTATGTTGCAGAGTTGTTACCACGGTCTATGTTCACTATTTTCCAATCATAGCCAATTACATCTCTGTGTTTTTTGAAGTTATAGCTAAGTAATGTCGTAGATTCAATACTTTCATATTTTGTGAGTGAATCCACTGCACAAGTAGTATTGTTGGGGTTATGTAATACCCCAGTAACAGGATAAGCGAAGTTATTTAAGTAATGATAGATGATTCTATACCTTGTAAAAACAATATCCCAAGTGTTCTTAGGCGGCTCAGGATTTACAATAGCATTTTCTGCAAAAGAAAAATATACATAATTATAATTTTGATTTTTAGGAAGCGTAATCATTTTTACATTGTTCCCTCTCAAATCACCATATTGTATAATATATTTATCCTCTGTAACCGCAAGTAGTTGTAATTTTTTGAATGTATCTTGGTGGTATGTAGGGTCTAATTTGATGATGTAGACTTCTTTTTTAGTCATTCCACCGTTTAACCATTCACCTATTCCAGTTGAATCAGTAAGTCCGCAAGATGCATCCATCTGCCATTTGTTATCAGGAAGTTTAGGATCATCTTTCACAGCAAGAATATCTGTTTCATGTGTATTGTATGTAAGTACTTTTGCAGCACCGTTCATAAATACGTGATAGCCAACCGGGCTTGCTTCGAACGCTAAATCCCAACTAAGTATTGGACTGGTATAAACGATAGAATTTGTTTCAAAGTCAAAAAATAACTGATCAGTATAATCCTCCCCCATATCAATTTCTACCCTTTGAGAACCATTTTGTCTAGGAAGGGCAATCGGCTCATCAGGTTTCTGACAAGAAATAACAAACAAACTGCAAGCCGTAATTAATCCACCTAATAGTCCTTTCAATCTCATTATGATGCAAATATCTTATAGTATCAGGTACATTATGTCAGACAATTGTCATTAAGCCATAATATTATGTAAGACGCGTGTAAAATATACTACTTATTTAAATTTAGCTGTATACAACAGATAATTATTTAGGTTTGCAGGGCAAAAAACGTTTGAATGCAATTTAGATTATTACTATTTAGTGTTTTAATTGCTGCGGGATTTTCTTCTTGCACCAATAATGATAAGGAGTTTACTATCAAGGGCGAAATAGAAAGCATGCCTGAACAAACCCTATATTTGGAGGAATTAGGTATTGATAAAATTACTATCCTCGATTCTTTTACCTCCGACGCATCTGGGAAATTTCAGCTCAATGGCAAAACACCTGAAGCAGGTTTATTCCGTATATCATTTAGCAGCGATAAAAAGAAAACAATTCTACTATCTGCAGAAAATGGTGTAATAACAGTAAAAAGCAATTGGGCAACTTTAGAGCCTGTTTCTGTTAGTGGTTCTGAAAGTGCTGCAAATCTGCAAAAATTCCTGATGGTTATTCGTAATCACATGCAAGACTTCAATACGCTTGGTATAGTATTGGATAGCTTTAAAGCGCGAGGGGATGATAGTATGATGACTATTGTACAAAATGATATTCTTGAAATGAATGCAAAACTTACAAACTTTATTGAAGAATTTGCAGATACCACAACCTCATTACCCAACGCACTTTTCGCTGTTCAGTTTTTAAACCCCCAGTCAGAGAAAGCATTCTTTCAACAGTTTATCCCCAGTATGAATAAACGCTTCCCTAAAGCGAAACTGGCTCAGGACTTCACCAAAAAAATCAATACGATATATGCTACCCCAGCACCATCTGCAGATAATGGGCTACCTGGCATAGGAACGGCTGCGCCGGAAATATCGTTGCAAACACCTGAAGGCAAAACTGTAACCCTGACATCACTGAAAGGTAAGTATGTACTGGTAGATTTTTGGGCATCATGGTGCGGCCCTTGCCGTAAAGAAAACCCTAATGTTGTAGCTGCATACAATCAATTCAAAGACAAAAACTTTACAATACTGGGCGTATCGTTGGATGATGACAAAGACAAATGGCAAGAAGCTATTGTAAAAGACGGACTTACATGGACACACATAAGTGACCTGAAAGGTTGGGAATCTGTTGCTGCACGCTCTTATGAGGTACAGTCTATCCCTGCAAACTTTCTGGTAGACCCTAACGGCATTATCATAGGCGCAAATCTACGTGGCGAAGAGCTGGCAGCTAAGCTGGCAGAGGTTTTGAAATAATTGCTGCAATATACTATTAAAAAAAAAGGGCGGTTATTAACCGCCCTTTTTTTTTAATTCTTTGCCACAAGTACCGATTTGGGGGTTCCTGCTTTGGTATATCTGATATCAAAACCAATGCTCAACATAATGAGATTAACATTGTATCCTGCATATGGATATACGGGCAGTGCAGACGTACCGGGGTATTCTGTAAAAGAGGTATTCATAAAATTGCTTGGATAGTATTGCACTTTGAATGCAATACCCGGGTCTAAAGACACACCTGCAAACACATAAGGCATTACCAAAGGTGTCCTGTCGCTGAACCATTCATTGAATTTATCTTTCTTACTACGCTTCACAAATCCTTTTTCACGATAGTTGAAAGGCACATCTACACCACCACCAATAAAGCCATAAGTACGCTTTTTCAGGTTACCGAATTTTATACCTATTGGTGCCCCGATTGTATATACCCTACGCTTGATAGTACTGTCTGCAATCTTATCTATAAAACCGATGTTTTTGATGCCGATACCGGTGTACACACCAAAATGCTTGTTGAAATCGTAATTAAAATTGAACCCAAAGTTCAAAATATAGCTGAATCGCAATGTACTCAGCTTGCTTCTGCCCGCTTTTTGCAGGCTGGAAGTTGAAAATATGGCTGCATCCAGCGCATTGCTCATATAAAACTTCTTTACCGGGCGGGGTTTTACATCTATCAGTTCTACCTCGGTATTTGTTTGTGCATTTGCTAATAATGGGCTACCTGCCAACGACACTGCCAATAGCGATGCAGTTATGTATCTGAACTTCATATGTTTCATTTAACACCATAAAGATAGGCTCAAAATGCATCCGTCTGCAAAAATTGCAGGTTATTTGGCTTTGGCATAAGTATTGACTTGTATCTTTACCTGCTGTTTTGCTTGCAAAGCGGCAATAATGTCATACTAGCACATGAGTACAATGAAATCAATGATGGATATGTTTTTGGGGCAGCCAGAACAGGAAGTAGAGTTTATGCCTATAGTACCCTTGGGCGAAGATGAAATGGACGACCAGGAAAAAGGGAGCCTGCCTACAGAAATACCTGTAATAGCACTACGCAATACAGTTTTGTTTCCCAATGTAGTATTACCTATCACCGTTGCCAGAGAAAAATCTGTAAAGGCAATTGCTGAAGCGCAAAAGAACGGTAAATGGATTGGTGTTGTCGCTCAGATGGATGGTAGCACAGAAGATCCAGAAACAAGCGAGATATATCGTGTAGGTACACTTGCAAAAATTGTAAAGCAGATAAAAATGCCCGATGGTAATACTACGGTATTCATCATGGGGCGTATGCGTTTCGAAATAGAGGAATACAAACAAACAGAACCATTCTATACTGCATCTATCAAATATTTGGAAGATCATTTTCCGCAAGATGATGCAGAGTTCGAGGCACTGGTAGCATCTATCAAAGAGCAGTCTGAAAACATTGCACAACAATCGCCAAACACAGCAAGCGAAACAAGCATTGTACTGCGCAACATAGAACACAAGTCTTTCTTGGTGCACTTTGTAGCATCTAACCTGCAAGCAAAACTTGGCGACAAGCAAGCACTGTTGGAAGAGAACAATGTAAAAGCACGTGCTGAACGTTTGCTGCAACTGCTACAATCTGAACTGCAACTACTGGAACTGAAGAACGAGATTACCAACAAAACACGCGCCGATATAGATAAGCAGCAACGCGAATACTTCCTGCAACAGCAAATGAAGTCTATCCGCGAAGAGCTGGGTGGCGACCCTAACGAGCGCGAGATACAAGACCTGATAAAACGTGCGGAAGGTGTTAAGTGGACAGATGCTGCCAAAGAGCTTTTCCAGAAGAATATAGAGAAGCTGCAACGCATGCACCCTAGCACACCAGACTATTCGGTTATCTACAACCATCTGGACCTGATGCTGGATCTGCCATGGGAAACCTATACAGAAGACAGCTACGACCTGAAGAAAGCACAGAAAGTATTGGATGGCGACCACTATGGCATGGACAAAATCAAGGATCGTATTCTTGAATACCTTGCTGTGCTGAAGCTGAAAGGTGATATGAAATCCCCGATACTATGTTTTGTAGGCCCTCCCGGTATTGGTAAAACATCGCTTGGCAAAAGCATTGCCAACGCCATCAACAGAAAATATGTGCGCCTCAGCCTTGGCGGCCTACACGACGAGAGCGAACTACGCGGTCATCGCAAAACATACATCGGTGCTATGCCGGGCCGTGTTATACAATCGCTGCGCAAAATAAAATCTGCCAACCCTGTTTTCATTCTGGATGAGGTAGATAAAATAGGTAAAGACTTCCGTGGCGACCCAAGCTCTGCATTGTTAGAGATTCTGGACCCGGAACAAAACAATACATTCTACGATAACTATTTGGAGCTGGAGTTCGACCTCTCGAAAGTACTGTTCATAGCTACAGCCAATAGCCTCAGTGATATTCAACCCGCGCTGCGCGACCGTTTGGAAATCATCCAACTGACAGGCTATTCTATGGAAGAGAAAACTGAGATAGCGAAGAAACACCTGATACCTAAGCAGAAAGAACTACACGGCCTCAACAAAGTGCAACTGAAATTTAGCGACAAAGTGCTAAATAAGGTGATACAGGAATACACCCGTGAATCGGGCGTACGCGAACTTGACAGGCTCATAGCAAGTGTTATGCGCTCTGTTGCCAAACAAGTGGCTATGGAAGAAAAAGTGGCTGCTACTGTTTCTAATGAGCAAATAGAAAAAGTACTTGGCAAGCCCCGCTACAACAATGATATTTATACCAAAGGACACCCTGCCGGTGTAGCCGTAGGCCTTGCGTGGACCTATGTAGGTGGCGATATACTGTTTATTGAAACAGGTCTTTCAAAAGGCAAAGGAGGCTTGACACTGACGGGCAATCTGGGAAATGTGATGAAAGAAAGTGCATCAACGGCACTCTCTTACCTGAAAGCACACGCTGCTGAATACAACATTGCTCCTGAGAAATTTGAAGAATACAGCATACACATACACGTACCTGAAGGCGCCGTACCTAAAGACGGGCCGAGCGCGGGTATTACTATGCTATCTGCACTTACATCTGCCTTCACAGGCCGCAAACTGCGCCCTTACCTTGCTATGACGGGTGAAATAACGCTGCGCGGGCAAGTGTTGCCTGTAGGTGGTATCAAAGAAAAAATACTCGCAGCAAAACGTGCGGGTATTAAGGAAGTGATTATGTGTGCACAAAACCAAAAAGATGTAGAAGAAATAAACCCTGCATTTATCAAGGGTGTTAAGTTTCACTATGTAACGGAAATGAGTGAAGTAATACAACTGGCACTTGCCAAGAAATAATCTTGGCTACGAATATCTGAAAAGGGGATTACACTGTAATCCCCTTTTTATATGTATATTTAATAACTAATACTTCCCTATGAAGAGGATAATCGTTTTAGCACTTACGCTCTTTACCATCAACAGCTATGCGGTAGATAACACCGGCACGGGTAAAACAATCACTACAAGCAAAGGCGATGTCATTAGCTTTTCTGCTATTGGTAGCAAACCAGTCCATATTGCCAACAGCAACACAACCAAAACTGTTGCATACGGAGAAGAAAAACCAATCTTGCTGAATGGCAATAGCATCTATTATGTAAAAGACGGAAACGATAGCATCAACAGTGCCCGCAATTGGCAGCAATGGATAGATGCGCATATTGCTGCTGAAAAAAAGCTGAATGATGCGGTTAAAAAAGAGAGGAAACAACTACCAAGAGGTTCTTACTACTACACCATGAAAAACATGGTAATAAATGAGAAAGGAGAGCTTGTATATTATGAAACAGACGGCATTGTTAGGCGCAGGTATAGTGAAACCACAAGGCACAAACCGGGGAGGCTGCTTATACCCGAAAAACTTGAAACGGATGTAAACAATAAACTAAAAGCTACCGCAGATAAGCTAACCTATACAACTATGATAGTGGGAGGCAAAGCAACAGCTTATTATAATTACTATACTTTCACATTTTCTGTAAAATAGCATATTGAAAAAACTACTCACCATACTATTTAGCATATCCTCTGTTACGCTTTTTGCATCACAAAATGATACGCTGAAGGTAATACGGAATGGTAATGTAATAGAAGTAGTGCAGCAACACCCCGATACCATAGCTGTAATAAACCCACAGACCTATAAACAGGAACAACGCACAATAAGCCATCCACCTGTTCCTATTAGTCTTAATGGTATTGAAATTTATCATGACAAGGAGAGCAAGAACTTTATTGCAAAAGCAGCAGCTACAAAACTTCATGAATGCCTATACACTTTGTTCAGAAACATAAAAGATGAGTTGCCCGCGGGAAGTTATTCATTTAGCGTCCCGGATCTTGTTATTGACACTAAAGGCAAGGCAACATATTTTAGTAACAATACTTTTTATGCATCTAAAGAAACACTGCTATCAGAAAAATTATTCCAATCAATTAACGAACAGCTTACAAAAGCCATCAACGAAATTGAATTTATCCCACTTATTATTGATGGCGAAAAAGTCCCTTTCCGTATAGATATGAGTGCAGATATGAGGCTGGCTCAATAATAAAGCCCCGATAATATCGGGGCTTTATTTATCAGACTCATTCCATTCATTAGTTCTTAACAGGCAGCAGCGAGTAGTTTTTACCAAACTCCATCATTTGCTGATAGAAGCTTTCAGGGTATTCTACTTTTACGTCGGTTACTTTACCACCTTCCATTATAGGCACCAGCTTAGGCTGTATAAAACCACGGTATGGTTTTACGTTCAGCTTTGCATAGCGTTCCAGTATTTCTTTGTGCAATACAGGGTCTACTTTTACACCGTAAGTTTCTACCAGATTTTTACCCGCTTTGTAATCACCCTCAGATTTTATGCGTTGTATCTCGCGCAGCAATTCACCAAACAGTGTACGTAGCTTTTCATAGTCGTTAATTTTCACGTATGTCTTACCATCTTTTTTCACCATCTCCACCACGTTATCTTTCTTACCTTTTTCGAACACCCAGTGTGCATTCAATGCACGGTTGCGCATGTGCGCCTCTTCCAGTTGGTCGCCCAGCTTCAGGCGTGTCAGCTGTGTCATCAGGCCATTCATCATATAGCTGTCATACTCTGCCATACCTACTTCTTTGCTAGGTGCTACGCCTATATCTACCAGCTTCTGGTCTAGTGCATAATACAGGCCCACAAGGTCTGCACGTGCTTCTTCCAGGCAAGATGCATAGTTTTTCAGCGTCTTATCTGTTGTTTCCACGCCTTCATTTATTTGTCCGGAAGCATGGCCTATACATTCGTGCATATCTGTGTGCAGATCAGATGCAAGCGCACCGTATTTACGTGCACGAGCTTTTGTAGCATCGTCTATGGCAAACTCATCCAGCATACCGCTTTTAGCACTTGCTACGTTATATGAGTGTATGATATTGCTCAGCGATACAGACTTAGAACCGTGGTCTTTGCGTATCCAGTCAGCATTTGGCAGGTTGATGCCGATTGGTGTGCTAGGTGCAGCATCGCCGCTCTCTACTATTACCGTAATAGCTTTTGCTGTAATACCTTTTACTTGTTTCTTTTTATGCTCTGGCATCAGCGGAGAGTTATCTTCAAACCATTGTGCCTGGTCTGCTATAGCTTTGATGCGTTTTGTAGCCTCCATATCTTTCATAGATACCGTACTTTCAAAGCTACCCTTCTTACCTATAGCATCCATGTATACTTCTATAAAGCCGTTCACTACATCTATACGAGAGTTTACGTCTTTTACCCATGCTATGCTATAGTCGTCAAAAGTTTTAAGGTCACCCGTTTGGTAGTATTTTACCAGCAGTTCCAGTGCTTGCTTCTGCTCTGCATTTTCAGCAACAGCAGCAGCTTTTTGCAGCCAGCTTACAATCTTACTGATGGCACCATCGTACATGCCCCCTACTTTCCAAGTCTTTTCAACTATCACACCGTTCTCTTTCAACACTTTGCTGTTCAGTCCCCAAGACGGCGCATTGCCTTTTGTATCAAATTTAGCATAGTATGCTTCCACCTCTTTCTGCGTAACGCCTTCGTAGAAGTTGTTAGACGAGTTAGCGATGTTATCGATATTCGGTCGCAGATCTACCAATTTAGGTTCAATCTTAGCATCATATATTATCGGCGATACACGTGCTATAAAAGCGTCTGTACTTTCACCAGCTTCTTTTGGCAGTTGCGTGGTATCACTTCCTTTTACCAATGCAGCAAAATAAGCAGCATCACATTCAGGAAAGAATTTCTCATTGCCATAGTGGTGGTGGTTACCATTGCTGAACCAGAAACGACCTACATATTCTTCAAACTTCTTCCAGTCTGCTGCACTTTTATCGCCGCTGTACGTTCCATAGATAGCCTCAAGCGTTTTGCGCAGCATAATGCCGTACTTACTCTTTTGGTCGTAGATGATATCACGACCGCAAAGTGCAGCCTCATACAGATAGTATGAAAGCTCTTTTTGCTGAAGGCTCAGCTCATCCCATCCGGGTATCTGATAACGCAACATTTGCAGGTCTGCAAATGCTTCCGCCTCTACCTTAAAGTTAGTATCGTATACCGAAACCACTTTTGCACTGTCTGTTTTGCCGGCTGTATTACCACTGCCGCCGCAAGACGATAACATGATTTGTGTTCCCATAAATGCTATTACGGGTATAGCCCACTTTTTCATTATTTAATAATTGCTTTTTAGAAGCATTAAAAATACCTGATTTACCTCAATCATTAAAACCTACTTTTGCACCTATGAAACGCGCCCTTATGCTGCTGATGTCAGCCTTTCTGATGCATTCTTGTCAATCTGATAGCCCTAAAAACAACCAAATTGTATCTACCCCCATTAAATCGGGAGTAGAAATACTCGCTGACAGCCTACCCATTGCTGAAGACAAACTGAACAATCTTCACTTCAGCATACATGTATACACCAACGACAGGACTGCAAACGGATCTTATGATGTGCAAACTGAATGGGGATATAATATTGCAACAACAACTATTAAAATGCCGGATGGTGGAGAAGACTTAAAACCCATTCTGCGGAGAGGAAGCAAACCGTATAGTTTTATTATTGGTTTCAAATACGATGACGACACAGCGTTTAATGACTTTTATGAAGTGCAAGGCAGTAAACATGAAATAAAAACCCAATACCTTAAATATTACAGCTTCGAATAACTAACCGAGATTGCCCTTGTTGGTAAATTTCTTATGCGTTTGTGTGAAACCGTTATTGAGGTAAAATGCATGGGCTTCCTCACGCCAATTGCTCGATGTCACTTCAAAAACATCATAAGGCGTTTCATCAATTATTGAGCGTAAAGCAGCAATCAGCTTCTTACCTACACCCCATCCTCTGTAGGCTTCTCTGATATACATTTCCTGTATTTCATAAGCCGTACCTGTATGGTGTAGCAACTGTTGGCTATGGCAACTGACAAAGCCACAAGGAGTGTTATCTATTTCAGCAACCAGATAAATAATGGTTTTGTTATGCAGATTTCGTTCAAAGCACAGCATAAACCGTTCTTTATTATGTTGCTTATCAGACAGGCAACAAAGCAATTCGTAAACATGCTCTGCATCAGCACTTGTAGCATTTCGAATAATCAGGTTTTCCATAGCCAAAATTCAATGGCATATTATACCAACTATATCAACTGATTGTTTTTTCTGTCTTAAGTTTTCATCACCTTATTAAAAGCAAAATGGTCGGCAATCATTGCCGACCATTTCTTATTTCATTACAGTAGTATTATTTCTTAACAAACTGAATAGTTTCAGATATGCTTTCATCTGCATTCACTACCTGCAGCATATATACACCTGCAGCAAGGCTTGTCAGATTGATTTTAGCAGTCTTACCACCATCCAATTGCAGCTTGTCTGTGTAAACAACTTTACCAAGTTTATCCAACACTTTCACTTCCGTATTCCCTTTCAATACTTGTTTAAAGCTAATATTCAATTCACTGCCTGTCATTGGGTTAGGATAAACATCAATACCAGTATTTTTCTGAACACCACTAACAGATAATTTAGGATCTACTAGCATTTGGCCCGGAACACTAGCTACAGTACTTACGCAAACACCATCAACCATGCAACGATACATATTTCCGTTCATCAATACATTGATAGATGATATGCGCAACGTATTTGTATATACACCGGTATACTTACCCCCTTCTGCCAGATTCCTGAAGCCATTACCGCTATTATCATCCTCTTGCCACTGATAGCTGGTACCTGTAGGTGGTACGCTAAATGTAGCTATCTGGAATGGTGTAACAACTAAAGTAGATGGATTAGTAGCTGGGGCAGTAATAACACCAACCGGGATATTTGTAGTATAGTACCACAAGCCACACAGCTGTGTTTCTGTAAGCGCACAACGATATACTGCACCGTTTATGCTTGCAGGAGCACCACTTATACGCAAAGAATCTGTATTAACACCTGAATATGGAGGGTTGTTAGTCAGATTTACAAACAATCCATTCGATTGCATTCTTTGCCATTGATACAATACGCCGGCACCTGTTGCTCTAACACCAAGTTTTGTAATACCACCTTCACACACAGTGTCTGTGATAGTGCTGCTATTAACAGTTATTGGTGTCAGTACATTTAATGCTACAGCATTTGAAATAGCTACCGGAGCACATGTACCACGTACTACGCAGCGATACATATAAGCATTCATATTTGGCGTTACCGCGTTAACTGTAAGTGTTGGTGTATTTGAACCTATATAACCACCATTTCCTGCTATATTTTGATAACCTGAACCATTATTCTCTTGCCATTGGTAAGTAATTCCTGTACCTGTTGCAGCAATTGTAAATACAGCATTAGTACCAGGACATTGGGTTTGTGCTGTAGGTTGTGTAGTAACTGCAGGAAGCGTATTTATTCTAATAAGTGCTGCGTTAGTAATTACAGCTGGTGTACATGTTTGGTTGCTGATAACACAACGATATGTATAACCACTAAGACCGATAGTCACTCCTGTAATTAATAGATTTTGAGTAGTGACACCGCTATAAGGGGCAGCATTAGTAAGGTTTGCAAAACCAGTACCATTATTTACCTGCCATTGATAACTTAATACACCAGTCATTGTAACTGCTGTACCTGCAGTAGAGAATGTAGTATTGCTACCCACACAAACTTCTCTGTCAACAGGTTGGCTGAAAACTGTAGGTATTGCATTTACATACAACATTGCTGTACCCGTAATTGCAGCAGGGGTACATGTACCTGAAACAACACAACGGTATCCTCTACTATGCAATGCAGGTGTAACGCCAGTAAGTGACAAAGACGATGTAGTAGCACCACTATATACACCTGTATTCGTAACATTAGAGAACAAGCCTGCACCATTATCTACCTGCCATTGATATGTTAATGCTGTACCTGTAGCAGTAACATTAAATGTGGTAGCACCGCCCTCACATATAGTAGAAGTTGTAGGACCGCTTACCAATACAGGTCTTGTATTTATATTAAGCGTTACAACATTCGTAACGACTGAAGGTGTACAAGTACCGGTGATAACACATTGATATTGATAACCGCTCATAGCACCTGTAACATTTGCCACACTCATATTAGGTCCGAAAACACCTGCATATGGAGGATTATTTGTCAAGTTTACAAAGCCTAAACCCGTATTAACCTGCCATTGGTAGCTAAGACCGGTACCAGAAGCAATTACATTGAAATTTGCTGTTTGGAAATCACAAGTAGTAACACTTGAAGGCTGTGTAGTAATGACTGGTGCAGGCTGAACAGTTAACGTACCCGTACCACTAAAGAAAGGAACTACACAAGTATTACTCAGTACACAACGATACTGATTGTTATTAAAACCAATTGGTGTATTTACTACTGATAATGTAGCAGTTGTTGCACCCGCATAATTAGCACCATTCGATACGTTTGTAAAACCACTACCGCTATTTACCTGCCATTGGTATACAACGTTTGCTCCACCGGTTGCAACGCTAAATGTTGTAGTGCCTGTTGCACATACAGTAGCATTTGCAGGTTGTGTTATTACAGGTATTGATGTTCCGATTGTAAGTGTAGACGCACCTGTAATAAATACTAATGGCGCACAGCTACCATTAATAATGCAACGGTACGCATATCCGTTAATCGCAGGGGTAGCAGTAGAAATATTTAATGTATTAGTAGTTACTCCGCTGTAAATACCAGCATTCGTTAAATTATAATAACCAGTGCCATCGTGCACCTGCCATAGGTATGTAAGATTAGTACCGGTTGCGTTTACAGTAAATACTGCAGGTGCTCCATTACATACAACAGTATTCGGAGTCATACTAGCTACACCTGTAGGAGCCCCTACTGTAAGTGTAGAAATACTTGATATTGCTGTAGCAGTATTGCAACTAGTATTTGCTACACATCGATATTGATATCCATTGAAAGTTGAAGGGGCAGAAGTTAAGACTAATGAACCAGTAGTTGCACCACTATATACACCACCGTTTATTACATTGGTGAAGCCAGTACCTGTATTTACCTGCCATTGATAACCAATACCACTGCCTGTTGCTGCAGCAGTTAGTGTCAGGTTGGCACTCGGACACAATGTGCTGGATGCCGCAGGCTGTGTTGTAAATGTAGGAGATACACAAGTAAGATTTACATTATAGTCTTCTGTTTCACCATATGAGAATGTAGTACACGCATCGGTATTATTAATTGTCGAAGACCAGCGAACCCTTACACGCATTTTAGTTAACCCTGCAGTTGCTGTTGGTGGGACTACAACATTATTAGTAACTACAGAACCATTACCCGAACCAATAGATGTAAATTCAGTTGTTTCAAAAGTACCGTTTTGGTTATAGTCTATCCAGCATGCAACTCGTTCTGTACCACCGGCACCAACTGTTACGCTAATAGGTGTTGTTGCACCTATTGTAATATTCGGCGCACTAACTGAACTACCATAATCTGTATATGCAGGTGTTGCAGTACAGCCACTAGTATTATTTAGTGTTCCAAAAGTCACATTATTAATAACGTCACTAGAGCCACAGCCTATTGAGTTACCTGCTGCACAATAGCAAGACAGAAAGCTATTCATATTCATTTGTATTGAATTTGAAAAACCTGTACTGCTAGCGCAGGTTACCGCACAACGGTAATACGTTGCCGCACTTTGTGTTGTGGCTAATGTAGAAGATGTTGCACCACTGATATTAGTCCATGTACTATTGTTTGGAGAAGACTGCCACTGATATGAAACACCGCTACCTGTGGTGGTATTCTGCAGTGATAATGTAAAGGTAGTACCAGGACATACAGGATTCAATGTAGTTAATGTATTGCCCGGAGCAGGCGTGCCAGAACAAGGTGAACCACCTGTAACAACAAGGTTATAATCTTCTACCTCGCCAAAAGAGTATGTTGTACATGGGTCCATACTGCTATTACCAAAATACACACACCTTACACGCATACGTTTTGTACCTGCTGTTGTTCCCGATGGTACAACAAAGCTATTAGTAACGAAAGCACCATAAGACAAATTAGCAGAATACACTTGCTCACCTGTATCATAAAAATCACCATCAGCATTAAAGTCTACCCATATCTTGTAGTACTCGTTATAATAATAATTGTTTAATATGGCAAAGTTTACCGTGCCACCAGATGCTATAGTATGCGTTTGGGTAGAATAGTATATGTACCCACTACTTGTTGCACAACCTGTATACCAGTTGCTAATATTTGTTGTACCACCAGAGGTAGCAAATGCTTCAATGTGATCACCCCAAGCACAGGCCGTAGTGTACAAACCAGTATTACACTGAGCGTTTGCAATGTTTGCTGAAAGTGCCAAAACTACAATCATGGCCACCTTTTTCAACCAATTGTAAAGATTTAAATTCATAACCGTTAGATTTCTGTCACACAATGTTTAATGTTATTCCAAATGTGATGTGTATTACAATTTAGTGTTAATTTTTAAATTAATCACAAAAAAATTTGAAAAGGTAGATATTCATCCAGTAAAATATTATTCCATGCTATTTAAACAGGAATTTATAAATATCCTTTTTTCGTAAATAGCTAGCTCTGTATTGAGGCAAGGGTTTAATTTTGTCATCCATTCTTTTAAATAGTGGGATTGCATTCCAAAGCAAGTCTTTATTAAGGTTGACAATGAAAATACGACCCGCCCCACCCATACATACTAACATTTCAGTATCAGAAATAGGATAAATACTGCCACCTGTAGGTGAACCGGGATTAGTAAATGTATCTATGTTACATGGATAAGACCATACTTTTCGCAATTCCTTACCCACTGTATCTGGCTCTACATATATTTCTGCGTATGAAACGAAATTAGGATTTCTTATGGTATTATTATTATATATATACATTTTTTTATTTTCCACCCTACATGCATGTTGATTCGAGAATACTCTATCCTCATCTGTATCTGTTATTATGGTTTCTCTCTGAGGATTTCGTTCCCTTTCTCGACCATCAGTTCGCATATCTTGTACTGTTTTTTTTCCATGATATACATCTTTTAGGTAACCAGAAGGGTATTCTATCTTAGCAATGGTACTTATATTCCTAAACCCAACATATATAACACTATCTTTTTCATCAAAATAAAAACTGTTCATATGTGTGCCGATATTTGCCATTCTATTACCAGGCGACATAATGCTTACAGATGGGAAAAATGGAGAAGAACGCCATGACCAGACTATTTTTCCTGTATTATCATACTCTAGTATATTACCACATACCGATTTTCTAAAAATCTTACCATCACGCATCACAACATCACCACTATCAACAACTCTCAACTCTTTAGGCAATTCATTCTCTACCAATTCGTTGCCAGCTACCATATAATGTCCGTTACTAAGTTTGGTAAACTCATGGTGATATGTCTGCGCGCTTTCTATTTGTTTTACTCCGTTTTGAGGACCGGCCCACAATACTCTTCCATAATAATCAAACTCATAGATACCATTTTCGAACAGCGCGGTAAATGTACCATCCGCAGTAGGTTTCAAATCTCTCATCACATGCATACCAGTATCAAGCGTGGCAATGTCTGGCAAATACCATACTGGCTTACCATTCAGGTCATACATCACGGCACTGTTATCCAATAATATGTATATGTCGTCAGCCTTTATTTTGTTCTTTAGCACCTGCATTTTGTAAAATGCAGTATCTACATATTTAATATAGCCGGTATGGAAATAGTTTAAACCTGTATTCCCAATTTCCTTCCCAGATTTATCCTTATACACTACTTGCCAAGTATATATTGTATTGAAGTCTGGTACCGTTTCAATAAACCTGTTAGAGTTAGATTTTTGCTCAATAAAATATCTGCGTTCCAATTGATCAGCATCAGGTATAGAATCTTTTGCAACACGCAGCAAATATGTTGCTGCCTCTTTTTTTTGTGGCACCTGAAACCCGATTATTCTGTAATTTAGTGTACTACCATTAGCGGGTTTTACTTGAGCATCTGCTACGTTTATCAGTATACAAGCTAATAAGTAGAGTAATTTCTTAAACATGAAGCTAAAACTTGATTATTGTAAATCTAAATATTTCAGACTACTTACCATAACCTTCTCTATTGTGGTATTAACATCGTGCGATGATAATACCACAGTTGCTACAATTAATGCTACAGATTCACTTTTCACACCACCAGATACATCTAGCATTCCACATGACGAGTTTGGCAATATGGTACGATATGGTCGTGAGCTTTTGTTGAATACAGCATACTATATAGGCCCTAATGGTATAAGAGGCAAATATCTTGGCAACAAAATGAATTGCTCTAACTGCCACTTGAAAGCAGGCACAGTACCATACGGGCTTAATTTTTACAGTACACACGCACGTTACCCACAATATCGTGGCCGTGAAAATAGGGTAATGACATTGCCTGAACGGGTAAATAACTGTGTAGAACGACCACACAACGGCACACCTATGCCACTTGACAGTAAAGAAATGGTCGCTATTGTTTCGTATATGCGTTGGCTTTCTGCCAACGTGAAAATCGGCAAGCATGTGCCAGGTGATGGCGCTGCAGAATTACAATATCCAACACGCGCTGCAGACCCTAAAAAAGGAGCAGAATTATACACAAAGCATTGTGCCAGCTGCCATGGTTCCAACGGTGAAGGTCAGTATAATGGCGATTCCTCTACATATATATACCCCCCTCTATGGGGCAATTTCGCTTTCGAATGTGGCTCAAGCATGCATCGTGTGCTGAAGATGGCAAGATTTGTAAAAGCAAACATGCCACATCTGAAGGCTAGTTGGGATAAACCATTCCTCACAGATATTGAAGCAATAGATGTCTCTGCTTTTGTTGTTGATGACCGTATACACCTGCGCCCTAAAAAAGAAAAAGCAGAAAGTTATCCTAACATCAAAAATAAACCTATTGATTATGATCTTGGCCCATATGCAGACCCCTTTACTGAAGATGAGCACAAATTTGGCCCTTATCAACCAATTATAGATTATCATAAGGCACACAATCTTCCGGTAGTATTCTAAGTATTATTCTTTCGTATACAATATTCAAAATCAACATACCCCAAAACAACAAAGGCAGCCAGTAGGCTGCCTTTGTTGTTTATTAAAACTATAGTTATTGTTTTACAAATTGTGCAGTAGCTGCAACATTGTTTTGCTCGCTAACAATCTGTAGCATATATACACCTGCAGCCATATCAGGTAGGCTCAGCTTAACATTTGTGTTGTTATTCAAATTCACTGTTTCTACAAACACAACTTTACCAAGTTTATCGGTTATACGTAAGGTTGCCTGTCCGCTGATTGCTTTTTTAAAGCTCACATTCACTTCATTCCCGCTCGTTGGGTTAGGATACACGTCTACACCATCTGCGTTTCTGATATTGGTTACGGACAATGCCGGATCTACTATCAACTGCCCAGATGTACTAGCAACAGCAATTGTACAAACCCCGTCTACAATACAACGATACATATTGCCATTTTGCAATAATGTTGCCGGGCCTACTCGCAGTGTATTTGTGTACACACCATTATACATCCCACCTTCAGACAAATTCCTGTAACCATTGCCACTGTTATCGTTTTCTTGCCATTGATAGCTTGTACCAGCTGCCGCAACACTAAACGTTGCTATTTTGCCAGGACCTGTAAGCAAAGATGAAGGATTTACAACTGGAGCAGGATTTACAGTAAGAGGAATATCCTGCGTATAATACCACAAATTGCAAAGTTGTGTTTCCGTAAGCGCACAGCGATATATTGATGTAGCCAGTGACGCAGGAGCCCCGCTGATACGAAGTGAATCTGTAGTAACACCTGAATATGGAGGATTATTAGTAAGATTTACATATGTACCATTGCTTTGCATACGCTGCCATTGATACAATACACCTGCTCCAGTAGCACGAACACCAAGTTTTACCGTCCCCCCTTCGCACACAGTATCAGAAATAGTATTGCTATTAACAGTTATCGGTGTTAATACAATTAACGATACAGGATTTGAAATTACAGTTGGGGTGCATTCACCTTTAACTACGCAACGGTATTGATAATTGTTCATTGCAGGTGTCACGCTTGCTATACTAAGTGTGGGCGAGCCAGCACCAGTGTACGGAGAGTTACCCGGTAAATTAATGAACCCTGTACCATTATTTTCTTGCCACTGATAAGTAATACCTGTACCTGTAGCTGCAATAACGAATGTTGCTGTAGTGCCAGGGCATTGAGTTTGCGCAGATGGCTGCGTGGTAACTGTTGGTAATGTATTAACTGTTAACAAAACTGCATTTGTAAGGACTGTTGGTGTACAAGTTTGGTTACTTATCAAGCAACGATACCTGTACCCATTCATCGATGTAGTAGCACCTGTAATTACTAGTGTAGGAGTAGTTACATTACTATAAGGTGCCGTGTTTGACAAATTCGTAAAACCTGTACCCGTATTTATTTGCCACTGATAGCTTAATGGATTGGCAGATGTACTGGCAGCTGCTGCAACATTAAAAGTAATGTTTGAACCAGCGCAAACTTGTTTATCAACAGGTTGATTTGCTATAAATGGAGCACTATTTACAAACAAAAGTGCGTTACCAGATGTAACACTCGGACTGCATGTACCACCTACAACGCAACGGTACTGATTGCTATGTGCAGCATTGGTAACCGCTGTTAAATTCAGGGTACTTGTAGTAGCTCCGCTATATATACCTGTATTTGTAATATTCGTAAACCCGCTGCCAATATTCACCTGCCATTGATATGTCAATGCTGTGCCTGTAGCAGTTACGGAGTAGCTTGTATTGCCACCATCGCATATAGTAGCGTTAACTGGACCTGTAGAAAGTACGGGTCTGGTATTAATATTTAATGTAACAGTATTACTAACTACTGAAGGTGAGCAGCTTCCAATAATGATGCAACGATATTGATATCCATTCATTGCATTTGTAACGTTAGCGACACCTAAACCGGTGCTAAAAACTCCACTATACGGTGCTGTATTTGTAAGATTTACAAATCCTAGACCAGTATTTACCTGCCATTGGTAACTTAAACCACTTCCAGTGGCAACTACGTTAAAACCTACACTTTGGAAATCACAACTTGTAACACTTAGTGGCTGCGTACTTATTACCGGTGAAGGCTGTACCGTTAAATCAGCGGTATTTGTAAAAAACGGTGAAACACAACCATTGCTCAATACACAACGATACTGGTAAGCATTAAAGCTTAGAGGTGTATTGAGAATAGAAAGTGATGATGTTGTTGCACCACTATAGTCTGTACCATTAGCAATGTTTGTAAAACCACTACCTGCATTTACCTGCCATTGATACACAACGTTTGCACCACCAGTAGCTACACTGAAGTTTGCATTCCCACCAGAACAGATTGTTGTATTAACAGGTTGAGTTATGACAGGTATAGCTGTGCCTATTGTCAATATTGCAGCAGCAGATATTATTGTATTTGGAGGACATGTACTGCCTACTACACAACGATATGCATAACTATTGATACCTGATGTAGCAGCAGATATTCTTAAAGTATCTGTATTTACACCTGTATAAATGCCTGTATTTGATAAATTATAGTAACCTGTACCATCATGCACCTGCCATTGGTAAGTAGTGTTGCTTGCAAGCGCGTTTATTGTAAATGTCACAGGATCGCCATTACATACTGTAGTATTAATAGGGTCAGCAAGAATTGCGGTTGTGTAACTTACTGAAAGTGTAGCGATACTGGATGTTGCCGTAGTGCTTGTGCACAATACAGATGCCACACATCTATACTGATAACCATTAAATCCAACAGTTGGTAATGTAACAGTCAATGATGCAGTGGTTGCACCACTGTATACACCACCATTAGTAACATTTGTAAATCCTGTACCTGTATTTACTTGCCATTGGTAGCTTACTCCACTTCCTGATGCTGCAGATGTAAACGTAGCACTATTCCCTGTACACAATGAAGTCGAAACTGGCTGTGTTGTAAAGGCAGGAGCATCACAAACAAGATTTATATTATAATCTTCTGTTTCGCCAAATGAGAATGTTGTACAAGGGTCTGTGTTAGCTATCTGTGGGGTGTTCGATGTAGAGTAACGAACCCTGACACGCATCTTGGTTAGTCCGGGAGTAGCATTTGCAGGTATAGTAATATTTGATGTAACAGTTGAGCCATTACCTTTTCCGATGTATGTATATTCTGTTGTCTCAAAAGTGCCATTTTGGTTATAATCTATCCAAATTGCAACATGATCACCACCGCCAGCTCCTACCGTTGCGCTAAACGGCACTGTAGATGCAATACTGATATTCGGCGCAGCTACAGTAAGACCATAATCAGTAGTAGCTGGTAGACTCGCACAGGTTGAATTATTATTCAATGACCCGAATGTAACATTTGTTATCACATCGCTCGAGCCACAGCCACTTGTATAGTTAGCAGCACAGTAACAATACAAGAACGTATTCATGTTCAACTGCAATGCATTAGAAAAACCGGTGTTGCTTGCACATGTTACACCACAACGATAAAATGTAGCTACAGTTTGGCTGGTTGCCAATGTGCTTGAAGTAGCACCGCTGATGTTTGTCCAAGTAGTACCATTAGGAGAAGACTGCCATTGGTAAGTAACACCAGTACCCGGTGTAGTATTTTGCAAAGACAATGTAAATGTCTGGCCGGGGCATACCGGATTGATATTGCTTACGGTATTACCGGGTGCAGGTGTACCTGAACAAGGTACAGGCACATCGAACCTATAACCATTACCATTGCCAAACCAACCACTTGTAGTAGCAGTGCTGGTAAATGAACCATCCAATGCATTAATGTAATTATTAGCACCACCTGTTGCATTTCTGATACCACAAGACCTACCAGTACTCACAGTACCATTTGCTAAACCATACAACAATTCAATACGACCAGGATTTGACGATGTAGGCCCGTATAACTTTATCATATAGTTTACAGTATTGCTAGCACTCAGGGTAAAACCGCTACCACATGCATCTTTCCACTCAAAGGCATATATACCGGTACCTGCAGCACCATGTACCATACTTCCTATGCCTACACCACCAAAGTTTGCACCACCATCACCAAACCAAGCAGCAATCATATTCTGTGGGCCAGCAGTTGCAAACATATTTGCAGGATTACGTCCGTCAAAGATTGTAGTTATAGCAGTCTGATTACCGAATGCAATCCATCCGTTTGTACAAAAGGTAACAGTACTATAACCTGTACCATTATACGTAAATGTGAAAGGAAGCGTAACCAACACCCCTCCATCATCTTGTCCGCCTGTTGTTAAACCACCTGCGCTGTTAATAACTGTACCACCGGAAATTGATGTATACGTTTGCCCTGAAAGTACCGTCCTGGTATAGGTAGTAATCTGGGCTTGAAGATTTGTGCCGAAAATCAGCGCAATCAATAATGTGTAAATTTTTCTCATAGAAACCATAATAAAATAATCTTAGGGCGCGCTAAAATTAGTTTATTAAACGGCTTCCAAAATCAAGTGTTAGAAATAATTCTATGAAATTAATACACTTTTAATTTTATGACAATTTGTTGACAAATCGACATGAAATTAATTTAGTAACTGAGAGTTAAAACGAACAATATTTGTTAAAAGAAATCATATTCACGCCTGTTGTAGTTTAGTCTGAAACCTGCGTATATGTATGTAGTTGATTGTGTGGGGAATATGTTGTTCTCAAACGTACACTTACGATACGCACCACCAAGATCTATAAACAAGTTCTCTTTTAACTCATAAGCAAAGTTGATGTTTACGGATGCGCAATTTGCCCTCACACCATTTATTAATCCCACACCATAACTGCTAGCCCTCGTATCATAATCTTTGAAGATATTACCCCCAAAATTCAGCCCTCCGCTGTCTACTCCTTTATTATAATACATGCCTTTCAGAGAAATATATAAGTTCTTCACAGGTTGATATTTGATAGTTCCCAACAACTCTGCAAAGCCTGCACCTAACGGATGTGCCAGTGGTTGATTGTAATGTGTGTAATTAGCTGTGCTGTCAAAGTGTGTATATGTATAAGGACGAACAAGATTTAACTCACCTTGCAAATCAAGATTCTTTACAGCGAACGCATCAAAATATTTACCACCTAATTGTATAGCAAATTTATTGGCCCAATAACCATTTCCTGCTACCAGTTCTTTAGATGTAAATTCATCTAATAATACCTGCCCGTAAAATTGCAGGTGCTTCGCAGCTATCGCTTTAAAGTTAAAACCAAGTACTACGTTATCAGGACTGCCAAGTGAGCGCTCAATCTGACGATATAATATGATAGGCACCATGTAGCTGAATTCATATCTGTCTCTGCGATCAAATATTACACCTTCAAATATGCCCACGTTCAGCCACCTGGTAGCGTTGATGCTAAGGTGATGCATCGTTGCATATTTATGCGGCAACTCTCTGTCTGCACCGCGCCTGTATTGTGGTGTCAATTCCATGTACAGGTTTTGATAATTGAATTTCCATACCCTCGTATTCAGTCGCAAGAACGTGGCACCAGCAGAAAAATCACTCAGGAACATGCTTCGCATACCATCTCCCAAAAAATGTTTATCATAGCCAAATGTTACATTAATATGATCTTTCACAGCAGCAAAGTCTATGTATCCGCGTGCTGTGAGGTAGTCAAATTTATTTCCGCCTTTTCTTGTAAAGAAGTCGTTACCAGGTACTGCATCTGCACTGTCAGACCATGCTGCCGCGTAGCTTGGCATAGCTTCTTGATTATCGGTAAACATTGTGTAGAAGCCTACCTTTTTAGCAATTAAACCTCTTGCTTCCAAACCACGGCTGCTGGTAAAAAGTGAACCATTATTTTTCTCATACATACCCTGTGCGGTAATGATGGGATTGGCAGACAGGAAGAAGTTGTCATTATTTACATATATCAGGTCGGGCTGCTTTTTATAAAAGTTCTTCAGTATAGCACGTTTAGAATCTATGGCACCGTTTTGCTCCAATGCCCATTCGCCGCTTACAGATATTGCATGCGCTACGTTGTACTTATCTATCTCACTCAGGTTATCAATGCGCGATTCTTTGCGCTGCCATTGCAGAAACTCTACCGCACTTTTGCGCGATACAGGTTTCACGAACAGAAACAAATCGTCTGACAACTGGCCTGAACGAGTTTCCAACCTGTCGAGCAGATGATAATCTTCCTGATTCAGTTGCAGGTAAGTTGTTTGTGCCTGTGCGGCAATTGCTGTGAATGCAATGGACAATGCGAGTGATGCAGCTTTTTTGTACATAGAATATGTTTTCTACAAGCGTATGCGCTAACTTGCCACAAAAATATAGTTATAATTCAGTTTATCAGTTATTTATATGGCTTCAGTATTAATAAAAGGTGCTACAGTTGTTAATGAAGGGAAACAGGAAATAACAGATGTACTCGTTAAAAACGGGCGTATCGAAAAGATAGGCACAGGCATACAACCGGATGGTGATTGCAGAGAAATAAACGCGGAGGGGCTTTATCTGTTGCCTGGTGTTATAGACGATCAGGTACACTTTCGCGAACCGGGGCTTACTCACAAGGCGAACATAGCAAGCGAGGCACGTGCTGCTGTAGCGGGTGGTACTACTTCTTTTATGGAGATGCCCAACACCGTACCTGCTGCACTGACACAGGAACTGCTGGAAGATAAATATGCCATAGCTGCCAATTCATCTGTTGCCAACTACTCTTTTTTTATGGGTGTGGCAAATGACAATGCTGACGAAGTACTGAAAACAAATGCCAAGAAGAAAGACATCTGCGGTATTAAAATATTCATGGGTTCCAGCACGGGCAATATGCTGGTCGATAATTACCTGACGCTGAACAAACTCTTTTCTGAAAGCGAATTGCTGATTGCCACACATTGCGAAGATGAGCGTGTAGTAAAAGCAAACAAAGAAAAATACCCCAATGCAGACCACGCATCTTTCCACCCGCTGATACGCGATGTAGAGGCATGTTTTGAAAGCTCTTTCTCTGCCGTGCAGTTGGCAAAGCAGCATAATACACGTCTGCACATACTGCATATATCTACTGCTAAAGAATTGCAGTTGTTTACCAACATGCTACCGTTGGAAGATAAACGCATCACGTCTGAAGTATGTGTGCATCACCTGCACTTTACTGCCGATGATTATGCACAACTTGGTAACCTGATAAAATGTAACCCTGCCATCAAAGCACAGGAGAACAAAGCAGCACTTTGGGAGGCACTGCTTGATGACAGGTTGGATATCATTGCAACAGACCATGCCCCGCATGCTTGGGAAGAAAAACAACAACCCTATGCACAGGCACCTGCAGGTGTACCATTAGTACAGCATTCGCTGCTTCTGATGCTGCAATACGTGAAGCATGGAAAAATCAGTATTGAAAAAGTTGTAGAGAAAATGAGCCATACACCTGCTACCTGCTTTCAGATTGCAGAGCGAGGTTACATACGCGAAGGCTACTGGGCCGACCTTGTGTTGGTAGATATGAACAATCCGTATACCGTTACAAAAGATAATATATTGTACAAATGCGGCTGGTCGCCGTTTGAAGGCCACAGCTTCCCTGCCACAGTAAAATATACTTTGGTTAGCGGACAGATAGCATACGAAAACGGAACTATCAACGATAGCGTGCGCGGACAAAGGCTGCGTTTCGACAGGTAATGCAAAGCGACAAAACCACACTCAAAGACCTTTCTGTATTTGCCGCCGATGAAAACGGCAGCATATTTGGCTTGCTGGCACACACTACCACGCAGGCAGGTAAAGACATGCTGCGCAGGCATATACAATCGCCACCTGCCACGCATCAGGATTTGATGCAGATGCAGGATGTGGTAAAATTCTTTACCCGCAATACAGATGTGTGGCCTGCCATCATTACCAATGGCACATTGGTGATGATAGATAAATTCTTTGATGCTGCCGATACACAATCTACCCCTCCCGCAGGCATCAACCTGATACTAGGGCGTTATTTGCAGAAATGGCTGAATAAAAACGAATACTTCTTTACACAATTTTCCTTGTCGCACATAGCAGACTTTATGAAGGGCTGCAGGCAAATGACCGCACTACTGCAAAGAAACGACCTACCCGAAATGCTGCGCCGCGAGCTGGAACTGGTATTGCAGGAAACCAACCACCGCCTTACAGAAGAATTATTACTCGTAAATAAAGACACTCCTTATCGCGACCTTGCTTTGCTCAACTACAAAGTGCGCCGCGAGATGAAGCATAATATCAACCGTCTAGTAAATCACTATGCCAGGCTGGATGCATGGCAAGCAATGGCAAAAGCAACGTTGCTGCACAGCTGGCATTTCCCCCAACTGCTACCACCCGATGTTTCGGTGCTGGATGTAAAAGAACTATACCACCCGCTGTTGCAACAGCCCATACCATATACCATCAACCTGCAAGACAAGCAAAATTTCCTGATACTGACAGGTGCCAATATGAGTGGCAAAACTACTTTTATGCGGGCATTGGGTGTGGGTGCACTGTTAGCACATATAGGTATGTCAGTACCTGCGGCTGCTATGCGTATCAGTTTTTTGCAAGGCATCATTACCAATATGCATGTGGAAGACAACCTGATAAAAGGTGAAAGCTACTTCTTTGCAGAAGTGCAACGCATGAAGCTGACAGCCCAACAACTGCAAAACCACGGCGCACATCTGGTATTGATGGACGAGCTTTTTAAAGGCACGAACGTACACGATGCCTACGAATGCACAAAAGCTGTAATAGATGGTCTGCTGAACCATCCGCACCATCTGATGATACTTTCTACCCACCTGTACGAGGTTGCTCAGCATTTCAGCACCAACGCATCTATCAATTTTGCCTACTTCACCACACAAATGGCGGGCGATGAGCAATTCCTTTTTACCTACGAGTTGAAGCAAGGTATTTCAAACGACCGTATTGGCTACCGCATACTGCAAAAAGAAGGCGTGCTGACTTTGTTGCATAAACAAAAACCATAAGCAGGTGTTTTAGGATAAGATTATAATATTAAGATTTGTAATTTGAGCCTAAAGCGCATGATAGTGTGTAATTTTGGCAGCACTATTTATCAGGCGTGATAATTGAGTACCGTTACATAGACGAAACATTACAAAATGACTGAATTCAGGCCGGGGCGCTTTCAGATACTTCCTCCGATAGTTAAGAACTTAATTATCATCAATTCCATTATGGTATTTGCCCAATATGTATTGGGCAAGTTTGGTATAGACCTTTCAGACTATCTGGGCCTGCACTACTGGAAATCCGTTTACTTCAAACCATGGCAGTACTTCACGCACATGTTTATGCATGGCAGCTATTACGATGTAAATGCAACGCTTACACACCTTTTCTCCAATATGTTTGCCCTGTGGATGTTTGGCAGCATACTGGAAAACGTATGGGGTCCCAAGCGCTTTCTTACTTTCTATATAGTTTGTGGCCTCGGTGCGGCGGCATTACACATGGGTGTGCTGGCTTACGAATACAGAGTAATAGAGCAGGCGTTTACCCAGTATCAGCACAATGCTACGCTCGATCAGTTCAATCTTTTCCTGAACCAACGCGTAAAAATGAGTAGCAATCCGCTCAGCATGCAGTTGTACGAAATAGCAAAAGTATGGAGTAATTCACCATCGCAGGATCTGGCAAATGAATCTATATCTGCCATCAACCAATATCTGCATGGCCTAAACTACAAGCCTACAGGACAATACATCCCCGGCATATATGACGAGGCTACCGTAGGTGCTTCAGGTGCTGTATTCGGCATCTTGTTTGCCTTTGGTTATCTGTTCCCAAATACACTATTATATCTCTACTTCCTGGTACCTATCAAGGCAAAATATGTGGTAGCAGCTTATGCGGTGTTCGAGCTGTTTGCAGGCTTCCGCAATTCTGCCGGCGATAATGTTGCTCACTTTGCGCACCTTGGCGGTATGTTGGTAGGCTTTATACTTTTGAAAATCTGGAACAAACAAAACAGGAGCAACTTCTATTAAGAGTAAAAGACATGGCAATGAATACATCGCGCAAACGTTCTCCTTTATCTTCTATACCGGGCTATAGCCAGAATGCTGTGCTGCAAATTATTGTAGCATCCGCAACAGGTTATATCACCTTCCACCTGATACGTGTTATACTACTGGTAGCAGGTTTAAGGCCCGAATATTTTGAAATCAATTTCACTCCCAATGTAGCACTGCCTGCCATTGCCAACTTTGGCGCAAAATGGTGGACTGTATTTACCTACGGGTGGACGCATGATGGGTTCTGGGTACTGTTTACCAACATGGTATGGCTTTACGGCTTTGGCTCTGTTATGCAATCGCTGGTAGGCTACAAGCAGGTAATACCGCTATTTGTGTACAGCCTGATAGTAGGCGGGTTGTTTTATGAAATGGCACAACTGATGCCTGGTGTGGGCAGTGCAGGTTTTATGATGGGTGCGCATGCAGGTGTCGTGGGTGTAGCAACAGCCGTTCTCACGCTTTCACCATCTTACCGTTTCTATCTGGCACCTACATTCAGTATCCCCATATCGGTACTCGCCATCATCTTCTATGCGCTGATGCTGGTAAACGTAAATCTGTATACGCCATCACTCTTTATGCTGGGTGGTGGTGCGCTTACAGGCTTTGTATATATGATGCTGGTAAAAAACGGCAAGCAACCCGGTATGTGGGTATACAATATGTTTGATAAGCTGAGCAATATGGCTGAGCCTGATGCAGACCGCATACGCGAAAAGAATAGCAAAAAACGCAATGAAGCTTTGAATAGCTTCAACAGCAAACAAAACAATCAGAAAAGAATAGACGATATTCTGGATAAAATAAACCAGAAAGGTTACGACTCGCTTACGAAGGAAGAAAAAGACATCCTGATGAAAGCAAGTAAAGACAACAACCCATAATCAACCACAACATTGAAAGACAACAAACCGGGATTTCTACGCAAGCTGCTACGCTACACTTTACTCCTGCTGAATGTTGGTAGTGTAGTATGGATAGCCCTGTGCGCGCTTGCAGCCGTCAAAAGCCCGCTTGAAGTTAGCCATCTGGCACTCGTTACCCTCACCACACCTTTTGCCATTATTGCCAATGTACTATTTGTATTCTTCTGGCTTTTTACCAGCAAAAAAATACGCTCCCTGCTATCACTCATAGCATTGGTAGTTTGCTATAAACTGATATTCGTGGTTTTCGGTTTTCACTTTGGCAAAAACGATATGGCCAAAGCCAATGACCGACTACGTGTAGTTACCTGGAATGTACACGGCATGGGCATCTTCAAAGTGCCACGCGATAAAGCTTTTGAAAAAGATATACTTACATACCTGAAAGAGCAGGATGCAGATATTCTGTGCCTGCCGGAATATTCTGTACCGAAGACTGACTCGTTGAAACCCTACGGACGTAAGATAATGGAGAACGGCAGCTACCCGGAATATCGATTCCATTACGATAATACATTAGGCACGACGATATTCTTAGGCACCGCAGTATTTACACGTCATCAGTTCTTCAACTACAAAGCCCATCAACTTGCAGAGTACACCTTCCTGCTACAGGGCGATGTGGCACTGCCCGGTGGCGATACCATGCGTACGTACTACGTACACCTCAGCACCTTTGGCCTGAGCGATGATGAGAAAGCGTATATAGAGTATGTAAAGAAAAACAGCTCTGCGCTTACAAACAGCCTCGGCCTTACACGTTCTTTCATCTGGAAGTTCAACTATGCATTTGCCAAGCGTGCAGAGGAAACAGACAAAGCTGCTGCCATCATAGCGCAAAGCCCATACCCTGTAATGATTTGCGGCGATTTCAACGATTTGCCCGGCTCTTATACATACACCAAACTACGTAGCAATCTCAACGATGCATTTGTAGACAAAGGCAAGTTCCTCGGCCGTACTTACAGCCAGATATTGCCTACGCTTCGCATCGACCACCTGTTTTACGACCCTAAGATTCTGAAAATCGTCGGTTTCGATTGTCCGCACACAGAACTATCAGACCATAGGCCGGTTATTGCCAATTTTGAAATAATCCGTAAGGCTGGCCGTTAAAGCCTTATTTTTGCACATTATTTTACAATATGTCCGACTTACACATATATAATTCATATTCAAGAGAAAAGGAGAAGTTTGAACCAATAACCCCCGGCCACGTAGGCCTGTATGTTTGCGGCCCTACCGTATCGGGAGAATCTCACCTTGGCCACGCACGTCCGTACATTACGTTCGACGTGGTGAATCGTTATCTGCAACACCTTGGCTACAAAGTGCGCTATGTGCGCAATATCACAGATGCAGGCCACTTTGAAGAAGAAGGCCGCGATGCGGAAGATAAGATTGCAGGCAAGGCACAGTTAGAGAAACTGGAACCAATGGAACTGGTACACAAATACACCAGCCTCTTCCATTGGGGTATGCGCCTGTTCAATAACCTGGAACCAAGCATAGAGCCTACAGCTACAGGCCACATCATAGAGCAGATAGACATGATTCAAAAAATCATCAAAGAAGGCTATGCTTATGAGGTGAATGGTTCTGTATATTTTGACGTTAAGAAATATGCTGAGAAATATCCTTACGGTAAACTCTCCGGCCGCATTATAGAAGACCTGTTAGAAACAACACGCGATCTGGAAGGACAGGATGAGAAGCAAAACAAGACAGACTTTGCACTGTGGAAGAGCGCACCACCTGAACACATCATGCGTTGGAACAGCCCATGGGGCGAGGGTTTCCCGGGATGGCATATTGAGTGCTCTGCCATGAGCCGCAAATATCTGGGTGAAACATTCGACATACATGGTGGTGGTATGGACTTGCAGTTCCCTCACCACGAAAGTGAGATTGCGCAATCTACTATAGCACATGGCCATCCGCCAGTGCGCTACTGGATGCACAATAACATGATTACCATCAACGGCAAGAAGATGGGCAAATCATACAACAACGTTATCAAGCTCACTGAACTGTTCAGTGGTGCACACCCAATACTGGAGCAAGCTTATCACCCGATGGTGGTACGCTTCTATATATTGCAAACACACTACCGCAGCACACTCGATTTCTCGAACGAAGCCCTGCAAGGTTCTGAGAAAGCATTGCGCCGCCTGTGGGAAGCATACGAAGTATTGAAAAAGCTTGCACATCCGGGCAATGAAGCAGCAGGTGATGCTGCGCTGGATGCACAGGTTGTAACATGGTGCAATGAGTGTGCCGACTTCATGAACGATGACCTGAACACTGCAAAAGTGATTGCCAACCTATTTGAATTGGCGCCGGTTATCAATAGCATGAAGGGTGGACAAGTAGCTATGAATGCATTAAGCGCTGCAACATTTGCATTGCTGCTTACTACATATAAAACATACCTGGAAGATATACTTGGTTTGCAAGCGCTACAAGCACAGCAAAGCAATAAGATAGATCAGGTATTGTCGCTGCTGATAGAAATACGCAAGGACGCACGCACACGCAAAGACTTTGCAACATCAGACCAGATACGCAACAAACTGTCAGAAGCGGGCATTACGCTGAAAGACGAAAAAGACGGTAGCGTCTCTTATACTATAGAATAAAAGAACGATGAAAAGAGCCGGCAAGCTATTTACATACCTCAAGGATTTCAAACTGCAGGTAGCACAATTCTGCGTCACTACGCTATTAGCTGTAGTATTCGGATTGTTTTCGTTCACGATGCTTGCACCTGTATTGCAGGTACTATTTGGCACGGGCACAACGCCTGTTGCTGATACCAAAGCAAAAGGCGGACTGAACATTGCAGGCTACATCACACAATGGATAAACGACTTTGTAGCACAGCACGATAAGCTGACATCGCTCACCTATATCGTTATCACGGTTGTGGTATTTACCATACTGAAAAACCTGTTCATTTATCTTTCACTCAATATCCTGAATCCTATCAGGTATGCAGTGCTGCGCAAATTGCGCGATGATATGTTTACCAAAATACTATCGCTGCCTATAGGTTTCTTTACAGAAGAACGTAAGGCCGATTTGATATCGCGCATGACCAATGACATCAATGAGATTGAAGTATCCATCATGAACGTGCTGGAGTCCTTCATTCGCGAGCCGTTGACCATCATCTTCGTACTGGTATCTATGATACTCATCAGCCCGCAGCTTACGGTATTCTTGGTATTGTTCCTGCCAATTGCAGGTTTTGTAATTGGCCGCATAGGCAAATCACTGAAAAAGCCATCCAACCTTGCACAGGAATATCTGGGTAGCATACTTGGCATTATAGATGAAACCATTGCAGGTATGCGTGTGGTAAAAGCATTCAATGCAGAGCGCCATCAGCAACTCAAGTTCAGAGAAACAAACAATACGCTCTTCCGTGTTCGCAACCAGATATCAAGGCGCAAAGAACTTGGTTCGCCTATGTCTGAAACCATGGGTGTGCTGGTAGTGTGCATGATACTTTGGTATGGTGGCAAGCTCATTTTCTCAGGACAGTCATCACTTACAGGGCCTTTCTTCCTTACCTACATCGGCCTGTTCTACATGATTATCAACCCTATCAAAAACCTGTCTACCGCTCTCAACAATGTACAGAAGGGTGCAGCTGCGCTGGATAGGATAGAACACCTGCTGAATGCCGACAACACCATTACAGACAAACCTGATGCTAAGTCTATTTCTACATTCAGCCAATCGATAGAACTGAAAGATGTACGCTTTGCTTATGGCGATAAAGTGATACTGGACAATATCAACCTGACGATACAAAAAGGCAAAACCATTGCCCTTGTTGGTCCATCTGGTGCAGGTAAGTCTACACTGGCAGATTTGATACCACGCTTTCACGATGTAACAGCGGGCGAAATATTGATAGACGGCATCAACGTAAAAGACTACAAGCTGTTCGACCTGCGCAAACAGATGGGTGTTGTGAGTCAGGAGCCTATTCTTTTTAACGATACCATTTACAATAACATAACACTGGGTACAGGCGGTGCATCTGCCGAGCAAGTACAGGAAGCTGCACGCATTGCCAATGCACACAACTTCATATCACAAAAGCCTGATGGCTACGAAACCATTGTTGGCGACAGGGGTGCAAAGCTGAGTGGTGGCGAGCGCCAACGCGTTACCATAGCACGTGCAGTACTTAAAAACCCGCCAATATTGATACTGGATGAGGCAACCTCATCACTCGATACAGAAAGCGAACGCATCGTGCAAGATGCCATCAATACATTGATGAAAAACCGCACTTGTGTAGTTATTGCCCACAGGCTGTCTACAGTGCAACATGCCGACGAGATTATTGTACTGGAGAAAGGTAAGGTGATGGAACGCGGCACACACAATGAACTGATAGCTAAAAACGGCTTGTATAAAAAGCTGGTAGACATGCAGCAGGTTAAATAATACGGTATATTTGTATTGTTTAATATCCCCCTCCGATTGATGAAGAAAATACTTGTAACAGGTGGTTGCGGATACATTGGCGGTCATACTATTGTTGACCTCATTGCCAATGGCTTCGATGTTATATCTGTCGACGATTTGTCTCGTGGTTCGCTGCGCATGTTGCAGGGTATTGAAAAGATAACAGGCAGGCCGGTAAAAAACTACAAGGTAAACCTGTGCGATGCGGACGATACAGAAACAATCTTTATTGAGAACCCCGATATAGTAGGCATCATACATTTTGCAGCTTTCAAATCTGTACCCGAATCTGTAGAAGAACCGCTGAAATACTACAGCAATAATCTGGACTCACTCGTCAACATACTGCAGTGTGCAAAGAATTATAAAGTAAACCACTTTGTGTTTTCATCATCCTGCTCGGTATATGGCAATGCTACGAAGTTGCCTGTTGAAGAAACAGCACCATTAGCAGAACCGGAATCTCCGTATGCACGCACCAAGCAAATAGGCGAGGCTATGTGCAGAGACCTTGCTAAGCAGTACCCCGACTTTAATGTAACCTTACTACGCTATTTCAACCCCGTTGGTGCACACCCTTCTGTATTCATTGGCGAGCTGCAGGACAAGCCTGAGAATCTGGTACCTGTCATTACCCAAACAGCTATAGGCAAGCGCAACGAAATGCAGGTATTCGGCACAGACTACCCTACCCGCGATGGCTCTTGTGTACGCGACTATATACATGTAATGGATATTGCTAATGCACATACCAAAGCACTGCAATACACACTGGATGAACATAACAACACCAATTGCGATGTATTTAATCTTGGTTCGGGCAATGGCGTTACAGTGCTGGAGCTGATTAATGCTTTCGAAAAAGTATCGGGTGAGAAACTGAACTACAAACTTGGACCACGCCGCCCGGGCGATGTGGTAGAAGTCTTTGCCAACAATGCAAAAGCACGTGCCCTGCTCGATTGGGATATCAAATATTCGCTTGATGACATGATGGACACGGCATGGCGATGGGAAGTAGCCATGAAAAAAGAAGCAGCTAAAATATCAATGAATTAAAAAAGCGGGGCAATTGCCCCGCTTTTCTTTTATCAAGATTTCCCTTTACTTTAATTGGCAATCCATCTGTAAACGTCAAGGCCGTTTGCATATACCATAAGCGCCAGCAAAAGCACCAAACCGATAGTAGTTGCTACTTCCATCACTTTTTCGTTTACTTGTCTTCCTGTTATCATCTCATACAGCAAAAACACAACGTAACCACCGTCTAAACCAGGTATTGGCAGCAAATTCATTACAGCCAATATAATAGATACAAAGGCAAGTAGTTTTAAGAAAAGCTGCCAGTCGAATACTGAAGGGAACATTTTTGCAAAACTACCAATACCCCCTACGCTTTCAGACGCTTTCACTTCAGATGATGTAAATATCAGTTTAAGCTGACGCCCGTAGTTAGCTATTTCATCAACGGTATTTGTAAAACCTTTGCCTATAGCAGTGATTGGATTATATGTAATCTTATCCATTATAAAAAAGTCTGCATAAGATTTTGGCGAAAAACCTAAGAGTTTTGTATCAGGCACTTTACCATTCAATATTACCGTCTGCGCATTTCTCACAACTGTCAATGATATTACTTTACCTGCAGATGCACGTTTTATCTTCTCAAACTCATCATAAAACACCACAGGCATATTATTTACTGCTACTATACTGTCTCCTGCCTTCAGCCCCATGTTAGAAGCCTCGCTTTTAGTTGCTACGTCATAAACTACAATAGGTGTACGAGGCTGTATAAACGAATTGCGTTGCGCCTTGATTATTTTATTGATTGTGCCTTTAGGTATCGCAATATCTACCCCCACACCATTGCGCTGAATGTTTATAACCTTAGCCTCACTGTAGATGATTTCAGGCATTATCATATTAAACCTGTCAATCTTTTTACCATTGATTCCTACAATCATATCACCATTACGGAGACCTATGCTTTCACCTACACTGTCTACAGCTATACCATATTTAGCATTTTTTACAGGCAGGTACTCTTCGCCCCACACACCAAATATCAACGCATAGATACCTACGGCAACAAGCACGTTCATAATAATACCGCCCAACATGATGAACAAACGCTGCCATGCTTTTTTAGAGCGGTATTCCCACGGTTGTGGTGGCTTCTTCATGGCTTCTGTGTCCATGCTCTCGTCCACCATACCGGCTATCTTCACATAGCCACCTAATGGGAACCAACCCAGACCGTATTCAGTATCGCCTTTCTTCTTTTTGAAGAGCGAAAAATTGAGAAGACCCGGGAACGGGAACAGAAAATCGAAGAACAAGTAAAACTTCTCTACACGGGTTTTGAAAAGGCGCGCAAAGAAGAAGTGGCCGAATTCGTGTAGTAATATGAGTATGGATAAAGCAGCAAACAACTGTATTGCCTGCACGGCTCCACCTGACATTAAAAGCATTGAGTTAAATAACATGATTTGCAAAAATAATATTTAGTGTGATAGTTGGCTGTGTTTTACCAATTCAGACGCTACGGCACGTGCTTCTTTATCAGATAGACGGTAATCATCGAGTGTGGCATTGCCTACAAAAGCTACTTTGCCCATTACATTTTCTATAATGTCGCTCATTTCTATAAAGCTCACCCTATTGTTCAAGAAAGACTGTACTACTACCTCGTTAGCTGCATTCATTACACAAGGCACATTACCGCCTTTTTCCATGGCCTCCATAGCCAGTGCCAGGTTGCGGAATGTTTTCAGGTCAGGCTGCTCGAAGGTGAACTTGCTGTAATCCCTGAAATCGAAACGCTTGAAGTCATTTTGCAGGCGGCGCGGAAAACCCAGTGCGTATTGTATAGGCAGCTTCATATCGGGCAGGCCTAGCTGCGCTTTAATGGAGCTGTCCGTAAACTGTACCAGCGAGTGTATTATAGATTGCGGATGTACTACTACTTCTATCTGCTCATTCTTCAGCCCGAATAGCCATTTTGCTTCTATCATCTCCAAGCCCTTGTTCATAAGGGTTGCACTGTCAATGGTTATTTTGGCACCCATCGTCCAGTTAGGGTGCTGCAATGCATGACTTGCTTTTACATTCAGCAGGTAGTTGGTCTTTTTACCTAAGAAAGGACCACCTGATGCCGTAAGTATTACTTTTTCAATTGTATTCCAGTCTTCGCCAACCAGGCATTGGAAGATGGCAGAGTGTTCACTGTCTACGGGCACTATCCTAGCACCATTCTCCGCAGCGGCTTTCATTACGATATCGCCCGCAACTACCAGTGTTTCTTTATTGGCCAGTGCTATGGTTTTACCTGCATTTACGGCAGCCAGTGTAGAAGAAAGGCCCGCAAAGCCAACAATCGCAGTCAGTACAGTATCCACTGTATCCCACTGCACTACATCATTCAGGGCATCTGCACCAGAGAATACTTTTATTGGCAGGTTCGACAAAGCATATTTTACAGCTTCGTAGCTTTCTTCATGTGTTACTACTACCGCATTGGGATTGAATTTGCGTGCCTGCTCTATCAGCAGGGCACTGTTACTATGTGCACTCAGTATCTCTACCTCAAACAATTCCGGGTGCGCAGCCACAACCTCTAAAGCCTGTGTACCTATCGATCCTGTTGAACCTAATATGGCTAAACGCGTCATTATGTATTAAATATTAATGTGTTTACTTTTCAGATGCCCAAAGGTATGCAAACAGCCCCAGTTATCGGGCATTTAACATAGGTTTATTAGAGCATTTTCAAAGCTAATGGCAATATGTTTTATATTCGTAATGGCTAACATCATTTCAAAAAACATTAACATCTGTATCAGCTATGCTGCAACAAGCCACTATCGACTTCCTGAAGAAGCTGGAAAAAAACAATAACAAAGAATGGTTTGACAAGAACCGCAAACTATACGAGGCGGCCAAAGCCGACTATGAAGCTTTTGTAACTGCCGTGCATACAGAGCTTATTAAAGTAGAACCAAGACTTGCAGAACATAAGGCCAAAGACTCCATCTTCCGCATTTTTCGGGATGTGCGCTTTGCCAAAGACAAGACACCATACAAGGCAAACTTCGGTGCCTACTTCTGTAGAGCCGGTAAAAAAGCACCGGATGCGGGCTTTTACATGCACTTGCAGCCGGGTGGCAAGTCTTTTCTGGCAGGCGGTATGTGGATGCCCGAAGGCCCTGTACTGAAGAAAGTACGTCAGGAGCTGGATTACAACTTTGACGAATTTCAGAGCATCATCAACAAAGCTAGCTTCAAAAAGCTGTTTAAGAAATGGGAAGGAGAAACATTGAAGACCATTCCGCAGGGCTATACGGCAGATAACCCTGCTATAGAATTCCTTAAAATGAAGAGCGTAATAGTAAGCACCCCGATGGACGATACTGACTACACTTCAAAAACGGCAGTTTCGAAAGTGGTAAAGATGTTTACAGAAATGAAACCATTAGTAGATTTTCTCAATAGGTCGCTGGATTAAATCAGTTACGAAATACAAGAAACTCAAAAGGTCGGTCGGCAGAATCGGCTTTTTTTCTTTTCTGTTTTTTGGCTTTGCTTTTAGTGCGGTATACGTCCATCAATTCTGATGCATGTTCTACTTGTTCTTCGGTGTCTACCTTATTAACAACTGCCATCAGTTCTTCAACCCTTTGGTCGAAGTCATCTTGCCAATGCCGTGCAGCCTTAGTAGTTACTAATAATTCTCTGGATGTCTGCTTCATTCAGGTCGTTTTTTAGGGGGTACTAAACTCGATACTCAGAAAGTTAAAACATTTTTTTGCGAGAAGGAATAGCAGTTTTGTATTATATATGTTATATAATATCAAATAGGTATAACATAGTGTTATGTGACAGCAATATGATTAACTGAATGTTATAGTTTTATTATTCAATTTTGTATGAACATGTTAACATATATCAATTCAAGTTACAACATAAATTATTGATGGTTAACGCAAATAATTTACTAAATCTATACTTGACATAGCTGCGCCAAAGCCTGATAAATGATTATTGTCCCTGTAAAGAGGCTGGCCATCATTTCTAAAAAATAAATATTGAGAGTCTGGACCTAATAAACCCTTACTAGCATCAAATACCATAGCATTATGTTCTTTAGCAGTTTCCTTTAGCACAGACAATACACTTTTATATTCATGCGAAAATTCCTTAGCAGATAACTCAAAATCATCATTCTTAGTTGAAAACAACTTTTGTATAGTAAGCATTTCAGGTATTGTACATTTTAACTCAGGAATAGGTGAAGTAATAATAACTTTTATGTGATGATGTTTGAGCCATTTTATTGTTGTAGCCAAACCATGCTTAAACACCTTATGCTGGTTGTTTAATTGCGTAAATAATGGTTCATTAATATCATCAAGTTTTATTGTAGCATTTGTATTCAATAGATTGTAATAATTATTCCAACGTGCTGTTAAAACCACTGTCCTAATCTCTGGGTGTTTTTCAATATAATGTTTTACATTCTCATTAAACGAAAACCGCTTTTCTTCTTTAACAATAAATTTAACCCCCAATAAAGGCGGACAGCTTGACTGAGTAAATACATCTATTGCTATATGTTGTTGAAAAGATAGTATTGCCAGCCCCGTAGCTATAGACCTTGCATGAGAATCGCCCCAAAGCAATACTGTTGATTTTTTGCTGGTATCGCCAATTCTGAATGGCTTAATGTTATTATTATCTGGCTTGCTTGATATCTTTTCGTGGTCTTGCATTTTACTCCATATAGTATCCTGCATCTTAACAGTTTCATTGTAACAGGTTATTTCTTTTGAGGCAAAACCTCCGTTATTATTTTGGATTAGCGATGTGACTATATATGTACAACATGCGAACAACAATAAGCCTGAAACTATTATACTTGATTTGTATTTTATTCTATTTCTGAAGGGTTTTTCTATATACTCATATGACAATGCAGAAATAAGATATACTAATAAAAGAAATGATACTCTAAACCACAGATGGTGTTCATTTATGAACATATACTTTGAAAAGACCCAAATTGGCCAATGCCACATATACAAAGAATAAGAGATCTTTCCAGTGTATATAACCGGCTGTAATGTTATAATACGATAAAGAATGGTTTCCGGTATAGCGTATACTATTATCAGTAATGCACCCGCAACAGGCAGTATTGCATATACTCCCGGGTATAGTAAGCTTTTATGGTATATCTCTACCGATACAACAACTAAAAACAAACCACAGAATGATAATAAATTACCGATGCGTACACTGGTATTATTCTTTGGAAAAAAAACGATTAACGCCCCTGCTAGAAACTCCCACGCTCTCGTATAAGGCCAGTAAAACACCTCTTTAGGGTATTTATAAACTAAAACAAAACATGCCACAAATGATAAAGCAGCAAGTAAGAACAGCCAATATCCTATTTTTTTGACTGAAAAAAAATTCATCAAAAAAAATAGTACTAACGGGTAAAATAAATAAAATTGTTCTTCAACAGATAACGACCATGTATGTAATAATGGATTAGTTTCTATTGCATTATTGAAGTAAGATTGCTTTTTTAATAATAGGAAGTTGGAAATAAATAAAAGAGACCTTTTTAAGGTATGGTTTGTTGTTATGTAAAGCTCTTTTTCAAAAATGTAATATGATAATATTAAAACGAATATTCCTACTACTAATGCAACCGGTAATATTCTCTTAGCCCTTCTTTGGTAAAATCTGATTAATGAAAAATCATCAGTTTGATATTCTTTATGAATTATAGCAGAAATCAGATACCCTGATATCACAAAGAAAACATCGACCCCGATAAAGCCGCCTGCAAAGCCTGCCACCTGCAGGTGAAACAGGATAACGCTCAGTACGGCAATGGCACGCAGGCCATCTATTTCAGGACGATATTTTAAAGACATTCTATGTACTAAAATACGCTATTGAAACAATAGCGTATCTGCAAGATTAATAAAACTGTGTAAGGTATGGATAACGCTCTGCGTATAGTTCCTTTACCTTGTCAAGTATATTCTGTCGCAGTGCATCTATATTGCGGCGCTCTGTAGCCGATACAAATACACAACGGCCACCTGTTTCGTGTTCCCAGCGAGATTTCAACTGACGCAGCAGGTCTTCCTTCACTTCGCTATCCAGCCATTCATCAAACGTGCGCTCTTCGTATAGGTCCATCTTGTTGAAGATGGTAACAATAGGCTTATCGAATGCTTTGATGTCTTGTAGCGTTTTATTCACCACACCCATCTGGTCTTCGTAAGCAGGGTGAGAAATATCTACTACGTGCAACAGACAATCAGCCTCGCGCACCTCATCCAGCGTACTCTTAAAGCTTTCTACCAGATGGTGCGGCAGTTTGCGTATGAAACCTACTGTATCGCTCAGCAGGAAAGGTGTTTGTTCATACACCACTTTGCGCGTTGTTGTATCGAGCGTTGCAAAGAGTTTGTTCTCTGCAAATACTTCAGACTTGGTAAGCAAGGTCATCAGCGTGCTTTTACCTACGTTGGTATAGCCCACCAATGCTACACGTATATATGTACCCCGCTCCTGTCTTTGTGTAGCAGCTTGCTTGTCTATCTCTGCAAGGCGGCGGCGCAGCAGGGAAATTTTATCCTTTACTATACGACGGTCCGTTTCAATCTCTGTTTCACCAGGACCACGCGAACCGATACCACCACCCTGACGCTCAAGGTGTTTCCACATACCACGCAGGCGCGGCAGTATGTATTGATACTGTGCCAACTCTACCTGCACTTTTGCCTGCGCTGTCTTGGCACGGCGGGCAAATATGTCGAGGATAAGATCGCTTCGGTCTATCACTTTTACACCTATAGCATCTGTGATATTACCTATCTGTGAACCCGTAAGCTCGTCATCGAATATTACCAGGTTTACACCCTTAGCCTTTACAAACTCGCGTATCTCTTCTATTTTACCTTTACCAACAAAGGTTTTACTATCAGGGTGCGGTAGCTTTTGTATAAAAGACTTCACAGTTTCAGCACCTGCCGTCTCTGCAAGAAACGCCAGCTCTGCCAAATACTCCATCGTCTGCACTTCGGTTTGTGTTTTGTGTACCAAACCCACCAGCACAGCCTTCTCCTCGTTTTTAATAATGTTCTTATTCTCAATCATCTTGTCAGAAACAAAAACCACCCGCTAAGCGGATGGTTCTGCATACAAAAATACGTTATTTGTGTCAAATACTATCAGATAAGGCGTTCCTGTTCGCGTAACCAACGTTCAGGTATTTCGTCGTTGCTGGCAGCTATATAGTCGTTGTAAGAACATGGCACGTAAGAACCGTTTGGCAGCTTCATCCACCAACGGTTGGTACGTTTGCTTTTCAGGAAAACCGTTTCATTTTCTGTAAAGGCCACGTGGAATGATATAAACTCTTCATGGTCAGTCAGTTTCGCCTCAGACTTGCGCACCAGATAGCCATCTATAAAATACCATATCATCTGCGATATGAGCTTGGATGTCATATTATGCACATCGTGCGCAGGGTCGTAACCATAGATGCCGAAAGAACTGAGGTTAGTACCCATACCCGCATAGCGCGTAAGTATACAAGCCTCATCGCCCGTAAAGCCGTTAGGAGAACCGTTTACGTTTACTGGTGCGTCGCTATACCTTACCGCAGACATATCGAAACTGAACAGGTTGCTGTTACGCAGTACAGGTTCTACATCTTCAAAATGCTCGCGCACCTTACCCAGGCGGAAGAAATCGAAACGAAGTTTATCCAATGTTTCCAGCATACGCGGGTGTGCGTAATAGCTTTGGAAACCTATGTGGCTGTAGTGTGTAATAAAATTTGGCTGGCCCGTCAGCATATCCATCAGGAAGCTGCGTGATGTTACTGCTTCCTCTTCATCAAGGTCTATCAGCATATCTGCCACCGTAGCATTAATCATCTTTTCAGATTTTTTGAATGCTTCGTACTGCTGCAGTGTCAGGTCGTGGGAGCCCCCGAGTACTATGACTGTTTTGCCTGCTTGTTCCAACTCGTGCAATACAGTACGCAATGCCGCGCGCGAATCGCCAAGGCCTGCACCTTCCAGAATATTGCCCACATCGGTAATTTTTACCGCAGGGTGCCAAGAGAACATTTTATACAATTCCTCACGAATGGCATCGGGACCATTGCTATAGCTAAGCTCTTCATTCTCACCTCTTTGCTCTCCGCAACCAATAATCACTATCTCTGCATCGTCCCAGTCAAAATTGTCCAGCGTAGCAAATTGTATGTTGGCACCCAACTGCATGGGCTGGTATGTACCTGTTGGTTTAGTTTCAATAAAATGCCTGTTGGCAAAGAAATGGGTTAAATCCTGCATGTGTTAAGTTGATTCGTTGGCTAAAATAGATAAATGTTGGCTTGGTATATAACGCAGGTACATAAATGAAATTGTTAAATGCATAGTAAAATAGGTATTAGCACCCCGTTTTCTGCCTTATTTTTATATTTTTGAGCGATAAGGAAATTGAATGTCTGCCGTAAAAAAAGCAAAACCATCATATATATATGCCATCATAGGTATCTCACTGGTATTATTCCTGCTGGGCAATCTGGGTTGGCTGATGATAAACGGGCGTGCACTGAGCCGTGTATTTAAAGAAGATATACAGGTAGATGTGATACTGCACGATAATACCCGTACAGAAAACATCCAGAAAATGAAAATGATTCTGGACAATCAGCCTTTTACCAAAAAGGCAACCATCATCACTAAAGAAGAAGCCGCGAAGAAGTTTTTTGAAGAAGGTGGTGAGGACTTTTCTGAGTTGCTGGACTTTAACCCGCTGTACGCTTCTATATCGCTCAATCTGCATTCGGCATATGTAAACAAAGACAGCCTGACAAAAATCAGGGCTTTTGCCATGCAGAGCAATGTGGTGCGCGATGTGGCATACCCGAATACAATTGTAGATAACATCAACAGCAATTTCAGAAAAATAGGTTTGATACTGGGTGGTATATCGCTGTTGCTGTTTATTGTAGTAGCAATACTAATAGACAATACCGTGCGCCTTGCTATGTTCAGCAACCGCTTCCTGATTAAGACTATGCAGATGGTGGGTGCTACACGCTACTTCATATCCCGCCCGTTTGATAAACGTGCGATACTGAATGGTTTGATAAGCGGTGTGATATCCGCTATTGGTTTGTGGTTGGTTATCTCTTTTGCTGAGAGCCAGTTTCCGCCAATTAAAGCATTGCGCGAGCCGGCGCTGCTATTCACGCTGATATTCGGTATGATAGTATTGGGCGTACTGATATCTTTGCTGAGCACGCACCGCTCTGTAGTGAAGTATTTAAAAATGCATGTTGACGACCTTTATTAAAAATTCTTTCCTAATATTGTAAGCTATGGCAATAACTAAAACAACAAAAGATTTAACGCCTAAAGGCAACCAGACTTTCCTGTTTGACAAAGGCAACTATATGTGGATGATTGCAGGTGTTGTTGTAATACTTATCGGCTTCATGCTGATGTCCGGTGGTAAAAGCCCTGACCCGCACAAATTTAACTACGACGAAGTTTACAGCACAACACGCATCACAGTTGCGCCACTGCTGATACTTTTGGGCTTTGCGATAGAAGTATTCGCTATAATGAAAAAGCCAGCTAACCAAGCTTAATTAAAAACTGCTTTATAACGAAGAAGCCCCGTTCATCTGAACGGGGCTTCTCTTTTTTATGTGTAAGTATCTGCTACGCGAATACTGTATCTATCACTTTAAATATGCGCTCGAAGTCTGCATCTGTAAGATTAGAACCTGAAGGCAGGCAAAGGCCATCGCGGAATAATCTTTCTGAAGTACCGTCTCCATAGAAAGATGCATCTGCAAATATAGGCTGCATATGCATCGGCTTCCACAGCGGGCGAGACTCTATATTGTCTTGCTCTAAAGCCAGACGGAGTGTTTCTCTTGTTATACCACTTGCTGGGTCTATCAAAATAGTAGTTAGCCATCTGTTGCTGAAATAGCCCGCTGGCTCATCTACAAAAGATACACCCTTCAGGTTTTTCATTTTATCGTAGTATCTGTTGTATATCGCCCTACGTTGTTCAACACGCTTTGCTAACACTTCCATTTGCCCACGACCTATACCAGCGCAGATATTGCTCATGCGGTAGTTGTAACCAATGTGTGAGTGCTCGTAATGCGGAGCTGCATCGCGTGCCTGTGTAGCAAGGAAGGTAGCTTTCTGTGCCAGCTCTTTGCTTTGCGCTACCAATGCACCACCACCCGATGTGGTTATGATTTTATTGCCATTGAAAGAGAGTGCGCTGATAGTACCATAGGTACCACACATCTTACCATCTATGTAAGAACCTAATGCCTCGGCTGCATCTTCTATTACAGCAATGCCATACTTATCTGCTATGGCTTGTATCTCGTTTATCTTAGCAGGCATACCGTATAAGTGTACGGGTATGATTGCTTTGGGTGTTTTCCCTTTTGCTATCCTATCTTGAATTGCCCGTTCCAACAATGCGGGAGACATATTCCATGTATCAGCTTCGCTATCTACAAAAACAGGAATTGCACCGAGGTAAGCTATCGGATTTGCAGATGCAGAGAATGTCATGCTTTGACAAATAACTTCATCGCCAGCCTGAACACCTACCAGCACTAATGCAAGATGCAGTGCTGCCGTACCTGAACTAAGTGCCGCAACATGTACATCTTCTTTCAGGTATGCAGAAATATCATTCTCAAAATTATCGACATTTGGACCCAATGGCGCCACCCAGTTGGTATCAAATGCCTCATGGATGTAGCTTAGTTCTGTACCACCCATATGCGGGGCAGAAAGCCAGATTTTTGAATTCATGTATCGCTAATCTTTCTTTAAAGTTTTAATAATGCGCCCTGGATTACCAACAACAGTACAGTAATCAGGAACGTCTTCTATTATTACACTACCCGCACCTATCACACACCACTTACCTATATTCTTTCCGGGTATTACTACAGTACCGGCACCAATATGTGTACCTTCCCCTATCGTTACATTGCCACACAGCGCCACGTTTGGAGATATATGTACATAGTCACCAATCTCACAATCGTGATCTACAGATGCATTAGTATTGAGAATGCAATGCTTACCGATACTAGTATCGGGATTAATAACCACACCACCCATTACAACTGTTCCGTTATTAATATTCACCGTTCTTGCCAATATAGCATCAGGGTGAATTGCAACAATATAGTTAGCCTCTGATGGTAGCCGCTCTACTACTTTTTTGCGGGCTTCATTACTGCCTATGGAAATAATTATCGGCTCGTCTCCCAATGACGCTGCATCGGGCTTTGATGTTTCATAATCCCAAACAGGTGCGGTGGCATTATCATCCCAGATGGTTATATCATCCATACCGTTCAGTTCCAGTATGTCTATTATAACCTTACCATGACCACTTGCGCCAAATAATATCATGATACCTGTTGCTTAGGTGTTCCTTTAAATTTTTCCATTGTTGCTGCTCCTTCCTGACTGATACCCTTGCCACGAAATACATTATTAACTGTCATCAACAATATTTTCATATCGAGCAAGAAAGAAATATGATCGACATAATACACATCAAGCTCAAATTTCTCTTCCCAAGATATGGAATTACGACCATTAACCTGTGCCCATCCTGTAATGCCGGGCTTTACTTCATGCCTGCGTCGCTGGCGCTCATTGTACAAAGGCAGATACTCTGTCAATAAGGGACGCGGTCCTATCAAGCTCATATCTCCTATCAGTACATTCAGCAATTGCGGCACTTCATCTATAGATGTTTTACGCACAATAGCACCAACTACTGTTAAGCGTTTTTCATCGGGTAACAATTGTCCGTTCTCATCTTTTGCATCGTTCATTGTCTTGAACTTGATGATACGGAATATTCTGCCCCTCTTGCCGGGGCGAGGCTGAAAAAAAAACGGCTTACCGTGATTGGCAATAAACAAAAAAACTGTTGCCAGCACAAAGAGCGGAGACAGGATGATGAATCCTATCAAGGCAATGAGCTTATCTAACAACGGCTTAACGAATTGTTTATACATGCCAGCCGAGGCTTTCTACGAAATTATCTGCCAATGCTTTGGTGAAATGTTTTGAACATTCCACTGCATTTTGTTTTAGTTGATTATGCTGCACAGCATCTATGCTTAGCAACTTTTGCAATGCAGCATCTATATCATCTTCTTTGAAAGAGATACCAACATTGTATGTATCTATCAGCGATGCTATTTCTGAAGCACTGTTTACCATTGCCAGTAAAGGGCTGCCTGCAGCAAGTAGATTATACGTTTTGCTCGGTACAGAATTATTAGTTGCACCGGTATCGAGCGTTACATAGCCCCAAGTTGCAATAGACAATAACTGCAACAAGTCTGCAATAGGAACAGGTGCATGAAACTGAATATTAGTAAGCCCTTCTGCAAGGTCTTTCAATTTTACTTTTTTACTATCATTGCCTACTATCATTACAGCCCAGTCTGTGTGCGACTGTAGCTTCTTTGCTATCCCTACCAGGTATTCAAGAGGATGGGTAAGACCTATATTGCCGGAATAAAGAATAATTTTCTTATCTCCCAGCCCCCACTCTTTCCTAAAATCTCTGGTCGAAGCATTTACTGTTTCCACCTGTTTATTCCAGATTGGCACTACTTGTACTTTATCCACCGCTGATGCAGGCAAGTATTTTTCTATAGCTGTTTTCAAACCTGTACCAAGTGTAAATATCTTTTGTGCAGATGGCAACACTTGCCCGTTCTTCTTTGCCCAATAGTTTGCAATGTTATTCAACAAAGCATTCTTCCTAAAACCAGTCAGCACATCGGGATACAAATCGTATATCAACGTAGCGAACTTCATTTTCTGTAATCGCGGCAAAAAGACAAACAGTGGCGGGTTAGAAACAAAGAAGAATTTTGTGTTTGCAATATCCTCCTGCTTCACCTTTTTACGCATCCAGAAGTAAAACTTTGTCCATGTTCGAAACCTGCGAGAGAAACTTGTCCTATCATACACAGGCCCTACGTATGTGGTAACATTCGCCGGTAGTTTCGTTACATCATAATCGAAACTACCATACCATGCTTCTATCTGCGCATCGGGCATTTTGTTTGCAAACGCCGTAATGATGTCTGCAAACAGGTAATTGGCCGTCTGGTTTACAAATACAATCTTCACTTATCTTTCTACAACACAGTTTTCAAGTACCAGCATATCCATCTTTGTACGCAGGAAGCAATCCAACGCTTCGGCAGGTGTATTTACAATCGGTTCGTTTTCGTTGAACGATGTGTTCAATAATATCGGCACACCTGTCTTCTGACGGAAAGCATCTATCAGTCCATAATAACGTGGCGATACTGCCTTATCTACACTCTGCAAACGGCCTGTGCCATCTACGTGCGTAACAGCCGGTATTGAGCTATGCTTTTCTTTTTTGATTGGGAATACCTTTTCCATGAACGGTACATTCTCTGTGTACTCAAAGTATTCAGGCACGAACTCCTTCAATATAGATGGGGCAAAAGGGCGGAAACTTTCGCGACGTTTTATTTTTGCATTCAGTAAATCTTTGGCATCACTACGGCGCGGGTCGGCAAGTATAGACCTGCCACCCAATGCACGCGGACCAAATTCTGCACGTCCCTGGAACCAGCCAACAACACCAGCATTCACCAACCTGTCTGACACATAATCGTACAACGATGCATCATCCAGGCGCTTGTAAGTGATATTTCTTTCTTTCAGGAAGGCTTCTATTTCCTCATTACTGAACTTGCTACCTGTGTATGCTGAGTAAACAGCTTTGGCACGTGGCTGGCTCAACACCTGATTGTATACATAAAATGCAGAACCCATTGAGATCCCTGCATCATGCCCTGCTGATGGTATATACAGGTTTTCGAAACCGGAGTTTGCCAATATCTTACCGTTGGCTACAGAGTTCTGAGCCACACCACCTGCAATACAAAGGTTCTTTAAACCTGTACGTTTTTGCAGATGATTCACAATGTGGAATATCAGCTCTTCTGTGAAGCGCTGCACTGATGCTGCTATGTCTTTGTGGTATTGTGTAAGCTCATCACCCTTGCCACGAGCTTTGCCAAATTTCTCTTCAAAATAGGGCGCGAACAAACTACCTACAAACGGAATGTGGTCATCACCATAAGTAACTACCACATCTTTAGCAGACTTGAAATATTTCTGATTCCATGTAAACAACCCATCTTCTGTAAACTTGATTACATCTCTTATCTTATCCACATACTTCGGTTCACCATACGGAGCAAGGCCCATTACTTTGTATTCATCACCATAATGCGGGAAGCCGAGATGTTGTGTGAATGCAGTGTAGAATGTACCAACTGATACAGGAAAATCTACTGAATCGATTACTTCAATTTTATTGGCTTTACCAACAGCTATCATGGTGCTGGTAAAATCGCCTGAACCATCTATAGATAACAACGCAGCCTCATCATACGGGCTTGCGAAAAATGCAGATGCAAGGTGACTGCGGTGGTGCTCTACGTTATGAATCTTTGGTTTGATTAATGCTGCATCTACACCTGTGAGGCGTGAAAGCTCTTGTTCCAGCGAGGCTACTTTCTTTGTATTGCTCAGCCTGTTTAGCACAGTTTTGAAACCACCTCCCGGATTCTTGAGGAGGTAGAGCATCTTCTTATCCAATTTAGCTTTCGGGTCTCGGCCTATGGCAATATGGTCTACCTCGTTGATGGTAATACCCAATTCCTTCAGGCAAAACGATATTGCTTTTTCAGGAAAACCTGCCCAGTGCTTTACCCTTGTAAACCTTTCTTCTTCAGATGCAGCAATCAGTTCGCCATCTTTCAGGATAGCAGCACTTGAGTCTGCGTGGTAGGCATTTATACCTAAGATTATCATTACTATGTATTGTTTATTTGCTTAAAAACATTGCATCGTAATCTTTCTTTACCGATGCAACATCTATACTTTTTGCAGCATACTGTGCAGCTGCATTGCTGCAAGCCGTGTATGCTTCGTTATTCAGCGATACCATTTTCTCAATAGCATCTGTTATGGTCTGTGTATTATTTATATCTACGTTGTAGCCTGCACTACTATCTTCCAAATTATTCCACGGTGTATAGTGGCTTGTGATAACAGGCTTGCCGGCTGCAAGTGCCTCGTAAATGGCATGACCAAAATTCTCGCTCTTGCTTGGCTGTATCATGCAATGATTATCAGCAAGTGCGGCTTTTATTTTATCAGTCGTTATAGCACCGTGATATTGTACACAAATATTAGATGGCATTGTTGCTATCAATTGTAAACACTCCTGCCAATATGCTACGTCCTTGATAGGCCCGTAGATATCATACGTAATAGTTGAACTGCATTTTGCTAATGCTTCCAATACCAGCTTTATGTTTTTCATAGGGCTTATCAGCGCTATGGTAACAAGCTTTAGCTTATCGGGCTCTTTAGGTGATGCAGTTAGCTTATCTATAACATTCGGAAAGTTGGGCGCAACATATACGTTCATACCACTGCCGAACGTATTGAAAACATATTGCTTCTCTTCCTCTGTGGTAACGTGGAAGACGCATTTTTTATGAAGACCAAGCAGCTTGTATGCTGCCAAGTATACTTTCTTCTTTAGCGATTTCTGCGACAATGCTCCTGGATGCAACATTCCTCTTGCTGATACTACTTTATTTGCATCTCCTGACCAAAGAAGTGGTTTCAGATTAAATGCAGGGGAGAAAATACCATTAATAAATATCACATCAGGCTCTACTTCTGTCAATAAATCGTAAACTGAATTTTTACTTTTATCTGATTGGTAAAAGACTTTTGTGTTCTTGTTAAATTGTACCCACTCGTTCGTTTTCACGTCTAATACAGTACCGTCCAAATCTGTATTCCTGCAATAGATATATATTTCTGAGTGACTATAATTTGTCACAAGATTTGCCAAAGATTGCACAGGGCCACCTGCTTTGTAGGCAGGTAAAAAGTATTCATAAGTGATAAAGAGCTTCATCTACGCTTTCACATACTTGTTCAGATACGGAAACAGGAAGAAATTACCAAGAATCATAAACACAGTATAGTTTCTCACACTACCCAGATAAAAAATTATATCAGACTCGAATGTACCACAACTAAGGATAGTACCAATAAAGAGCGAGTACGTAAATATGAGATTGTATTTATTTGAATTGATAATATAATTAGAAACCTTACCTATCATAAATGTGATGACAAGTAATGGTATAAACATAAGCCATAGTCCAAAGTCTATATATAAGTCGCAGAAATAGCCCATGGATATAGATGTACCTTGTTCGGCATTGGCAAAACGCTTGCCTGTATAATATGAGGTTTTGGACGATGGATCTAGAATCTTTTTATTTGCATTCAGGAAACGTGGCATTGTCAAAAACTCTATTGTCCCAGTGATGTTGTTCCCATTTTCATAAGGTATAAACTCAGGAACTCTTTCATATACAGAGGCGTATTGTTGCATATACTGTAGCCTATGTAATAGTTTTTCAGCACCCGTCTGAAAAGAATCGGCATCAAATGTTTGAGTTTTGCCTAAAAGATAATCTAAAGCTTCTAGTCGACTAACCTGTACATGTTGTTGTCTGCTGCCTTGATTCAGGAAGTTCCGATACCCTTCTTTTACTCCAGACCAAAAAGTAAGAAACGATAATAGCATAATACTAACCGGAATCAATAGGATTAACTGTCGTGTTTTTAGTTGTGGTTTTACAGTTAAATAAACAAAAACGACAAAAAATATTATCTCTTTGAAATTTGAAAAGTATGATGCGAAGCTTAATACAAATTCAAGTATTACTAAAATCAAAATTGTTGACTTGTATTTACTTTCTCGAAGAAAATAAATAAACATGAGCATTAACAATAACACCTTTCTTATTACCGCAAAAGACTGTACTAGTTGGCTAATTGAAGAGCTATTGTAAGTAGCAGCTATAAGAGTAGGAAATACTATTGTAGCTACGGCATAAGCATATAACACTTTCTTAATGTCTATTTTTTCAGCTGCATCTTTTAACTTTTGCAGTGTAGGTTCAAAATTGACATGATAAACCTTCGAAAGGAAAACTGCCATTACACCTATCTGACCAATAGTAAGCCAAAACAAATACTCTAGATTGCTACTGCCGAAAGTTTCGTCAAGCGGCATTTTGAGATAGTCTGCATATAATACAGAAGAGTACACCTGCAACCAGTGAAAGCCCAATAGATAGACTAATACAGGTGGTATATGCTCTCTGTGCAGTGATTGAAATATGGTTACAAGTACTGCACCAGCAAATACTGTCAACCATTGATATTGTGAGAAAAAAGCATAAATAACAAAGCATACCATTATAGGAATTGCATTGATTGCTTTTCTATTCGTGTTAAGATGTACTTGATTCCCCGCTATCATTTCTTTAATTCTCTGTGTAATTCAAGTTTCAATAAGAATTGAAACAAATGATTCACTAATACTGTGTATGAAAAATTATTAACTCTATCGATAGACATTGAAGACTGTTCTTTCAAATATTCTTTATGTGACATGAGATTTTGGATATAATTAACTGATGAAGAAATATCTGAAGGTGAAACGATAATTCCATTTCCATTAATCAAATCAACAGCTCCACCTACTTTATCAGATGCAATAATCGGCAATCCACAAGACATAGCTTCATTTATTGCCAGTCCCCAGGTTTCACCTGGCCCTATTGATGGTAATACAAAAACATCAGCAAGCCTATATACCAATGGCATATTCTGCTGATTTTGAAAATCCATGAAAACTATTCTATTATCTTTTTGTGCTTGTCTTTTCAAACTCTCTTCAAGCACACCATTACCTACGAAAATAAATCTCAGATTTTTATCAGTCATTTTTGCAGCTAATTGCAAAAGATATGCAGGATTCTTCTTAGGCTCTAACTTACCAGCAAATAATAAACTAAAGCATCCTTCAATTCCCAGTTCTTTCTTCCATGCATTAATACGAATATCATGCTCATAATTCCTGTATGAAAATCTATCGTTATCAATAGCATGCGGCACATACACTAACTGATGTTCCTTAATTGCGTGCTCCAAAAAATATTTTTTGTTATTAGCACCTACGTATAAAGCATAGTCAACGTGACGATACACAAACCTCAAAAAGATTTTTCTAAGCACCTCTTTCATCCCGCCTACTCTATCAAGCAAAGTAGAATCTCCGCGAAATAAAACAGGAATTTTCCCTTTAAAATATCGAAGACATGCAAGGTGGCTTTTATATGCCCAACCAAAAACTAATACAGCATCTGCTCCCCACTCTTCAATTTCATTATTCAATGTAGGATTATCAATTCCTCGATAATGGTGCGAGCCCTGATTGCTTGAAACATTATTTACAAAAGTATACTCGTATCCATCCAACAAAGGAATATCCCATTCTATCACACGCCCAAAACCAGGGTCATATTTTGCAATAGTCTTAGAATCTGTCCAGGTATAAAACACTTTCAAATGAATACCGGATTGTTCATTAAGCAGCCTGAACCAAGGTGCATTATATTGTATAGGGTGTGTTGTAACTATTGCTATACGCATACTTCTACACTAAAATAATTTTATTCATTTTAGCTTGCATGACATCTAAAGTAAAATGCGCCTTAATATTACTATTCGCACTTTCGCCCATTCTTTTCAACAATCCATCAATTTCATAAAATCGCAACAAACTATCTTTAATCATTTCCGGGCTATTCTTATCAATAATAAATCCAGTTTGGCCATCAATAATACTTTCAACAAAACCGCCAGAACATGTAGCAATAACCGGCACTTTGTAAGCACCAGCTTCTAGTGCTATTAGTGCAAATGGCTCATCATTTCTAGTAGCCGCAACTACTACATCTATACTATCATATACTTTATGTTTATCTACCTCAAACCCTTTCCATTCTACATAACTAGTTAATTGCCTTTCTGCAATAATATTTTTCAGTTTGCGAATATAGCTTTCATCACCAGTTCCAAATATTAATAAAACGCATTTTATCTTAGCAGTTAATAATGCTATAGCGGCAAGCACATCCTCATGTCCTTTTCTTTCCAATATTTGTCCTATAATCCCAATCCTCAATACCCCGTTAGGCATATATGTCTTCTCATATTCTACTGGAAGTCTAGTACCATTATGCACAACCGATACTTTATTTGCATGCACTCCACTAGCTATCATATCTTTCTTAATAAAGTCTGATACAGCGATATACTTAAGAACTGAATTATCAGCAAAACGAATCATTTTTGCTTCTTTCTTACTAAAAGCATGTGGATCGTGTACATGAAAAATGACTTTGGTCTTCAAAAAAGGCTTTAGTAATATTATTTGTCTGTAACTATCAACATATATTACATCAGGAGTAAACTGATTTTGCAGTTTACGAAATTGTGAGATTGCTTTGGGGTAATTAACCAATGAGTCTAACGACCATTTCCATTGTCTGAGATAATACCATCCTAATTTTATTGGGTGGTTTATAATCCCCAAGTCATTGAGCTCTTTTTGAAACTTACCATCATGCCAACCAACAAAAACGACTTCAACATCATGACCAATCGTTTTCCATCCACGAATTACATCCAGTGCAACAAATTCTTTACCGGATAGTATATTCCCACTAAGAATACAAAGAATTTTCATATCTACAATGGCTTTGTAGCATAGTATGTCATACGTCTACCAAACGGCTTCATAATCTTTTTCATAAGTGGACTTTTTACTTCGTCTATTGTAAATGTTGCAGGGTCTGTTCCTGGCAATAATAGCATTACATATTCACCGCTTACTGTACTAGTTTTTTTAAACCCTGCTTTACGAAACATAGCAGATACTTGCCAAAAGAAGAAAAAGTTTTCCAAAGGTTGCACTCCTGAACCTGAATCAAATGGGCGACCAAGCATTTTCAGATATAGTCTATGGTATGCATACGCATTAAAATAGTTTTCAGTAGTCAGCACTACCATACCTCCTGGCTTTAATAGCCTGAATATTTCAGAAACCATTTTTTGCGGTTCAGGAATGTGCTCAAGACATTCGCAAGATACTATGATATCAAAACTATTGTCAGGCAAAGCAATGTTCTGAGCATCGCCTACCATGAAAGAAGATGTCTTTGCACTGAATACATTCTTCTTTTGATTTGCAATTTTTATACTCTCCGTAGAAAAATCGAGTCCTAAAATATCTGCATTATTGTTCAGTGACAAATAGTTAGAAAAATCGCCATTCCCACACCCTACTTCCAACATTTTTTTCCCAGACAAATCCTTATCAAGAAAGCTAAGTACAGTTCTATGCCACTTCATCATATTCAGTTTATCAATGTCAAGGATATTTTTATTGTATTCCTTGTGCCACTGCTCATACTCAGTTTGAATATCATTGGTCTGACTCATGTAGTTTATTGTTGAAAGTGAAAATCTGTTTTATACCTTGTATCCAATATCACTATATACTATCTAAAGCATTCACTAATATTTGCGTTACAGCTTTAGCGCTATATTTATCAAAATGACGCATATCTACCAGAGATGGCTGAAACTGTTGTACAAATTGCAAATAGTTTTTCATAACGTTATTGAAATCTTTAGTAATCATATTTAAGTCTTCAGGTGTAATTGGATAAGCAATTCCAGCTTTTGTATTATCTACGACATGCAGCGCTGTAGACTCTTCATGCAATACTGCCAATATGGGTTTTGCAGATAGCACTGCCTGATATACTTTAGAAGGCGTATAATGTGGCTCTGTACTACCTAATATAAAAATCCCATCTGCTGCATCGAGATGAACCAGTACATCCAAATAAGGTATCCGTGCAGGATACTCAAATATCACAGTTTGCCATAATCCGTATTTTTCAGCAAGTGGCTTAATATTATACCCATCGACGTCATTAGGTGTTTTACCAGTTCCTATGAAATGAAACTCTGTATTATCGTAATAATCTTTAGCAGAACTTATCGCCTTAAAAATAGACTCTAACGGTTCATAGGCTTTGGGCAGCATTGCTCCTGCATATACCAATTGTGTTTTAGCAGACTTAGTAAACAGATAGGGTTTTATTTTTAACTCTGCTACTTTAGTATGGTCTTCTTTTTCACCGCCATACGGCATAGCCGCAAACACACAAGAGTGCAGCAAATGAGGATTACGTTCGTACACACCCTTGTAGTATCCTTGCGCTACACCTGTAATAAGTGATGCTTTTTTGACTGCTATCGGCTCCAGAAACTTAGCAACTGTTTCGCTAAGCCTATACCTAAATCCTGCACCAGGAAATTCGTGTACCCAAGGATCTATGTAATCTATTCCATACTTCACACCCGTACTTGCATGCAACCAACGGCCAAGCAATGCAACGTAGAATGATGGTATCGGTATGTACACAAAATCAATCTTATCTCTACGAACGATTTGCTTTGCTTTTTTGTAAAGCTGAAAGAACCCACGTATACCAATATCGCCAATCAACCTTGGCGTTGTCACATTAAAAGCTTCCGCTTTTTCTATTTTCAGATTCACCGAAACCAACTTTTCTAAATTGGTATCCAGTTTCTCTTCATAGTATTTTTCATCTACCATCAATACTGTCGGATCCCAACCCATAGAGGGCAGGTGTTGTGCAAACAAGCGCGACCTGTGCACCGCAGCAAGATTAGACGGTGGGAAATGTGGCGATATTATTAGTATCTTCTTCAAGCAATTGCTTTATTTACTGCTGCAAGAAAGACAACCTGTTCCTTCTCCCAATTCATTTCTTCGCCAGCAAGTCTGTATGCATTTAGTCTGTTGTCATGTAGCTGCCGTTTATCAGTATAGTAACTACTGATAAGTGCAGCTAGTTGTGATGCATTGCCAGACGAATATGTCTCCCCAACAGTATCATGCTTTTCCATAAATTGTACCTGAGCTTCTGTATCTGAGGCTATAATAGCATTACCACAAAGCAAGTAAGTAAATAGTTTATTGGTGAGACAAATTCGCCTGTTTAGGTTTGGGCTGGCTTCTAATGCCAAGCCTATATGGTGTTGCGCCACTTCCTGCATCAGTTGTTGCTCGGGCAGTGGCGATTTAAATATTATTGTATGCTTAGTGTTATTGAGAACAGATACTATTGTACGCTTTATATCTTCTGAGCAATTTCCGATAAGTGTTAATTGGATCGGGAAATCTGCTAAAAGGTTCATTGCATTTACAACATCATCCAGCCCTCTGTCTAATCCTACATTTTGAGAAAACCACACTAGTTTTATCGGGCCTCCATCATTTATAGGCAACTCTTGAAAAGTTGGTTGCAACTCAATCGGGAACACATTGTTAATTACTAACGATTTGGGGGCAATACCTTCCACATCTGTTATCGTATGCTTAAGAATCAGCGGTGCAGCTGCAGAAATATAGGTCGCATCCTTTAATGTTTCCTGCATTAATTGCTTAGTACCTTGCTGCAATAACGCATCCCTATATTCTCCGGGATGATAATCCTCTACGTCTATTGCATAAGGTACAGATGATTTTGTTGCCGCATTATATACTGGATAAAACGCTCCCGGATTATGTGCAATCAACAAATCGTACTGTGCTGCTATTTTTTGCAGCTTATTACTTAATAACCAACTTCTTTTATCGAGCTTGTAAGATATCAGTGCAATATTATTATTGAAAAATCCCTTAATTACACCAGCCAGCTTACTTACTAAGGATGCAGCAATCCACCGGAATTTTGATTTATTACCAGTATCGAGCTTTATCCATTTCACTTGTGGTAAAGAAGACTCAATGGCACTCTCATAATCTGCAGACCAATTCCTGATATCAAACTTCATAACAGATACACTATACCCGTGACCAACCAACGCCTTCACTTCTTTATGACATCGAGGATTGCAAGCCATATTGGCATTAGTTACAAATAACACTTTTTTTTCTCCAATCGGACTCACTAAAGGTAAGATGCAATTTTTTGAAGGTTGCTTACATAAGAATGATATCTAGCGTAAGTAATTCGTTTCTGTTGTTGCACAGGAGTATTGTATTTTTCTATGTTCGTTACTACTTCTCTGAACAATGCCGGCAGATTTATATTATTTCTCTCTGCAGGCATTTCTATAAGCCTATCTTCAGTATGGTACGTAGTAATATTATTAGATACTATCACCTTCCCTGTTGCAAGATATTCCAATACTTTGTGATAGTTCGTACCTCCACTCTGATCTTTCCCAATATCATAGCAGATAAGAAACCCATCCATCTTCTTCAATTCCTCTGCCAGTACACGTGGCAAAACCTGCCCACGTAGCTTCACATTTTTCAACTTCTTCAACGCATCTATAAATAATAATGTATTAGCATCATTGTCTGAGGACAAATTGGAAGTAGCATATTCGTAAGAACCCCATAGATTAAAACTAATTTCTGGATGATTGTTGAATATCTTCAACATAGTAGGTCTGTCAAGATCTCTACGAAGGAAATTCCCTGACATTCCTATTTGCAACGGAGTACTAACTATTTCGCTTATTTCATCATTGATAAAATAAGCTGCTACACCATGGCCAAGATTATACAATGGAATACCACAACCTTCGTACTTCACCAAATATTCTTTTGCAATAGACAATACTGCTGAAGCTCCTCTTGCAGCATCTACAGCCGCTTTGTCTTTAGAGTCATCTGCAGCTATTAGTATTTTAGAACAATTACCAAATGCGGGTAGCGGAAGTGTATTAGAAATATCGAAGCTGACAACAGCATCTACTTTATGCGGCAGTGCTCTTACCAACTTTTTTATATGATGTGTTATAAGGAAATTGTATACAGCAGGCAGCTTGAATTTTACAAACAGCGGGAACGACAATCTATGTTTTACATAATACACGTTTTTATGCTCAGTATTGTATATCTGCACCTGTCCCTTAGCAAGGCTCATATCACTATTCGGGCCTTCGATGTAATACACATGATTACCCATCTTACCAAGCTCTACAGCATAGTGATGTTTTGATAGAAACATCGTTCCCCAGTCTTGTTGAGAGAGTATGAGTACTGTCTTATTTTCAAAGACCATCATTATGCCTTAAAGAAGTCTTTTATTTTCTGTGCTATGTACGCAATCTCTTCTTCCTTCAATTCAGGATACATTGGCAAAGACAATATTTCATCCTGATACTGTGTAGCAATCGGGAATTGTTCCGGCTTCAAACCAAGGTATGCGTATGCCTTCAGGTTTGGCAAAGCAGTAGGATAGTGTATAGCTGTTTCAATGCCATTTTCTTTCAGGTATTGCATCAGTTTTTCACGCACCTTGGTACGAATTATGTACAGATGGAACGTGTGTTTAGAATCAGGCCTTGTTGCAGGCAATACTATCTCATTAACATCAGCCAAGTATTTATGATACAATGCTGCATTGTTGATGCGCTGCTCTGTCCACTTGTGTATATGTGGCAGCTTTGCAGATAATATTGCTGCCTGCATACTATCCAGACGGCTATTGATGCCCTCTATCTGATGCTGATGTTTTGTAAGTGCACCATGGTTGGCAAACATCCTGATTTTTGTAGCCAGCTCATCATCGTTGGTAATGATACCGCCCGCATCACCATAAGCACCGAGGTTCTTGCCAGGGTAGAAGCTAAAGCTACCCGCAATACCCGTTACACCGGCATACACACCTTTGTATTCAGAAAAATGTGATTGTGCACAGTCTTCTATTAAGTAAATGTTTTTCTCTATACAGATGCGCGCTATGGTTTCAACATCTGCCATCTGCCCTTGCAGATGCACCAGTATGATAGCTTTTGTAGCTGGTGTAATCGCAGCTTCAAGCTTTGTTTCATCAATACTGTAATAGTCAGGATGAATATCTACAAACACAGGTTTTGCACCTGCTTGTGTTATTGTTTCAGAACTCGATATCCAGCTATTAGCAACTGTTATCACTTCATCTCCCTCGCTAACACCCAACATCTTCATGATGATATAAAGAGAGTCTGTACCATTGGCTACAGATATCATATGCTTTACACCATATGCTTTTGCAAAGGCTTCTTCAAATTCTTTTACATACTTACCACCTACAAAAGAGGTATTATTGATTACGTTTTGAATACCTGCATCTATATCATTTTTAATACTCAGGTATTGTTGTTTTAAGTCTACGAAAGGGATATTCATAATTTGAAATCTTTTATTTTTTTAGCGGGGTTTCCTACATAGATACCCGGCTGTGTAATGTCTTTTGTAACTACAGCGCCTGCACCTACCACCACGTTGTCACATATCGTTACAGGCAAAATGGTGGCGTTTGAACCAATTGAGACTTTGTTGCCAATTTTAGTTTCTCTCCACAATGTTTTGTTTGAACGGGCAGGGCCTCCGTTGATGAACGGGTCGTTGATAAACATAACACCATGTGCAATAAAGCAATCCTCACCAATCGTTACCAACTCACAGATGAATGTGTGAGACTGCACTTTAGTATTATCACCTATTACTACACTTTTCTGTATCTCTACAAACGGCCCGATAAAACAATTATTCCCGATGGTAGCACCATATATATTTACAGGCTCTACTACAGATACGTTTTTCCCGAAGGTCGTATCTACGATTTTGCATTGTAAAAGGTGAGGCTTGTTTACCGACTCATCTTCATGTGTCATAACTCCGGGACTATGATTAGTATTTTGTTGTAAAATATATTTTCTCTCCGCCTACAAATGTATACGGCGGTTCAAAGTTAGGCATCAGCGTAGCCCTGATATAGCGCTCAATTTTATCCTTATCCCAATCCAGGTCTATCTGCTTCAACTTGTCTATATCTTTTCTATATACAATCTTAGTACCTCTTTCTGCAACCAAATCCCTTTGCGGTACTCGTGTATAGTTGCCTTTCAGGATATCTAGTATGTTTTCTCTAAACAACTCAACAGACTTTTCGGATGTCATTTGAAAAAGCTGTTCTACATATATTCCTTCAGGCATATCAAAGCGTTTCTCAGCAATGATATCCCCATTATCTATTCCCACATCCAATACATGCACAGTTGTGCCAAAAACTTTTGCACCTTCTACTATTGCATAAGAAAACTGATTGCACCCCCTATACTCAGGCAGTGGAGCCATGTGCAGATTTATAGCCATTTTTGTAGCACGTGCTATATGTTCCGGCTTTAGTATTTTATGATATTGCACAGAGACGATATAATCAAACTCCGGTAGTGTGAGCATTTCATCCAACTCTTCGTAAACAGGAATATTGTTAGTTTCGGCTAGCCCAATCAACTCTCTGTTTGTGCTTGCGTTCCTATTGAGGTTGGTAAACACTGCTGCAATTTCAATATTATTACCTGATGCTTTTTCTATCAAAAACTTCAAACATTCTAGCCCCACAGTTTTAGCACCTAGGTATGCAACTCTTATCATCTTTTAGTTTTTAATGAGGTTTACAATAGGGCGAATTAGTTTCAATACTTTGTATTTATCGTATATGGTTTTACCAATACCATAGTGTTCGTGTGGCACTGGTTCTGCTTTCATATATTCATCAAAAGCCTGCTCGCTAAGGCCAAGTTTTTTCAACACAAACTCTTTATCTATCCGCATCATATCTTCAGGATAGTACACTTCTTTCAATTCCTTGAATGCTTCTGCCTTTGTTATTTGACCAGAGCATATCAAGTTTGAAAGATGCGCTCTGCGCTTATCTACTCCAAATTTATTAGGCAATATATACGCCTGATAGAAACGGGTAAATACAGATTCAAAGTGTTTACCACCATAATCTCTCCAACCCAGCTTTGTCTTAATCACCTCTTTCACATAGTCTTTCTTGTAGTCCATAAGATTGAGCAATGCAAGGCTTTCTGTAGGGTTTGTCTTATCGTAGTACAGTTCTTTCAATGGTGTCATTAAAGGGTATGTCTTTAACGGTACGCTACCATATTTTTCATGAATGCTTTGCAGGTTCGAAGTATCCTTACAAATCCATGCACGTGGCAATACAGATTCTGTGACTACATTATCGCCCGATAGGAAATACTTCACTTTATATTTATATGCGGTCTTCTTCAGCACAGCACGGAAAGCTAAATCCGTAATAGCCTCAATATCTATGACGTTCGCCTTCAGGTATGCCAGCTGTATATCTTTAAACTCTTCCCAATTGATAACATAAGTGTCAAGGTCCATATCCAACGTGCGAACAATGGACTGAATGTTTTGTACAGCAAGTTCAGAGTTCCATCCATTATCACAGTGCACACCCAATGGGCGTATACCCCACTCTTTTGCTACATAAGCCAGGTAACTACTATCTACACCTCCGCTAATGCCAAGCACACAATCATACTTCTTGCCTTTGCCGTCTGCTTTTATTCTATCTATGATAGATTGTAATGCCTGTTCACCTTCTTTACCACTTTTTACAAACTCCTTCTCTTCTTGCACATAGGTTGTACAATGATTACAAACGCCCTTGTCATCAAATTTGATAAACGGGTCATCGTTTGTATCCATAATACACTGCGAGCACTGCTTGTAGGGTGTAATGTTGTATCCCCGCATTATCCGTTGTTTTTAACGTTTACAGCTGCCGTGTATATCTTATCTATTATTTCTACTGTCTTCAGTCCTTCAAAAGCACTGGTAGATATTGCAGCATTATGTGTGAGTACGTTTATCAGGTTTTCATAAACCTTGTCGTGATTCGACATTGAACCTTGGTAAGAGCCATAGTTATTGGGCTTATTACCTTCAGGCAGGTTTTCGATTTTATAGTCTTTTATGTTCTGATATTCCAGCTCATTCAGATATTGACCTCCAATTTTCACAGTGCCATTCTCTGCAAATATAGTCAGCGAGCCTTCCATATTTTTCTGATAGCTATTTACCGTATAGTTGATAGTACCGATAGCTCCGTTATAGAACTCTGCAATGATAGCACCTGTATCTTCAAATTCAATAGTATCCTTATGTGCATAGTTGCCAATGTATGCCTGTACATTTTTGATATCACCAATCATCCAGTATAGCAGATCTACAAAGTGAGAGAACTGGGTATATAATGTACCACCATCAAGGTCTTTTGTTCCTTTCCATGAATTAGCATAGTAGTCATCATTCCTGTTCCAAAAACAGCTTAGTTGCACACTGTATATTTTCCCGAAACGACCTTCGTCTATAGCCCGCTTTACTGCTGCCACAGGCGGATTGAACCTATTTTGCTTAATCGCGAATAATCGCTTGTTAGATTGTTCTGCAGCTTTTATCATCTCGCCGCAATCATGCACATTGATAGCCATCGGCTTTTCGCACAATGCATGAAACCCAGCTTTCAGTGCTTTGATAGAATGTTCTGCATGCAAACCGTTGGGCGAGCATACAGATACTACATCTATTCCTTTTTCGTTAGCAAGTAACGTGTTTATATCATAATAAGCCGTTGCACCGTACTGTGTAGCAAGTGCATCTGCCTTTTCTTTTACGACATCGCAAACAGCCACAAGTATCCCTTGCTTATTGATGTGTTCTGCATGGCGTTGAGCAATACGGCCACAGCCTACTAAAGCGAATTTGATTTTATTGTCAGACATTTCAGACAAACTTTGATTTATACTTTAAAAATCTTTTTTCAAAATATTGATAAGAAATATGTGCGATTGCAACAGTTATCAAGAATAAGAAAACGAAATCTATAAGATACCTATTGCTTATGATAGGCAGGTTCAGCTTGGCAAGCAATAGCTTTATCGGATTATCAATCAGGTATTTCTCATAAAACACCTGCACAAAAGCATGCAAAAGATATAAACCATAAGATATCTTGCCTAAGTAAGAAATCAATTTATTCTCCAATACATTTTTCAACCAACCGGTATAGCCTATAAGTACTGAATATCCAATCAATATGAAACCTGTAACACTTACAAATAATTTACCTAAGGCATTATCATAGAAACCACCTCCAACTTTTTGTAAAAAAACTTGAAAAACAACAAATATCACAAGCAATATATTGAGTTTGTATTTTATGAAAAATGTCGTGATTGCTGATTTATGATATAACTTATAATATGCTAAAAACACACCTGCAAAAAGACAATCAAGGCAAAAAGGCATCAATGTATATACCGCTGTTTGATAAAGATCTGTATCAATGAGCGTTAAAATGATTCTACCAAAAACTGAGAATAATATCCCTATGACTAAATATTTTTTTATCGACTTTACAGATAAACTCACCATAAAAAATGGAAAGAATAAATAAAACTGTTCTTCCACACACAAAGACCATAATGGCCAAAACTCTTTAGGCACTCTATTAACATCTATTGCTTGTAGTATATTATTGGCATACAATAGATTCCACCATAGAACCCCTCCAGTTGTCATAAGCAGCGCATATCCCAATATTGTTGCATAGTACAGTGGAAAAATTCGAAGTGTTCGCCTGACAAAAAAGTTTTTAATAATATCCCATTTAGCTAAGCCTTTCTCCTTTTCAAGAAATAGTATTTCTCCTAACAAAAATCCACTTAACACAAAAAATATGACAACTCCGGCACCACCAGTATGCACATGTATCAATTCTCTTATTCCCCAATGCTCAAATAGTACCAGAAGAATACAAATGAAGCGAATGCCATCTAATTGAGGGTAATATCTTACCTGCTTCACTTAGAAATTACTTTTCCGGTAGGGAAATTGATAAGTACACCCATCCCCTTCTTTTGAAATACAAACATACTACCTGCAGCAACTGCTGATGCTCCATTATCTACTGCCATCTGAAAATCATCAAGTGAACCTGCACCACCACACGCTATCAGCGGCACATTGATACTTGATGACACTTCTTTAATTACATCAACTGCATATCCATTCCAAGTACCGTCCAGCTCAATACTATTGACCATTATCTCACCTACGCCTGCTTGCTGTAATTGTTTTGCCCATTCAATAGGGGTATGGCTTGATGACTTTGTTCCTGAATATCCGAATGCTTTGTTCTTACTTAACAATGGCTTCTTAAAATCTATGCTACCAACCACAGCCTGACTGCCATACACCGATGCAATCTTATCGACCAGCTTAAGATCCTCAAAAAGGATGGAATTTAATATTACTTTTTCATAACCTGCATCAAACACCTTCTTCGCAGTATCATAATTTCTTATTCCACCACCATATGCCATTGGCATAAATGCTTCGCCTGCTATCTCACTAATCTTTACAAAATCAGGCTCACGTTTTTCTATTGATGCAGTATAGTCCAATAGAATCAGCTCGTCTGCTTCTTTCTCATTAAATATCTTCACAGCGTTTATCGGATCGCCGATATATACAGGGTTTTTAAACTTAATTGTTTTATATACCCCCCCCTTGTTCAATAACAGGACAGGTATTATTCTGGTTCTCGCCATTCTTATTGATTAATTCGGATATATCTCCTTTATCTTTTTCAGGAAGCTTGCTGCACCAAATTTTCCCAATGCATAGTTTCTGATAGTTGCAGCATTGTAAGATGAATAATTATCCATCTGCCACACCATAGCATCCATCAATTGTTGTGCATTCCCCGTTTCTATTAGTATCCCGCACTTGTCATTTACAAAAGACTCCGGACCACCACATTTGGTAGCTATTACAGGCTTACCGAATAGCATACCTTCTATCAACACCACACCGAAAGTTTCATAGTCGCTTGATAGTACTATTGAATCTGACTGCTGGATTGCTTCCAGTATTTTCTGCCTGCTAAGCAGGCCAAGCATAATAATATCGTTTTGTAGTTGCAGGCTTTCTATCTGTGCTTTAATAGCATTATGCTCCGAACCACTGCCTGCAAGCCATAGCTTAGCATTTGTGTGTTTAGATTGTTTCTTCAAAGCAGCAAATGCTTCAATCAGCAGTTTATGATTTTTCTTAGGGTGTAGCTCCGCAATATTCAAGAACACAAAATTACCACTAGTAAGCTTTGCAGTAGGCTCATACTGGTAAGCTTCTAAAAACGGATCAAGCACATTTGGAAAATAGTTAAATGTAACACCACTAAACTTACTTGTCAATAATTCACAAAAAGGTTTGCTAACTGCATACACCCCACTGCTCTTCAAATATGCCCTGTGCATCAGGTTGTGAAGACGTTTGTCTTTAATAAGGCCACGTGCATGCCAGGTACTGTGCTCTGTTATTACATAGGGTACTTTGTATATACTCTTTATCGCATTCCCCAACATACCAGCATACATAGCATTGTGTGCATGCACTACATCTGGCAAACCATATTTCGCTACATATTTTTTGAAGGCTGCTAGTCCGGCTTTTATCCATCCATAACTATTCGTATAGTCAGATGGTACCATATAATAAAAGCCTTCAACCCTAAGTACGTTGATGTTGCCAACCTTTTCTTCAAAAATAAATTTATCCTGATTGAATAATTTATTATTAGCAAGAGTGAATACCTGTTTCAGCGACATATAGTCCGTATTATTTCCTGTCTTCTTCCCAATGAGCTTAAACAAAATTGACTTTGTTAGCATCGGTATTGAATAAGCCTGCGTTACAGACAACACGCCAACTTTATATCCTGCTTCCTGCAAAATACAAGCCTGATGATATTGAAAAATGCCTAAGAAATGATTCCTTGCCGGCAAAAACTCTTCGGGTGGTATGATAAAGACATGCATCGAGATTACTTAATTATTTACGGTAGTATGCACGCCTGATTTTGCTCGTTATTTTTCTAAATCTATCTACTCTATTCACTCTCTTCATATGCTTCAACACTGCTTCCCTTTCATTAATAGACAGTGGACAATCCTGATGAGAAAATGCTTTAGATATTGTCTCTGCTATCAACTTGCTATATAGCTTTGCATAATCATCATTTGACTCTCTTCCCGGATGATCTCTGACCCAAACAAGATCTCTTGGTATTTTCAACATTGGGTATTTCATGCCTAATGCAAACCATAGTTGCATATCACCAATCATCCTATCTCCAGTAAATCCTCCAACAGCTTCAAAACAATCTCGTTTAATTATTGCACTGCCAGGAGCTCTATCAAAATGTCCGTATTGATAAAAGTGTTCCAAATATGCTTGGTGTTGAGATATCAAAACCGGATATGGTTTCTTTTCATCAGGATAAGAAGACAAGCCAAACCCAGCTTCCGGATTCTTGTCCATCATATCTACCATTATCCCTAATGAATAAGGATATAGCAAATCATCAGAATCTACATACTTGATATATTTGCCCATTGCATACGATGCCGCTTTATTTCTGTTTGGGTAATCACCAAGATTCTTCTCATTTTTATATACCCTAACTCTTTTATCTTTCTGTGCATACTCTTGCACTACCTCAAAAGAACCATCTGTAGAGCAATCGTCTACTACAATTACTTCAAAGTCTTTAAAATTTGATGCCAAAACACTTTCAATCGTTTCGCGAATCAGATTTTTTCTGTTGTATGATGTTATCAAAACACTTACTGCAACCATAAGTTATTACTACAACTTGTTAATATTTTGCGGGAGCAACAGGAGGTACTCCACAAAGCAATTCATGCTGTTTATCCAACACATCTTCGCCTTGCTTTACTATATTGAGAAAATCAGTTATCGTTTTTGCATATACAGAGCGGATTTCCTGATTATATCTGAACCATTTTATTTTTTCTGCAAAACTCAATTTAGCCTCGTTAAAAAGAAGCTTGATAAGCCTTAAAGTATCTATTAACCGTGGCCGGTATATTTCAGGCAGATTACCAAAAAACCTGTACATATGATATAATACAGTGAATGTTCGTTTATACGTATAGTCAGGGTTTTCGTAATGGTAGTGATGAACAATTGCCTCAGGGTTGTATACCAACGTATACCCATTCAGATATGCATCTTTAGCCCATTGAGCATCTTCTGCGAAAGATGTTTTTCGGAAAGGATTTTCAACCAATGCATCTTTCAGGTACATAGCTGTTACGTCATCCCATCCACACACACTTCTTTTTTCCGCTGGTGAAAGATTAGCAAATGCTTCTTTTGAAAAACTATATGCTTTAGCCTCTCCCTTAGTAATAGGCCTGTACCACTCTGCAGGGTTTTTATCTACATCATGTGGCACTACCTGCTTACCACAAACTGCTGCTACATTTTCTGCAAGACCAAATCCATCTAACATTTTCTGCAACCAAAGATTATCTGCTGCAACAGCATCCTGTACAGTCATTACTACATATTTGCCTCTACTATTAGCTACGCCTAAATTGCGTGTTAACCCATGATTAAATGTTTCTGGTAGTATGCTTACAACCTTCACAGGATACGACTTTAATATCTCCAGTGTTTTGTCTGTAGAACCAGAATCAATTACTATAATCTCGCATTGAGAAAATAATGTTTGAGACATGATACCGCCCAAACATTTATCCATCCAATATTCCCCATTTTTCACAGGGATTACTATAGATATTAAAGGTTGTCTTTCAAACATTTTTATAAATCCACTTCACCGGTCCATTTTACAGATGTTATGGTAACATCTCTTGTACTCCCCATATCCATTACTTTTTGCTGTACACTTTTATATAAGAACGGCAGCTTATAGAGTTTTGCTTTCGAAAAAGCTATATACCTTTTTACTTTTTTGAGTTCTTGGTCATTTATTATCTGGTGCTGCTGCAATATTTTTATCATTTCACTTGTGCCTTTGTAATAACCGCTCTTAACTGCACTTACTAATACATCTATGCCCATCACCTTCAATGGGATAGCATATTGTCGGTGCTTACCGACCGCATCTACCCTTGAGCAAGCATCTTTGAATACCGATATACGGCTTTGCATCTTTGGTACGGAGTAATAGCCTACGCGTGAAAGGCTATCATCAGATGTTCGTAAAAAAACATCAGGCTTCAGGTCTAATCTCTTTTTAAACTTAACAGGATATAGTAAGCTTCTTATATGAAGCTCAATATCTTGCCAAAGCTTTAAGTCTTCCTTCCACATACCGACTTTCACAAATGAAGTCTTCTTCCATAAGGGGCCAGTTCCCTGACAAACTGCATCGCCTCTGAATATTCGAGACAAATCATCTTCATCTTTATCTATATTCCAAATAATACGTGTATCATCAGGTTTACTCTTAAACAACAACATCGGAAAGATTACAAAATCGCAATCTTCATTTTCCTGCATAGCTTTCACACGCTGTTCCAAGCAAAAAGATGCGAGTACATCATCTGTATCCAAAAACATTACATAGTCGCCTGTACATCTTTCAACAGCTATATTTCTGCAAACACAAGCACCTTTGGGGTCTCTATCTCTCTTAAATATTTTTACCCGGCTATCAGACGCTGCATATTGCTGCAACTTCTCCCAGCTTTCATCAGTGCTGCCATCATCGGTAATTACCCATTCCCAATAAGGGTATGTCTGATTAAAAATGGACTGAGCAGTTTCGTCTACAATATATGCTCTATTGAAACTGGGCGTTATGATTGAAACAACTTTATTCACTATACAGGTTTTCCAGAAAGTTTTTTAAACGTATGCCACAAAGGCCTCAGTGGTCTCAGTATAGGGTAATAATGAAAAAATGAGCCCTCTGTATCAAACTCTCTGTGATTACGAACTGGTAGTTTCATTATTTTATCAAACTCTTGTTCACTAAGCCCTAGCTTCTTTAAAACAAATTCTTTATCGAGCTGAAATAAAGCTTCATCGTAAGCCGGCTTTTTCATCTCTTCCAAAGCTTGCTGTCTTGTCATTTGCCCTGAACAAATCAGCGTTGCATAATGGGCTTTACGTTTATCTACACCAAACTTTACAGGCAGTATATACCCTTGATAAAATCTTGTCCATATACTTTCGTAATGCTTGCCACCGTAATCTTGCCAATCAAGCTGTTTCTTCAATACCTCTTTTACGTCATCCTTTACATAAGACATCCAATTCAGATAGTTTACAAACTCAACTCCCGACTGTTTAATAAACTTTTTCATTTTTTTATCTAAGAACGGATATGTCTGTAGCGCTTTCTGGCCATACTTTTTGTGTATGGACTTTATATTGATGTAGTCTTTTTTATTGTACGTCCAGTGATACGGCAACACACCTTCTGTTACCACATTATGTCCGCCAAGTACATATCTGATATCGTTATCCTTAGCTATCTTGAACATAGTACCGTAGATAGCATGGTCCGTCAACACTTCAATATCAATAACTGAAGCTTTCAAATATGCCAATTGTAAATCTTTGAACTCCTCCCAATTAATAACATACGTACTCAGATCGAAACCAAGCTTGTTTACTATATGATGAATATTCATCACTGCTTGTTCACTATTCCATCCGTTATCAAAATGTACACACAAAGCCCTCAGCCCGAATCCCTTTGCTTTGTACGCTACATAACTACTGTCAACACCACCACTTAATCCAATCAAACAATCATATTGTTTGTTCTTTCCGTACTCTTTTATGGCAGTGATAGTATCATTCAAAAGCTGTTCACCTTCTTGTCCTTGCTTCAGATAATAGGCTGCTTCAGAGTAATACCAATGACAGTGATTGCAAACTCCATTTTCATCCAAAACCAAATTCGGATCGTCGTTGCTATCTAATATGCAGTTCTTGCAGGTAATCATTTTTCTACATAATAGATTTTAAAGACTCTATAAAACGTCTTGCAACATTTTTATAGAAATAGTTTTCTGATACTCTTAATGCGTTAAACCTTAGCTGTCTGATTACATTTTTATCGTTTATTTTTTTTAAAGCATTTGACAACTCTTCTTTACCTGTGTATAATAAACATGCAGATTCAATATCTTTAGAAGTAGTTAGTTCTTTCGGAATAATCCCAGGCTTAACGTATCTAATTATATCAAATACAGCACCTGTTTCTTTTGACTGCCCGTATTTTTCTTCTATTCCTCCATAACTCGTATTAATTGATATTGGTGCCAATACAACATCGGACATATTCATAAAGAGCTCAAAATCTTCTTGTTTAACATAATCATCAAAATATTTCACATCAAACCCCTCGCTTTCTATTTTTTTGCACTTTTCAATTATTTCCAATCCGTATGTTGACTTAGGCTTACCTAATAAAACCAGTTTATACTTTAATTTATCAAGACTACAGAATGCATCGATAACCATATCATAATCTTTCCGTCCTTTTTCTATAATACCAGGTATCACTATTGTTGTTTTATCATTTTCAGAATGTGTTACTTTGATATTCTCATTAACAGAATATGGGAATACAATTATTCTTTTTTTCACGTTATATGCTTTTAGTGCATATTCCTTAATATTATCACTGAGCATTAATAATGCATCTACATTATCAATTAAACTAAGCATTTGAGCATGTGATTTGCTTCTGGGTCGACTAAATAACTTAAATCTTGTTCCCATTTTAAACCAATAATTCACATTGTGAATTGTTAGCACAGATTTATTATAATTTAAGCCTTTTAACCAATCTACCACATTGTCAAAATGAGAGTATACTGTATTTAATAATACATAATCGAAAAAAATATTGCCAAAAAGTTGAGATTGCATACTCAACTCATTACCATCAGAAGCGACTATCCATTTAAATATAACATTATTAGAATATGAATTTTTCTGCAGTTGCTTAATAGACTCTTCATTTGAACATACGTAAATTTCATCTGAATAATCTTCAATACACCTTACTAATGAATGAATCATTTCATAATGATCAAAATCAACAATAATGAAATTCATAGCCTGTACTAGATTACTCTAAAAAAAATTAGAACGTCTTTATTGTGTGATAATTTACCAAAAATCAACAGCACAACACTTTTCATTATATTCTTAAAACTTGGCTGCTTCTTGAATAAGTCAAATGATATAATAAATTTTTCAAGCCTACTGATTTTTTTAGACGCATATAACTGTAATGCTAGTGCATGCATCTTTTTATAAATCACCAATTTGTCTTCTATTGTATTCTTTGGGTATTTGTATACTTCATCAAACATAGCTATTTGAGATAACAGTACTTTATGCATTCGTTCGTCTGTCCAATTAGTAGCAGTAACAGAATTATCCCTATAACGATACTTACAATAAACTGCCCTACTCCCAACCGCTTTGCAATGCCTTGTCACAAAGAGATTCATATGCCAGTCTTCACAAATAAATCTGCTATCAAACTTATAATTCAACTGTCTTAACAATTGTAAATTATACAAAGATGATTGAACAAAGAATGTAATTGAATAAACAATATTGTGAAACACATCACCTTGAGGTGGGAGATATCCTTTGTAAAACTTGTCATCAAACCATGTTGAATTCCCAATATCATCTCCTTTATCATCAATGTAGCTCATATCACCATATGCAACACCATATTCATCTCCTACTTTTTCTAAAACCTCAACTAAATCAGCAATTTTATTTTCTGTCAGTATATCATCAGAAACAAATGAGATATACTTCCCATTTCCTTTTTCCAGTATTTCATTCAAGGAAGCATGCACACCTTTATTTTCATCATGTTGTATGAATGTACATTTATAATTATTCTCTTCAATCCACTTTCTTACTAATGATACAGAATCATCGGCTGAACAATCATCAATTATTATGTGTTCAATATTGGTATATGTTTGGCTCTTTACTGATTTAAGAGTCTCAATAACATACGTTCCTGTATTATAACAAAGCGACCCGATTGTAACTAACGGTTCTTTTCGTAGCACTAACTAATGATTTACTAATCTTCTATAAGCTTTGCATAACCAAAGCCTGTTTCACCATTATTGTTACCATTGTAAAAAAGATAAGTACTCCCTTTTACATAAATTACCGCGGGATAACATATCATTTCGCTGTCCCAACCTTCATTAGATATGTCAATACCTATTTCCTTGTCCTTTCTGTGCCAATTATTTCCATCTACCGACTCTGCATAGCCTATACGGTATGATGTGCTATGCCTTCTTACCGAATAAAATAATTGATATACATTATTTCTTTTATGTATATACGGTCTTCCGAAACCAAACTCATCATTTTCTAATTTAATAACTTCTGATTTACCGAAAATCCAATTGGTCCCATTTTCAGATTCTGCATACCTTATCCTATATGTCGGTAAAAGTTTATTCTTATGAACACCTCCAATATTTTCCCATCCAATACCGGCTACATACCAAGCTCTGAATCTACCATTTTCTATCAATACAGTAGGAGCTGAACGGATGTTCAATTCTTCATTAGTTCTCTCCCATAATGGGACTTTCGAGTTTTTGGAAAAGCTGAATCCATCCTTGGAAATAGCAAGACCAGTAAGTATTGAGTATGGGACCTTATAGTGCCTTTGATAGCCAGCATAAAACATTAACATTCTATCTTTATATGGCACCACTGAAGATACATTTACACCGCAATCATCAAAAGCACCTATTTCTCCAATATCTAATATATAATCATCATGCTTATAGATAATTTCTGAAGGGTTATCTGCATTCAAATCTATATACGTTACCCTACCGTGCCTGTCTTTACATGTTGTAGAAAAATACACGCGTATGATATTCTCACTTTCAATGTAAACCGGCGTTGGTAAGATTGCGTACAACTGATTCCACCAATGTATTTTTTCAGGTGCATATAGTAACCCTTTTTTTTTCCACTTCATCACTTCACTATTTTAAACCTTTCATATGTAGTGATATCATCCGGGCTATTAGGTGTACCTTTTATCAACATACCATTTTCAACATTCTTAACAATATGTACGAAAGAACCAATTAAACAATCACTGCCTAATTTTATATTATTACCCATCGTAGCATTTACTCCCATAAAATTTGCATTGCCAATTTCACAAAAGCCAGAAACAACTACATGGGAAGAAATAAAATTATGATCTCCTATTACTGAATGGTGTCCTATATGGTTACCACTCCAGAAAACATTATTACTACCAATTTTCACAAATGGTTGTATAGTGTTGTCTTCAAAAACAAAACAATTATCCCCAATCTCTACATTCCTCCATACAAATGCTTTACTACTTATGTAGTTTGCTAGTGTATAGCCTTTAGATTTTGCTTCATTATAAAACCTCATACGCACTCTATTTAGTGTATTATACACCAATGCTATATGCATTTCGTATACTGATGGGCTATATACTTTTTCAATCTCTTCAAAGGGTACTATTGGCAAATCAAATAATGTTTGCTTCGAGAGATACTCTTTACTAACCGTAAATGCTACTACTTCATATACAGAATCGTACGTGAAATATTCATATGCTATCTCAGCAAAAGCGCTATCTCCGAATATGATTAATTTCTTAGTCTTCATGTTAGCTTCTTTGAATTAGTATATCCTCTCTCCTATTCCACATTGGCAGATGTTCAGGCTGTTGCAATAGATATGTTTCAAAGCCAAAATTTCGATACCGCTGCATTATTGCAAATACAACACTATCATCTATCTGTGCAGGTTCCAATACATTGTGTTGAAATTCAGGTACAGAATCATCTCCTTTAAATTCCTGATGCATTTTTACACCCCTCTCTGTAGAGTAGAAGCGCTTTCTTTTATTTACGTTTGGTATATCAGCAAGCAATAGTCTTCCTCCCGGCTTTAGCATCGACACTGCTATATCCAAAAATCTGAACATACAAGTGTTATAAAACACGTAATGAAATATACTATAGCATATTATATAATCTACCTTACCAGAATAATTATTTATTATTTCAGTTGTATCATCAGGAAAGTAACCTGAATATTTTTCAATTACGGTATCATCTTTTACTAGTGCAAGCATTTCTTTAGAGTCTACTAGTAGCAATTTATTCTTACACGAAATAGCATAGTCAATAATATAGTTCACTAAGTCGCTACAGCCACAGCCAATATCCATTATCACTTTTCCGCTCTCTCCTTCCATTTGCATTTTTGCAATAATATCTTTGAATATATACTGCTCTTTATCTTTCCTGTATGAATCAGGAAATCCTATTTTTTGATATACCGATAGTGACTCATCTTGTGCTAAAGCCTTAAAATCTTCATAGCTAAGGTTTTTGAACCTTTCATAATCTTTCTGAAACTGATTATCCATAGCTTTTATAATGTTTTATTCATCGTTTCCCTCAATACGCCTCTTGCGCCAAATCCTTCTTTAAAACGCATCAATCCATCATTTACAATAATACCACCAGGCTCAGTTGCCATACCAAGGTTGAAATATTTATACCCGGCATTTTTAGCCCATATTGATATACTATCAATCGTAGCATTCAGCGGCCGATACTCTTGATAACGACTGTCTGATGCTATATACTGCGCATGTACAACATATCTATTAGCGATAAAAATCAGAATACCCCCAATCATAATGCCTTCTAAGTATGCCGCAAACAATTTCACCTGACTACCAGTAAGGTTTTGTAGTTGTCTAATTTGTGATATACTGTGTACTGGTGCTACTCCATAACGTTCTTTTAGGTTTGACGATAGTATGCCCCAATAAGTCTCAATATCATCGCTTTCTTTTACAACTATACCTTTTTTGTATGCTGCAGCAGTACTCCTTTTACAACTACTTGCATACATAGGATGTTTATCCAGTTCGATAGCAAATTCAACCTCCCGATACTTAATACCATAACCTTTCTTCCACAATGCATAATCTATACTACCAACTAATCCGCTATTATATATTGAAAATGTAGGTCTAATTATTATCTCACCTACTCCTAGTAGTTTAGCTTCATCCTCTAGAAGAGTCAGTATATCTATTAGGTCGAGTGCTGTAGTTTCATCGCATATTACAAGCCCACCATAAGTAGATCTTAAATAAGAGTGCAATATTTTAATCCCATTTTTTTCATACAAGTTTGCAGGGAATAGAGCAATCAATTTGTTGCCATCGTATAACAAAAATGAACAATCATCCCTATCGTTCAACTCATTATGCTTATAGAACTTTCTACTATGTAGAAATGTACTGTTTATTGATTTTTCAATTAGAAAATCGTCCCATACTTGCTCGTAATCTTTACTGTATTTCGTCAATGTCAAACTCACTATTCTCTAGTTTTATAAACGATATAATCTTCGTATCCCCTTATGTAATCTTCTTCAGTATACTTAAGAGATGCTAACACTAAACAAATTGCTCCTGAAGAAAAATTAGATATATCTCTCCAAATACCAGGACATAAAAACAACCCAATATTTGGTCTGTTAAGAGAAAACACTTTTTTATGCTCGCCATCATCTAGTGTTATATCAAAACTTCCACTAGCCGCAATTATTAGCTGTTGAAGATGTTTATGTGCGTGCCCTCCTCTATCAGCACCACCAGGAACATCATACAGATAATAAACACGTTGAATATCAAATGGCACTTCAATGCTATTCTCAACAGGCGTGATATTACCAGCTCTATTGTGTATAACAGGGAACTGAACAATTTTGCAATCAAACACACTATTCGATTTACTCATGCGTTTTCAAGGATTTAAATTGTTCATAGTCTCTGACATACTGCTCTACATCATACAGCTTGTCTGTAACTATAAAAGCTAAACTATTAGTGGAAAAATTTTCTAATCTGCGCCATATCATTTTGGGTATATATAGCGCATTGTATGAACGATTCAATGTTATATTTTTCTTTTCTACGCCATCATCTATTACTACGTCAAAACTACCTGATAGCGCGATTATTACCTCCTGCAAATCTTTATATGCATGCCCACCTCTGTGCTCTCCACCCGGCACATCATATATCCAATATGCACGTTTAATATTGAAAGGAATTTGGTCTTCATTCTGAAAAAAAGAGAGATTGCCCCTATCATCCAGAATTTTGGGTAGATTAATAATTTTTACTTCGTCTATTGACATACCTCTTATGAACGGTATTGAAAAGCGGTTTTGAATGGCATATTAAGATGCAACATTCCTGGTAAAATATCACTGTTGCTACCACTCGATTCATTCATTATTTCAAACTGAATAAAATCTTCTAATGTGCAAACTTCGTAACGTTGATTTTCACCAAATATCATTGTAAACTTATATACACCTGCATTCAAAATATTGGGCGGTATTCGGGAAGAAACTTTATAATAGCCTATTTGCGAATTCTTATTACTACTAAGTATAGTACCACTATGAAAAACAATTATTTCATCTGTATTTTTCAATTCAAAGGTAACATCGAGATTAATGTCATCTTTGTTATTCAAAAACTCCAGCTCAAATTCAAACCCTGAAGATATTGATATCACGTCACCGCTTATCGGTTTCACTTCAAAACGTTTTACACGTATGTGTTTATTCCCTGGCGCTTCATTAATATCTCCTTGGTGTATATATTCAGAATTGGTATTGTGAGACATCTGGTAAAAGTTTACACCATCTGTTTGTGAGCCTTCAAATACCAACCTGCCATTCTTCATTACTACAGCAGTTGTACAAAGCTGTCTTACTGCTGCCATATTATGGCTAACAAACAATACCGTTCTGCCTTCCTTCGCACTTACATCTTTCATCCTGCCCAGACACTTTTTCTGAAACTCTGCATCACCAACTGCCAATACTTCATCTACTATCAATATTTCAGACTCAAGATGGGCAGCAACAGCAAATGCCAGACGTACATACATACCCGAACTATAGCGTTTAACAGGTGTGTCTATGTAACGTTCTACACCAGAGAAAGAAACAATCTCATCAAACTTGCGTCTGATTTCTGTCTTCGTCATTCCCAATATTGCACCGTTCAGAAAGATATTTTCCCTACCTGTCAGTTCCGGGTGAAAACCAGTACCAACTTCCAGCAAACTCGCTATCCGTCCTTTTGCCTTAATAGTCCCTTTTGTTGGTGCTGTAACTCTTGACAATATTTTCAACAAAGTAGATTTGCCGGCGCCATTTTTACCAATTACGCCCAGCACCTCTCCTTGATTCACTTTAAAATTAATGTCCTGTATAGCCCAAACATACTCACCACCTTTACTTTCTCTGTTATTTTCTTCACCTACTTTGGCGTACGGATCTTCCTGTCCACGCAGACGGTGCCACCATCTGTTCAAGTCGTGCGATAGCGTACCTGTGCCTACCTCTCCAAGCCGGTAGAGTTTCGATATATCGTTCAGTTCTATTACAGTATTCGACATGACTGATTTTTATACGGTATCCATAAAGTTTTTCTCAACCTTATTAAATATCAGAACACCTGTAAACAAGATTATTATTGTTGCAACTATGCTATATGTAAAATATGCAGAATTAAATGTCCCTGCGCCCAGAAAACCAAATCTGAATGTTTCTATAATTGCTGTGAACGGATTAGCTACTATCAACCACCTGTACTTTTCAGGAGCAAGCGATAAAGGATAAACAATTGGTGTTGCATACATCAAAAGTTGTACACCAAACGTTAGCAAAAATCTTAAATCTCTATACTTGGTTGTAAGTGCAGAAAATATCAACCCCAGCCCTAATCCTAATAATCCCATCATTATTATCAGTACAGGAAACAATACCGCAGCCCATGTAAGATATACGCCACTATTTGTAAATAACAGATAATATGTCAGCACTGCAAAAAATAGAATCAATTGCACTCCCAACCTCATCATAGCCGATACAACAATTGATAGCGGAATAATCAACCTTGGGAAATATACCTTACCAAATATGTTGGCATTAGCAGTAAATGTTTCCGATGTTTTGGTAAGTGCTTCAGAGAAATAACCCCAACACGTAACACCAGCCAGATAAAACACAATAGCAGGCACCCCATCAGTAGGTAATTGTGCTATCCTACCAAAAACAAGCAGGAACATCATGGTTGTTAACAATGGTTGTACCAAAAACCAGATAGGCCCAAGAATTGTTTGCTTATAAAATGACACAAAGTCTCTCTTTACAAGCAACAGTACCAAGTCCCGGTATTGCCAAAGCTCCTTGAAGTTAATTTCAAAAAGTCCGGTCTTAGGTTTTATTACTAAGTTCCAGTCTTCGTTGTGATGAATATCTTTCAAAATAGATTCTTAATTATTGAGAAACTTCTCCTTATATACAGCTTCAATACCTTCGCGCAATCCTATTTGAGCTTTCCACCCCATTCCGTGCAGCTTAGAAACATCCATTAGTTTGCGCGGTGTGCCGTCGGGTTTGGTAGTATCCCAAACCAGCTCCCCTTCATACCCAACAATATCTTTTATCATTAGCGCAAGATCTGCTATGCTGATATCTTCGCCCACACCTATATTTACAAAGCCTGCTTCATCGCAGTGCTGCATCAGATAGTAACAAGCGTCTGCCAAATCGTTTGCATGCAGAAACTCGCGCAATGGCTTACCTGACCCCCAAACTATAACATTCTGTGCACCTTGTTCTCTTGCATCATGAAACTTCCTAAGCAATGCAGGCAATACATGCGAATTGTTTAAATCGTAATTATCATTAGGCCCATAGAGATTTGTAGGCATTACAGATATAAAATTGCAGCCATACTGAAACCTGTAGGCATCGCACATTTTTATACCTGCAATTTTTGCAATTGCGTATGGTTCATTTGTTGGTTCTAACAAACCAGTCAATAAATAATCTTCCTTCAGTGGCTGTGGTGCCATCTTTGGATAGATGCATGATGAACCTAGAAACATCAGTTTCTTAGCGCCATGTTTGTATGCCTGATGGATGACATTGTTTTGTATCATCAGGTTATCGTACAGAAAATCTGCTTTATACTGATTATTGGCAAGTATCCCCCCCACTTTGGCAGCAGCTAGGAAAACATATTCAGGTTGCTCTGTAGCAAAAAATTCTTCTACAGCTTGTTGATTTCTCAAATCTAGTTCTGCAGATGTTCTGAAAACAAGATTTGTAAAACCCTCTGCCTGCAACTTGCGGGTAATGGCACTACCTACCATTCCTTTATGCCCTGCTACATATACTTTACTATGCTTCTCCATTACCACTATTCGTATTTAGGTAAAAAGTCGTAGCCTGCTGCTTTCAGTATATTCTCTTTTTCAAAGTGCTTTATATCATAAGCCACCATCTCGCTCACCATTTCCTGTAGCGTATACTTTGGTTCCCAACCAAGTTTTTCGCGTGCTTTTGTTGCATCGCCTATCAACAGCTCGACTTCTGTTGGCCTGAAGTATTTAGAATCTACACACACCACGACTTTGCCCGGCGTTAATACAGAACCATTTTTTACCGACTTCACAATGCCACGTTCTTCCACCCCTTCACCAACAAACTCAAGTTCAACACCAACTTCTTCAAAAGCCATTTTTATAAAATCGCGCACATAGGTTGTAATACCAGTAGCTATTACAAAATCTTCTGCTATGTCTTGTTGCAATATGCGCCACATAGCATCTACATAATCTTTAGCATGTCCCCAGTCACGTTGCGCATTCAGGTTACCTACATACAGCACATCCTGCAAACCAAGCGATATCTGCGCAACTGCGCGTGTTATCTTACGTGTTACAAATGTTTCACCTCTTAGCGGGCTCTCGTGATTGAAGAGTATACCATTGCTGGCAAACATATTGTATGCCTCGCGATAGTTTACCGTTATCCAATATGCATACAACTTTGCAACACCGTAAGGTGAGCGTGGGTAGAAAGGTGTTTTTTCTGACTGCGGTACTTCCTGCACCAAGCCATACAGTTCAGACGTAGAAGCCTGATAGATTTTTGTTTTTTCTGTCAGGTTCAATAGTCTCACAGCTTCCAGCACACGCAGCGTACCAGTACCATCTGCATTCGCAGTATACTCGGGCGTTTCAAAGCTTACCTGCACGTGGCTCATTGCACCAAGGTTATAAATCTCATCAGGCTGTACTTCCTGTATTATCCTGATGATATTGGTGCTATCAGTTAGGTCGCCGTAATGGAGAATGAAATTCCTTTCAGTCGCATGAGGATCTTGATATAAATGATCTATCCTATCTGTATTAAACAATGAGCTCCTACGTTTAATACCATGTACCTCGTATCCTTTCTTCAGCAACAGTTCGCTCAGGTATGCACCATCCTGGCCGGTAACTCCTGTTATGAGTGCTTTCTTAGCCATATCAATTCAAAATAGGATTTAAAATCCCTTTCAGTTTTTGTTTATATGCAGCAAAGCCAAAGTATTCTACTACTTTTTGCTGCAAACCTGCAGCATAGGCTGCATCGTATTTTTCTTTATTGTCAATCTTTTCAGCGATTGCAGTTGCTATTGCATCTACATTATCTGCATCCAGTATAACACCAAGCTCTCCATTTCGCAATGCATCTTTACTACCATCTGCATCACCTGCAATCACATTACGTCCGCATGCCATTGCCTCTATAAATACAATACCAAAACCTTCACCTTTACTTGGCATGATAAATACATCACTCAACTGATAATGTTTCGTGACCTCTTCGTCTTTTATGTAACCTGCAAAAATGATATTGCTTTGCAGTGTATTGTCAGCAATCAGTTTATCCAACCGGGCTTTCTCTACCTCATCATACTTTCCGGCAAGCAGGTATTTTATATTCGGATATTTAGCTACAAGCTTAGCTATTGCTTTTATCACCGAATCGTATCCTTTGTATTGCTCTTTAGAAGAAAGCCTGCACAGTGTGTACACTACATAGTCTGTATGAGCAATATCATATCGAGCCATCAATGCTCTATCCTTTGCAAATTCTTGAGGATAGTCAAAGAACGGATCGATTGTATTATGAAACACGCTTACTTTATCAGCTGGCAGTCCTTGTTTCTCTACTATTTGCTGCTTAGTGTATTCGCTTACCGCCAATACCCTGTCAACTTTTTGCAGCATCTTCTTTTTGATGCCGGTAACGGGTTGCCATACTTCTATACCATGGCATATCACCATTAGCTTTTTTGATGGGGCTATGGTTTTTATTACCCAACCAATAACAGCTAGATTGATATGCCCCAGTATTATCACGTCTTTCGACAAGCCAGCAAAAATGGCAGCAGGTACAAACTTTGCTAATGATTGATTGAACCCTTTATACTGTATTGCCGGATAGTACTGTTCGTTAGCTACCGTATCATAGAGCGATGCTGCATTTGAAGTATAATTCAATTCAGCACCCAACTCATCAACAGCTTTCATAAAACATCTGTTGAACTTTTCAAGCCCACCTGTTTGCGAGAAACCAATGAGATTTAAAAAGTACAGGCTTTTCATTTAGCTATGCAGATAATTAAAATTGTTTGCCACCAAGTATGCCCAGTATCTTGTCCAGTTGATAGTACCCGACTGATACTTCTTCTTTATTTTATCTTCAACGTATTTGAAGCAAGTATATTCACTTCCTTCTATCCAGTTTTGGAATGGGAAAACAAAACCCTGTTTCTTCCTATTCCATATCTGGCGAGGAAGAATATCGTTGTATGCTTTTACCAATAGTTGCTTTGGCATAACTCCATTATACTTCACATCTGGCGATATACTGTTTACAATTTTCACCAATTCCGTATCCAAAAAGGGCACACGCACTTCAATACTATGCCACATACTCATTACGTCCGTATCTTTCAGCAACTGGCTCTGCATGTAGATGTTTTTTTCCATGTACGATACCTTGTTACCATAATCCAATTCATCTACGCCATTTGCAAATGCTATGTTTTGTACAATCTCTGCTACAGACTTTGTATCACTATTTAATATTTCGGCCGCTTCACGAACACTGAACAAACCACGATGAAAAAGATATTCATTAGTAATGTGATTATCTGCCAGGTATGCCAGCTTTCTGTATTTATCTTTCTTCAGATGCCTGCTTGCAGTCAGCAAACCTGAAGGTATTATTTTCAAACCTGATACTACTTTCTCTCTGCCAAAAGAAGCATAACCCCCAAACAGCTCATCTGCACCAAGACCAGACAATACAGCTTTAAGTCCATACTCTTTTGCAAACTTGCAGATGAAATAGGAATTCACCCCATCGATAGAAGGCTGATCCATCGCCTTGAAAATATCGGGCAATGCATTTATGTATTCTTCTTTCGAAAGGTTGTAGCTTTTATGTTGTGCATTTACTTTATCTACTATCAATTGCTGATATGCAGCCTCTGAATAAGCAGCATCGTCAAACACTATCGAAAGTGTATGCAAATCATTATGTCCTGTTTGTTTTGCAATCAGCGTAAGCAGGCTGCTATCTATACCTCCACTTAGAAACAGACCTATTGGCGCATCAGATATCAGGTGCCTGTCTACAGCTTTATCCAGCCATTGCCTGATGGTAGTTATTGCTTCGCACTCTGTATTTATCTTAACACTGTAATCATCGTTTGAATACTCAACTATAGATGATTGCATTGTATTTACATCAATGCACATACAACTACCTTTCGGCAGCATTTTAACATTATTTAGGGTAGTATGTGGTTCGGGCACAAAACCGTAAACAAGCATATATGCTTTCCACGTATCAGATTCCTGCCAGTTGTATGGCAAAGCTTTAAATGCTCTTACTTCCGATGCAAAAAAGAATGCATCGTTATTTTTGCTGTAGTATAATGGTTTGATGCCCTGCCCATCTCTCGCCAATACGAGTTCATGCCTACGCTTGTCATATATGGCAATGGCAAACATGCCTACCAGTTTATCAAAGCATGCTACGCCCCAATGTTGGTATCCCATTAGTATTACTTCTGTATCAGATGCTGTTCTGAATTGGAAACCTTTGGCGACTAGTTCGGCCTTAAGCTCTTTGTAATTATATATTTCCCCGTTGAAGCTGATGATAACATCCTGTGATGCATTAAACATAGGTTGGTGCCCACCCACTGTCAAATCTATCAAGGACAATCTGCGATGCCCGAATGCCAGACATGTATCAGCATCATGATATATACCTATACCGTCAGGACCTCCATGCGCCATACTATCGCGCATAGCTATTACATCTGCCAATACTGAATCAGAAGCTTTATTTAGTACTCCTGCAATACGGCACATGTTTCAAAAAAAATTGGGATAGTCATTCTGTTCCATTTATGGCTTCGCCACCGTCAGTCACATGTTTAACAACATGACTGACCAATTACTCATTAGATATTGCAGAAGCCTGATAGGATATTTCGGTAGTAATATTTATTTACGACGAGGCAAAAACTGTGTTAGTTTTTTTACAACCTTTTTAATAGGCGACTTGTTTTCTTCTTCCTCAAAATATCCGTTGGAATATTTGCCATAACCATAGCCATAACCATAGCCGTATCCATAGCCGTATCCAGCCTCATAACCATAGCCGTAACCATAAGTATAACCCCTTTTGAAGATTACGTCATTTATTACAAAGCTCAGCCTGTTTATTTTCTTATCTGCTTGCAAATCGTTTGGTATCTGCAATTGCTGCCTGAATGTGTATCCTTGGCGTACTACATATAGTGTAGCGTTAGCAAACCTGTTGAGCAATAGCGCATCTGTTACCAAGCCTGCAGGCGCAGTATCAATGATGATATAATCAAAATTTTCTCTCAGATACGCAAACAACTCGTCTATACGTTGAAGCATAATCAGCTCTGCGGGGTTTGGTGGTACAGGGCCTGAAGAAATAACAAACAGATTATCCTCAAATCCTGATGGCTGGATAATATCCTTTATTTCACTTTGACCTACAGCGTAGCTTGACAGACCAATACTATTACTCAAGCCCAGGTTTTTGGAGATTTTTGGCTTCCTCAAATCAAGCTCCATGAGCACTACTTTTTTACCAGATATCGCAAAAGTGCTTGCCAGATTAATAGCGATAAATGATTTACCCTCACCACTCATGCTCGATGTCAGCATGATAGTTTTATCATTTTTATCAGGCAATAAGAACTGAATATTTGTTCGAAGTGCTCTAAATTGCTCAGATAAAGCAGAATGGCTATTATTTTTTACAGCAACAGAGTCTTCATTATCACTATGTCCTATTTCACCAATAATAGGAATTTCGGATGAAGTATTAATATCATTCTTAGTAATGATTCTTGTATTTAACATCCTACGTAAAATCAATACCAATATTGGTATCAGGAAGCCTATAAGTACGGCTGTACTTTTTATGCGTGACCTATTGGGCTTTATGGCTCCATTATTTTCAGCAGTATTTATAACAGTAATATTTGCCGCAGTAGATGACTTAGCGACTTCTGTTTCTTCTCTCTTTTTTAGCAAATACAAAAAAAGCTCTTCCATCAAGTGCTGCCTACGTGCATAGTCCAAATATATGCGTTCAGTTTGAGGCACTTGTCGGATTTGTGCGTCGATTGTGCCATTTTGTTTTTTAAGCTCTCCTATTACTACTTGCAGACTTCTTTTGGTAGATACCAAACTTTGGCGCATATCAGACCTTAAGCTTTCCAGTTGCTTCTTTGCAGCTATTACCTGAGGGTGCGTTTCCGTTTTGGTTAAACTTAACCGTTCTTTATCATGAACCGCTTCATTATACCTTTCAGCTATCTTTGAAAAAGACCCATTGTCTTCCAGCATACTTGCCGGGACTACATTCTCATTGCTGTTTTCATTGTTAATTAGTTTTTCCAGAGAGTTTATCACCTCTAACTGTACCTCCTTATTGTATAATTCTTTAAAGTTTTCATTTGTATTCTCAACCAACACTTTTGATTGATCAACAACATCACCTGTTAGCCTTTTGTTAGTTTTAAATATCTCAATCTTTTTTTCCTGTCCAACTAATTCTTCTTCTACGCGCTTTAAACGATCCGTGATAAAATCTATAGTATTTATAGCTGTTCTGTTTCTGTCTTCTATATTTGTAATTGTGTAAACATATACTAATGTATCAAGTATATCTTTACCCCTAGCTGGTATTTCATCTAAAATAGCAATGTTTACATAACTTGCAGCTTTATCTGGTCTATTCACATCCACGCCTGATGCAAAATCAACCGCCATACCAAGCGCATTTGAAAAAACAAATGCATATTTAGCCCCGGGTTTTATCGGAGCCGCACTAGAGTTGTGTACAACTATTTCACCAACAGGTATATTAACTGGTACTCCTATTTTACCTTTCCAACTATTCTTATCATCAGCTATCGTGTAGCTTTTTTTATCAGACTCAAACGTAATTTTATAGCTTGCATTTCCACAATTTTGCAATACAGAATCTGCCACCTCTATCTTAAACGGGCTAGCTCCATAAAATTGTGTTGTCTTTACATTGCCATATTCAAAGTATTGAAGATTTAGCCTGAGTTTATTTACAACCTTCAACATCAAAGGCTTGCTTTTTAATACTCTGGTAATATTATTTATGTCATTATTTCTATTCGAAAGGCCAAGCCCTTCAAGTATTAATTCATCATTTTTAGAAGATTTGCCGTTTGTTTCATTCAGCATAATCTCTGTGCTGAGTTTATATATCGGGGTAGTATACCTCAAATATAGATTAGCACATACCAAAGCCAGTATAATACTCCCCATGAAATAAGGCCATGTAGCCAACAGGGTAGTCAGCATCCACCTTATGTTAAAGGAGCCGGTATCTACTTCTTGTTTATTCTTTATTGAAAAATTATCCATTATCTATTTCATTATTCGTTGAGCCTGTAATGACCATGCAATACTTATTTAGTATAATATTTGCCTTGGATTTTCATTTTCGCACGTCATATTAGACAGTTTTGAAATTATATTAATCTCAAGCGACAAAAATACTCTAAAAATACTACACCTCCCAACCTATCCGAGTTATCATCTGAATAAATAAAACCATTTGATATTTAAGCATTTCGGAGTTAATCCAGTTAATAATAAAACACTCTTTGTTACTCGTCAAACTCGCTCATTTTACACACAACAGATTTGATAACGTAATAATTTAAGTTATTTTTGAAAAAAATAAATAGTTGATGTCGTCAAATAGTTTTTCAAAGTTTAAAGGGGTGCTTCTGGGACTTGGCTGTTTAGCTCTTATTCCTACTCTACTGCAGTCGTGCAGCAATGCTAAAAAAGTACCTTACTTTATTAACATAGCAGATAGTACACAAAAAGAGTACACATTGAAAGAACACAACTATGTAGAACCTGTCATTCAAGTAAATGATCAACTGTACGTTACCGTTCAAACAATTGATACAAAACCAGGGGGAGAAGGCACTACTACTGGATCTAATGTTAACGATAAAAATAATACGTTTATTGTCGATAAAAACGGAATGATAGAAGTGCCTTTGGTAGGAAGGGTAAATGTTCTGGGACAAACCTCTACCGAAGCAAAAGAAACAATACGAAATAAAGCCACACAATATTTTGTCAACCCTATTGTCAATGTAAGATTTATGAATTTTTACATAAATATTCTTGGCGATGTGGCAAGACCTGGTAGATATGTTGTAACAGATGAAAAAACCAGTATTATTGACGCGCTCGCGCTAGCCGGAGACCTTAATATTACAGGCAAACGAGATAATATACTATTGGTTAGAGAAGAAAATGGGGAAAAGAAGTTTATCCGATTCGATATGAACAGCACCGAAATATTTAAATCCCCATACTATTTTCTTCGAAGTGGCGACTACATATATGTGCAGCAAAGCAAAGCGAAAGCAAGATCAGGAACGTCAGATACCTCAAGAGACCGTTATATTTCAATCACAACATCTATAGTTTCGCTTTTTGCAGTACTATATACAATATTGGGTAGAAATAATTAAAGAGACTTATAGATATACTGCTAATAAATATCGTTAGTAATAAATATAAATATTGTCCAGAAATTTTGCAGAACATCCAATATGTGAATACATTATTCGTTCATTTAATTATAAAAGCTCAGTGATTATCACCGAGCTTTTATAATTAAATGTATATAAAATTATATTGCTAATACTTACCCCTATTATAGCGCTTGTTTTCGTAGAAGCGTCGGTTTGTCTTGTTGTATGTACCATAAGCACTACCTGGTATTTTTACAAACGTATAGCGCAAACCAAACGTTACAGGGAATGCCATGATACTATACTTCAATGGTTGAGGGTTTGTCCATATTTGTGGAGCACCTGCATCTTTGTAATCGAAATTGTAGTAGCGGAAAGCAGCTTCCAGATAGATACCAATATTTGAAGAAACATTGGCAGCATAGCCCAACTGAGCACCGTATGCTATACCACGACCACCGTCCGGGCCATTGTAAGACTCGTTTGCATCATATTTGTGTGCGTTATTACGAGCAAAACCTACACCAATTGCACCACCTACGTAAGCATAGCTTGCTCCGCCTTTAAAATCGAAACGTTTATTGATGACAGCCATGATATTAATAGCATGCTTTGCATATACTAGTTTTTTGTCATCACCACCTACAGAATCGACTAACAGAGCATTATTAATATAGCCACCATATTTTTTAGACGATTTTGATGAAAGTTCATGCATATGACCTTCCAAACCAATCTGCCACAAGTTCTTGGTAGTGTATAAAAGCCTCAGATTGGTCGAATAGTTCATAACAGATTGGTCTCCTTTATAGACCATGTTATCTGTCGGTTGTCCATTGATACTGAAACCACCACCAACGCCACCTTCCAACTCCTGTGCCTGTGCTTTAATACCTATCAATAGCGTGAATAATAGCAATTTTTTCATACGGCAGATTTTTCAGAATACTATCCTAAATATATTATTTTATAGTTTATAACTTTACGCAAGCGTTAAATTAATCAAATTTCCGGTTTACCTATAGTTTTTGGCGCCATTTTTTACAAGCTCTCAAAACAATTATTTTCTAATAAGTATACTCAAACAATAAAACACTAAAAAAGCCGGGCAAATTACCCGGCTTCATATTATAAGTTTCAATTTATTACATTTTCCACTCATCTACACTAGCACTGTTATCGACACTTTCGCCCAAGTCTGAAGCGGCCATTGGTGCACCTTCTTCATTTTCCTGATCGTGGTTGTACGCATCGAAGTCAAAATCAGGCATCAGGTCTGTTTTTACGTAGTTTACAGTCTCTGTAAGTGCATTCAGGAATTTGTTGAAGTCTTCCTTGTACAAGAACATTTTGTGCCTGTCATAACCGTTGTCGTCAAAGCGCTTTTTGCTTTCTGTGATAGTGATAAAATAATCATTACCACGAGTAGAGCGAACATCAAAGAAATATGTCCTGCGTTTACCTGCTTTAATACGCTTGCTGAACAAGCTCTCACTGTTACGGTTTTCTCCACCGAAGTTTTTGTTGTCGTACGCCACTGTTCTTGTTTTTAGTTTATTAGTTATTGTACGGAGACAAATATATACAAGATAACGTACTATCCAAATCCCCCTTATTCAAACTGTTAATAATCAATATAGTTTTCAACATTTTTGCCGTTCTAAGCCTCCTTCAGGCTATCTGCAAAGGCTTTCAGCACATCATTCAGGCTCTTAATCGCTTTCCCCATCTGCCATTTCGATTTATCCCTCGGCTCTACATAGTTAGAAATAGCACGTATTTGTACAAACTGCCTCCCCTCTTGCAGGCACACATAATGCATGGCAGCTCCTTCCATACTTTCTACATCCGGATTATAACTATCCACAATCCGCCCGATTGTGGCTAAGCTTCCTGACACTGTATTAACCGTTACTCCGTTTACCGTTTTCATTCCAAATTTGGCAAACCACTTTGTGGCAGGCGCTTCCAGCCACCCGTCTGCAAATGGCTTTTCGTTTGTCTGCTGCAGTCCCAAATCAAATATATCTATATAGTTGCCATTATCCTCAGCCCCCAGATCTGCAAAGCGCTCCCTCCCAACAAGTACTACATCGCCTAAGGCAACAGAACTGCTGAAAGCCCCGCCAACACCTGCCTGCAATACCATATCATAATGATCTTTTGCCAACTCTTTAGTAAGATTATATGCCGTGGCTACCATACCTACACCGGTAATTAACAAGCTCATATAAGCATTGCCAAACGCATATTTTTGACCGTTTGCAGATGTTCTGAAAGGTTCAATATATTCTGTCAATGGGGCTATTTCAGCCTCTGTGGCTGCTATCAGCAGTATGTTCATACTGCAAATAACTACTTTTTGTCCAAACCGTTATCTAAAGCTAATTTTGCAACATATTAATTATTTAAAATGGTTTACCTGACACGTGTGGAGCATTTTAATGCCGCCCACAGGCTTTTCAACGAAAGTTGGAGTGCCGAAAAGAATATTGAAGTATTTGGCAAATGTGCAAATACCAACTGGCACGGCCACAATTACGAACTGCATGTTACCATAAAAGGCAACCCAAACCCTGATACAGGTTTTGTATTCAATGCCAAAACACTTGGTGAACTAATTAAGGATGTAATTGTTGAAAGGGTTGACCACAGAAACCTGAACCTTGATGTAGACTTTATGCAGGGCAAGTTTACCAGTGCCGAAAATTTTGCAATGGCTATCTGGGGCGAACTGAAACCACATATCGAAAAAAATGGTGCCGAGTTGCATGCTGTTAAGCTGGTAGAAACACCACGTATCTATGTTGAGTACTTCGGTTAATTGTTAACCTCTGAATTGACTACCGTGTCTTACAAAAAAACAGAACATTACGACGAAGACATAACCGCGAAGCTGATAGAGAACTACCGTTCTTCAATAGAGCTGTTGGGTGAGGATGCTGACCGCGAAGGCTTGCTAAAAACCCCAGAACGTGTTGCAAAAGCCATGCAATACCTGACACAGGGCTATGAAATGGATGCAAAAGCTATACTGAACTCTGCTAAGTTTCAGGAATCTTACAGCGAGATGGTGATCGTAAAAGACATAGAACTATACTCTATGTGCGAACACCACATGCTACCTTTCTTTGGTAAAGCGCATATAGCTTATATACCTAATGGTTATATAACAGGGCTTAGCAAACTGGCACGTGTTGTAGATTGTTTTTCTCGCCGCATGCAGGTACAGGAACGCCTTACGCATCAAATACTTGATGCATTGCAGGAAACACTGAACCCGCTTGGCGTTGCTGTAGTAATAGAAGCCAAACACCTGTGCATGATGATGCGTGGTGTACAGAAACAAAACAGTATTACAACAACATCAGCATTCAGCGGACAGTTTGAAAAGAATGAAACACGCTCAGAATTTTTGAGACTTATAGCTGCTGATTTGCACTAATCGTTTTACATATTTTTAATAAAAGGCTACTCTAATGGGTAGCCTTTTGTTTGAGATAATTTTAGACTACCCTCTTCTAAAACAGATACAGTAAATTCGTAACTTAAATTTTATCCGGTAAGTTTTGGGCATCGACAATCAACATAAACTGTCTTATTTCTCTGATAGTACTGTCAATAATATACCCCTGCCCGAAAGGTTCACTTTCCCGTTTTACTACGAGCCTCACCCGCTAACCAAAATAGCAGTAGCAGAACTGCAGCATTATCTGGAAACACATACAGACCTTGACCATAATTTTGGCCTTTCTGCTGACAGAGACGATATGGTTATCGGGAAAATGTTCGGTGTATTAGTGGTTGCAGACAATGAAGGTAAAATCGGTTATTTATCCGCTTTTTCGGGCAAGCTTGCCGGCACCAACGATCATCCGAGATTTGTTCCGCCTGTGTTCGATATGCTGACAGAAAACAGTTTTTTTCTGAAAGAACAGGAAGTAATCAGTGCTGTCAATACGCAAATAGAGTCCATCTTGTGTGATGAAAACTACATTAGACTAAAAGAAAATATTGAACCGCTTAGTTTACAATCTGCAGAAGAAATTTCCGCGCTCAAAAAACAATTAAAACAAAATAAAGATAGCCGCGCACTCCTGAGAGCAGAAAAGAAAAGCAAGCTGGATGCAAATGAGTACAAACTATTTGAAGCAGACCTGATTAAGCAAAGCCTATACGACAAATATTTACTAAGAGTACTTACAGAAAAGTGGGAAGGAATACTAGAAGATGCCAGGACACAACTTTCATCTTACGAACTACGTATTGAAGCCTTAAAAGAAGAGCGCAAAGAGCGGTCGGCCATTTTACAAAACCAACTATTTGAGCAATACACATTTCTGAATATTGAAGGCAGACAAAAAAGCTTGCAAGATATTTTTAAGTCTACCGCTTTGGGCAAACCACCGGCAGGCGCGGGCGAATGTGCCACACCCAAGCTTTTACAATATGCATTTGCCCATGACTACAAACCTCTTGCCATGGCAGAGTTCTGGTGGGGCAGCTCTCCAAAATCCGAAATCAGGCAACATAAACAATTCTACCCTGCATGCACAGGCAAATGCAAGCCAATACTTGCACACATGCTGGAAGGCATAACTGTAGATGAAAATCCCTTTTTACTACCTGCCAAAGACAATATCAGTCTGGATATCATCTATGAAGACGAATCGCTAGTAGTAGTAAATAAACCTGCAGGCTTGCGTTCTGTTCCAGGCATAGATATTGACGACTCTGTATACAGCAGACTGAAAGACGCAATGGTTATAGCCGAACCGCTGATAATTCACAGACTCGACATGGGCACTTCAGGTCTTTTATTAGTTGCCAAAACGCCACAAGCACACAAACAGATTCAAAGGCAATTCCTGAATCGTGCAGTAACAAAAAGATATACAGCACTGCTTTCAAAAGCCATTAGCGATAGTGAGGGAGAAATAAGGCTACCCTTAATACCCGACTTGTATAACAGGCCCATGCAACTTGTTTGTTTTGAAACAGGCAAAAAAAGCATAACTCAATGGAAAGTTGTTGAAGTGCGCAACGGTATTACCCGAATTCATTTCTGGCCACTTACCGGCCGCACGCATCAGTTACGCGTACATGCTGCCCATCAACTAGGGCTCAATGCGCCAATAGTTGGCGACGACCTTTACGGCACTTCAGACAAAAGGCTCCACCTGCATGCTGCATATATAGCATTCACCCATCCTGTCTCCAAAAAGCGAATGGAGTTTGAGATTGCTGAAGATTTTTAGCCCACACATTACATATAGGGAAACAAAAAGCCCAACATTACTGCTGAGCTTTCCGTTTGTCGGGAAGACAAGATTCTTTATGCTGTCATATTTATTTAACAATCCAAATGAAAATTGTTAAATGCGTAAAGCCTGTAAGGGATTTCAAGATAATTTTCTAACAATCTAAAAAAGGTAAATATCTAGTTTGTTAACCCAATTTTGCTACACTTTTACTACAATTATTTTAGTTGTGTATTTTTAATGAATAAAACCTACTGCTGATAACCTATGAGTAAGAAAGGTGTTCGAATCGCAAAATTAAGCGTAAACAATGGCTCTGTCGTGATATATTATTCCCACAAAGGAATAACGAGGCATCCTACAGGAATCACAATTGATAAAAAAAAGAAAGGTGGCAAATACATCGAGTGGGATTATAAGAACAACCATTTGCAACCTTTTGTAAAGGATTACCATACAAGAAAAGATAAAGTGGACTTTTGGTTGAAAAGTGCAAATGACATTCTCGAAGAAAATTTCAAAGAGGATGGAAGCACCATTTCCGCAGCAGAATTAAGTGACTACTTAGCTAATGTCAAATTAGATAAAGAACTGGTCAACACATCACTTTTCTTATCTGTGTATAAAGAATTTCATGAACGTAAAAAAGACAGACTTGCTGCTTTAGGAAATCCTATAAGTCTCAAAGACTATACGTCTTTCATGAACTTAATAAGTGATTATGAGAAAATTCATCAAAAGAAAATCAGGATAAAGGATGTCAATGCAGACTTTGTAGAGGAATTACATATATGGATGGCTCAGAAACTTGAGAAGGAGTATAGAATCAATGGCAACATATACAAACCAATAACTAAAGGTGGTCTAAATTCAAAAACTATTCGTAAGCGATTTGATACTTTCAAAGAATTTATGAAGTTTTTACAAGATAAGAAACGGCTGATTAGCAACTACTCATTCTTAAGTGAATATGTCAGAATCTATGTTCCGAATCATGATGCTACAAAAGTTACTCTAACTATTAAAGAAGTATTCAAACTCTATGATTACAAATTTGATAGTATCCACCTTGATAAAATAAGGGATTTATTTGTATTCGCTTGCCTAACAGGTATGAGATGGGGTGATTTAGAAGCATTTGATAGCAAATTTATAATTGAACAATCTGATGGTCGTGTCTATAAAAGAAAAGCCAATAAAACTAAAAACAGTAGCAATGCAAGTATCCAAGTACCGCTCTGCTCTACAGTTATTGAAATTTTAGAAAAGTATGATTACAAGTTATCGTCTATAATGACATCTAATGTCAATGCCAATAGATACATTAAAGAAGCCTTGAAAATTACTGGATACTTTGATGACATTGTAGAGATTGTAGATAAAGAAACGGGGCAGTATCTCAGAAAATACGATACTCTGTCCATGCATAAAGGAAGAGATACTTTTGTTTCAAATTTAATTAATGTAACTCCTTTAAATGAACTGATGCAATATACAGGACACAGCAAATTATCAACATTGCAAAAGTATATTGATAAAAACAGACCAGTACATACTAACTATATTAATGAAACTTTTAAAAGATAATCAATAATGAAAAATAAAACAGATTGTAAATCGTCAGCAAAAAGTTTACCGATAAGGTCTTAACTTTAGATAGTGTTTCCATTATTAACATTTAAAACAAAATGTATGGAAGCGAAGAAAAAGCAGTCTACAGAAAACTTCATTAAAGACA